>Ga0310121_10002658_pt1 | contig 16781 bp, 14 predicted proteins | sample CB27_Tmax_986_MG_FD_203504 | JGI IMG/M metagenome (GOLD analysis project Ga0310121, IMG submission 203504) | Marine microbial communities from Western Arctic Ocean, Canada - CB27_Tmax_986 | ecosystem: Environmental > Aquatic > Marine > Oceanic | place: Canada: Western Arctic Ocean | collected...
CTTGTCAACACAAGTTCACCAAGGCATCATTCCAGTTTGCACAAATGTCGCTCCATTTAAATTATCTAGCCTGCCCAAGGTTAGCGTCAGCCGTGACCCGGCACCGTGCGCACAGGTGCTTCGGTGAGAATCTCCTAAGCCAGAATCGGCAGATGCGATGCGCGCCGAGGACGCCCCCTCGACGCCCCCTCCTGCGCACGAATTGGTCGGAATGAGGATGGGTCGGTTGTCATCAAATTGATGGCAATATATGACCGTTCTTGATGGAAGGTTGAGGCTGCCGATTCTCGCGCTCGTCGACGACTCAAAGCAGCTTAGCAACCTCCGTTAAATGATGACGCTCATCACCAAACGAATCTGGTTCAGGGACCGCGTTTCGGCGTTGAGCCTTGCCGCGCAACTTACGGCGGTGTTCACGACCCCCGAGGAAACGGAAGTTACGAGTCCTGCTGAATTGGAGCCGGTAACCCCTCTTCACTCGCGCCAGTAGGGGGTGACAGGTGTCACTTGGCCGGACTGCTAGAACAGCACTTGTGGCATCGGCCTGTACCAAGAGTCGAGACTCGCAAAAGTCGCGTCGGCCAAGGGTTTACCCTAAATGTGAATTTTGGTGTGTCGCTGCTGAACTACCAGCCAGGCAAGCTGATACTAGCCCTGCTGGTGCTATTACGCCGAATTCCCGCCCACCCTAGGAGCCAAAAAGAACGCTTGACGCCCCATCTGACTACTGTTACACTACTGTAGTCACTTGGCCAAAATAAGGCTCGTTCCATGCTCCTCAGAATCGAAAAAGGCTCGGCGGTGCCGATCTCGCGGCAGATCATTGGGCAGATTGCCATGCTCTGCGCCTCGGGCAAGCTCCAGCCGAGCCAGCGTCTCCCATCGGTACGCGAATTGGCCCGTGAGTTGGCCGTCAATCAAAACACGATTCTGCGGGTGTACGAACGCCTGGTGAGTGACGGACTACTGGAAATGCGGCACGGCCAAGGCACCTTCGTTGCCCAAAGTGCTAAGTCCAACAGCCGCACCGTACACCGTGAACGGCTCATTGAAGAACTGCGGCAGTTGGCCCGTCAGGCTCTCTCGCTGGGACTTACCACCGAACAAATCCACGATTTGCTGGCTCAGGCACTCGACCAACTTCACAAGCAAGCGACCACCGCGGAGGCATCGTCATGAGTACACCAGCTATCGATATCCAGGCCGTGCACAAATCTTTCCGTCGCCACCAGGTTCTCCGCGGCATGACTCTACAAGTAGAGCGAGGGCAGACGTTTGCATTTCTCGGCCGCAACGGCGCCGGCAAGACGACGACGATCCAATTGCTACTCGGGTTGCTCAACCGCGACGAGGGGGCCATTCGCGTGTTGGGGCACGATCCAGAAAATGAGCCTCTGGAAGTTCGGGCCAAGGTTGGCTATTTGGCCGAAGATCAGACGATGTACGGCTGGATGAAGTGTGGTGACATTCTACGGTTTATGGCACCGTTCTATCCAACGTGGGACCACGACTTGGCGCTGAAATATGCCAAAGATTTCGAAGTGCCACTGCAAACGAAAATCAAGCACTTATCGAAGGGCCAGAATGTACGACTCGGATTGGTGCTGGCATTAGCGCACCGGCCTGAGCTGGTAATTCTCGACGACCCCGCCCTGGGGCTCGACCCAATCATGCGTAAACAGTTCAACCGCGATCTTATCACGCATCTTCAAGGTGAAGGCCGTACGGTGTTTTATAGCTCGCATTTGCTCTATGAAGTCGAACCGGTCGCCGACGAGGTGGCGATCTTAAAGGAAGGCCGAATCGTACGGCGTTCAGAGACCGAAGCGCTGCGGCGCGACGTGAAGCAGATCATCCTTGGTCGTCAGGCTGCCGGGCTCCTCCAAGAGAAATCAACCGTGCTTGACTTCCGGCCTGATGGCGACGACGTGGCACTGACTGTTGCCGGCGTTGGCATCGCGCTTGAGCTGTTGCACCGCGATGGTGTCGAGCACCGCGTCGTTGATTTGGATCTCGATGAGATTTTCGAAGCGTATGTGACTGGAAAGTCCCACGGCTGGGAGACAGCGGAGGATCAGCCGGTGGCTATTGAAACGTAAGTCGTTAAGAAAGTTGCTCGGTCACTTCCTTGCAGCGCACCAACGATGTCAGGCGAGTAGAACCATGTTCAGCAATCAACAACAACGGCCGATGCGAACCATCTATCACAGTTTGCTGTGGAAAGAGTGGCACGAGCATAAGTGGAAATTGGCCATGCTCGTGCTCGTCACAGTCCTTCTGAGCCTCCTGTTCTGGCGAGGCGAGCCGCAGATGCTACCGGTAGCGGTCACGACGCTATTGTTTGGCTACAGTGTGCTAGCCGGCCTGTTCTTGGGCATGCAGACCGCCGCCGGTGAGCGCGGTCGCGGCACCATGCCATTTTTGCAGACGTTACCGGTGTCGGTGCGAAAACCTGCCGCCATCAAGGTACTGATGGCGTGGGTCACGGCATTTGTTCCTGTGCTGCTTGTCGTCGGTTTGGCTTACGCTTATTTGAGCTCCTACAATTCTGACTCCGCGACCTTAACCGCAATGGCGGATTCGTCTGTTCCCCAGGTAGTCCTCGACACTTGGGGACGACAGAATTGGTTGCTGGGCACGGGTTTGAGCGGCATTTTGTGTGTCACAAGTCTGCTGATTTGGATGGCAGCCGCTGGAGTGAACCGATCGGACGAGATTCGTGCCGGTGCGATTGGATTCTTGATCATGGCAAGTGTTTGGGTTTTCATCGGGATACTCGGCTATTGGGCAGAAGAATGGAAATCATCAAGCCTCGATCACACTGTCCGTGTGATGATGTCCGCCGCAGCCGGCGGGCCGTCTATTGGTGGTGGAAATCGGGGGCCGCGGGAAAGCTATCTGCCATTCGTTGCGGCTGCCGTATTGAGTCACGGATGCGTAATGGCCTGGTTTCTTGTTAGCTTCGGCCGCCACGCTGTGCGTCCAGCTCGAACTCGTGGTGGGCGCGGGAAAATCGGACGGATTGATTGGCTCGGCCCCCCGCGAAAAAGTCAATTGACGGCGATCATCTGGAAGCAAGTCAGTGAGACGGGGCCGTTAGCGGTGGTGGCTGCCGCTGCGATCCTCGCAATGACCAGTCTGGCGTTTTGGTTTGACTCGGGAAGCCAGAGCAGAGGTAGCTATGCAGAGCTGTTAGCGGGGATCGCTCTCAGCGTCGGGTTCCTGGTCACCGTTGTGGCCGGAATGGGCGTATTCCTGGAAGACGTCAAACCGAAGATAGGAATCTTTCGGCGGTCCCGTCCAGTGAATGTTACGATGTGGTTCGTCGTAAAGTACTGTACTGGATTGATGGTGCTGGCAATCACATTCGGCGCTCTGTTTTTGCTGGCGTTTCTGATGCCAAATGGCCAGCGGCTGCTCAGTTCCGAGTACGCAGGCGAGCAGGTCGCAGCCATTGCCCTAGTCTTCTTACTGGTCTACACGCTATCGATGGCGTGCTATTGCTTGGGTCGGCAACCGATCTTCGCCGCAGTGACTGCGATTAGCGTGTTCTTCTTGGGTGTTTACACCGTCGATTTTCTCATCTTTAGATCGTTGCCCGCTGACATGCGGCTTTTCGGCGCACTAGCCGTTATGGTCGTCGCGCAGGTCGCCCTTACCGCCCTGGCTTGGCTGGCAGTCCGCAACAACTGGGGCTGGAATATAGAATAAATAGGTCCGGTGGCGTAAAGAGTGGCACGACGCGCCGAGTCGCGCGACCCCCAAGAATTTACGACTCGCAACAGCCGTCTGACAATCGGCCCCTACAGCTCCGCCACCAACCCTGCTAAAATGCGGTCGTAACTACCAACGGCAGCGCACGAAAAAAGGGCCCCTGCTCGCCGGAACAAGGACCCTCGTGTGTTAGGCTGACCGGCTTATTGCTAAGCCGGAGACCCACAGCCTATACCCCGTATCGTCGGCCACGGGCCACGCGCTTAACCACTAACTCACAGCGAACCTACCTGCTCCGGAATCGGTTGACCCTGCAAATGTCACAATCCCCACAACTGGCCTCACAACGACCGGCGAAGCTTGCCCTCGAAGATGGCACGGTCTACACAGGCAGTTCGATCGGCGCTGATGGCGAGGTCGACGGCGAGGTCTGCTTCAATACCTCGATGACTGGCTACCAAGAGATTCTCACCGATCCCAGCTATCGTGGCCAGATCGTCACGATGACCTACCCCCAAATCGGCAACTACGGCACGACTGAAGAAGATCTGGAAAGCCAGCGGCCCCATCTGTCAGGCTTTATTGTGCGGGAACATAGCCGGATCAAAAGTAATTTTCGCTCCGATGCCTCATTGGGCGAGTTCCTCAAACAGTGGGGTGTGGTCGCCATCGAGTCGATCGATACCCGGGCGCTCGTCCGGCGCATCCGTTCGCAGGGAGCGATGCGAGGTGTGATCTCGACCAAAGACCTTGACGACGCCAGCCTCGTCGCCAAAGCCAAAGCTAGCCCAGATCTGATCGGCCGCGATCTCGTCCGCGAGGTGATGCCCGATATACCGTGTGACTGGCGCGAGCCGCTGAGCGAGTGGACGCACTTGGTGGCAAAGAGAAAAACAGGGGTGGCAAAGGAAAAAGAAGGGACCTCCCCTTTTTCCCCGCATGTTGTCGCCTTGGATTTTGGCATGAAGTGGAATATTCCTCGGCATCTGTACGATCAGGGGTGCCGAGTGACGGTGATGCCGGGGACCTCCACCTCGGCAGAGGTGCTTGCTCAACAGCCCGACGGAGTCTTCTTGTCGAACGGTCCTGGTGATCCCGAGCCGCTGGACTATGCAACCGCGACGATCCGCGAATTGCTTGGCAAACAGCCTATCTTCGGGATTTGCCTGGGGCACCAACTGCTTTCGCTGGCGTGCGGGGCCAAAACTTTCAAGATGAAATTCGGCCATCGGGGTGCCAACCAACCTGTCCAGCAACTCGGCACCGGCAGAGTCGAAATTACTTCACAAAACCACGGTTTCGCTGTCGACGAAAAGTCCCTGCCGAGCGAACTAGAAGTCACGCATCGCAGTCTCAACGACCAGACGATTGAAGGGGTCCGCCACCGCGAAATGGACGCTTTTAGTGTGCAATACCATCCCGAAGCTAGCGCCGGGCCGCATGATAGCCACTATCTGTTTCAGCAATTCTTAGAAATGCTTCGGCCTGCTGCTTCATAAACTCGCCATCAGGATCCCCGGTTGGGGCAGGAATCAATAACACTCGCAGCTCAGGAGTGCCACAGCCTGAGGGTGCAATGGTTCTTTCGATCTGAGGTCGACCTTGCTATTCAGTCAGCAGGGAGATTATGTCGAGAGCCGCGACAGCATGCTCCGGCCTGCGGCCGTCGGCAGTCCCAAACCGTTGCGTCACATCGATTGCAAACCGCAGATACTGTTCGCGCGACTCCTCAACGAGCTCCCAGCCGATGGCTGCCACCACCTGTGGCCACAATGTATGGGCTTGCTCCAGCGCTCCAGAGTCTCCTCGGACGGCAGAGAAGATGACGTCGTCCAATTCTTCCAGCAAACCGCGTACCGGCTCCGACTCGGGGTGGAGCAGGTGCGAGGGCAACTCCTCTTTGGGTAGGTCAGCGAGGGTCGCCAATTGCCTTTTGTCAGTGTGGGCAGCATGGGGCCGAAAATGTTGATCGCTCATGACTCGGTCGGTCCCCCGGAAGCTTGATCCTGCGGTTTTCCTGGTGCTTGCTCCTGCTGTTGCCGCTTGGCAGCCAAGCGAGACTGAGCTCGTCGACGCAGCTCTTGGCTGCGCAACGAGGCTTCGGAATTCTCTGGCACAACAACACGTGCCGGTTGGTCACTCGGCTTCAACTGCGTGGCCAGCAGCGAGCATTGTTTGTCCAGCAAATCTCGCATGCCTTTAAATTCCTCTTTCCACTGCGCTTGTTCTTCGGCCGTTCGAGCGCGCTCAGCTTCGATCGTAGCAGCCAATTCCGCGCTGCGTTGGTCGGCTACTTTAAGCTCTGCCTCCAACTCGATGCAGCGTCGCTCAAGCTGCTCAAGTTGTTCGAGGTGGTCAGCATTCTCTTCTTTGAGCTGCCGCGTCTCCTGCTGTGCGAGCGCCAGCTCCGCCTGCCAGGTTTCGACCTTCGTGCCGAGATCGTCTTCTTCGATTTGGCACTTTTCGAGGGCGTCCTCCCGCAGGTCGAGCACGGTCTGCTTGCGCGCTAATTCGTTTTGCCACTCGGCCAGTTCACGGTGCAAGTTTTCCAAGGCCTCGCAAGAATCGTTCACCCAAGCTTCCAATTGGGTGTGCTCCCCTTGAAGGGCAGACAACGGCTCGAGCGTTGCTTGCAACGATTCAATGGCTTCGCAGGTAGATGCGGACGTAGACATAGCTAGTTTTCTCGTTAGAGCTACGCAATACCTGCGCGGCGGTCGCCAACAACAGCAGGTAATCGATGTGGATTGACGAAAAGTGCTTTGACGCAAGGATCAACGTACAAGACGGCAGGTAGGATCGGGAGCCGTCAGGGTGATAAGGCTGGAACCGCAGAAGTAAACCGGTCGGCCAATTGAAAGATAGCTCACAATCTAGCCGAAGGCAAACGAAACTGGCAATTGTGAAATTCCGACGGCCACTTTTGCAAACTCTGCCGATAGATTCTACTATTGAGTCAAACTCGCGTTGTTTTTTGGCAACATCATTCCACTTATTATCGCCGTGACTAAAAGCAAGAAAACGACTATCAAGAAAAAACCGGCCGTCGCAAAGCGGGGCGACGCGCCGGTCGAAACGCGGGCCAGTGAATCGCTGACCGTGTTCTGGGCAGTCACGGTATTGATGGTTCTGGTGACTAATTTGGTCGCGATTTCCGCCCATTTTTATCTGGCAACGAATCCCGCCGCTGAAAATATGGCGCTGCTCAAGGGCCTGCTGCTGTTCACCGGCTCGCTGGTTGGCAGTGTCTCACTGGTCCTCTTGCCAATTCTCTACCGCGTCCGCCGGGTGCCGCCGCCGCCAGCGCTAGCCGCGTTTGGGGCCTGCGTCGCTGCTGCCCCTATCATGGCCGTCGTTGCACAGGCATTTCAATAACAGGCTCGCATTTCAAGTCACTTCTCCTGGCAAGATGATTACGAGGTCTGGTCTTCGCGACGTCCTGGCAAACCTCAGCCATGCCGACCCGTTCGTTAAAACTCTGCGTTGCCCGGCGTACGTGGAAACGGGATCACGTCACGAATGTTCGCCATACCGGTCACGAATTGCACCATCCGTTCTAAGCCGAGACCGAAACCCGAATGGGGTACCGTGCCGAATCGGCGGAGGTCGAGATACCACCAATAGTCGTCGGCGCTGAGCCCTTGTTCGGCCATGCGAGACTCAAGCACATCAAGCCGATCTTCCCGCTGGCTGCCACCTATGATCTCGCCAACCCGAGGGACGAGCAGATCCATCGCACGCACGGTCTTCGGATCGTCATTGACCTTCATGTAAAACGGTTTGATCGACGATGGGTAATCGTGCAAGATGACCGGCGACTTAAAATGCTTCTCCGTCAGAAAGCGTTCGTGCTCGGCTTGCAAATCAGTGCCCCAGCTGACGGAGTAGACAAACTTCTCGCCAGATTTTCCCAAGAGCTCGACTGCATCGGTGTAGCTGACTCGTTGAAATGCCTGATCGGCAACGGTGTTAAGCGTTGCCAGAACCGTGTCGTCGATCCGCTGTTGGAAAAACTCGATATCTTCCTGACAATGAGCTAATACGTCATTGACGATGCGTTTCAAAAACTGCTCGGCCAACCGCATGTTGTCGTCGAGCTCGAAAAAAGCCATCTCAGGCTCAACCATCCAAAACTCCGCTAAGTGACGAGACGTATTGGAGTTCTCCGCTCGAAACGTCGGACCGAACGTGTAGATCTTACCGAGCGCGGTCGCGTAAATCTCTCCTTCCAATTGGCCCGAGACGGTCAAGTACGACGGTCGATCAAAAAAATCGTGCTCGAAATCAACTTCGCCACTTGGTTTTTTGGGAACCTTAGCAGGATCGAGCGTCGTCACGCGGAACATCTCCCCAGCGCCTTCACAGTCGCTGGCGGTGATGATTGGCGTATGGACATAGAGAAACTCTCTCTCCTGAAAAAAGTCGTGGACCGAACGACAGATCTGATTCCGCACGCGCATCACGGCGCCAAACGTGTTGGTGCGCGGTCGAAGATGCGCCCACTCGCGGAGCTTTTCCATCGAGTGCCGCTTTTTTTGCAGCGGATACTCTTCAGGATCGGCCCAGCCATGCACAATCACCTCGGCTGCCTGCATTTCGGTCGCCTGCCCTTTGCCGCCCGAGGCTTTGATCGCGCCATGGACGGTAACGCTGCAACCTGCCGAAAGTTGCTTGATATCGGTTTCGTAGTTCGGCAAATCGGAGTCGGCGATTACCTGGATGTTGGCCAGACAACTGCCGTCGTTCAGTTCCAGAAAACTAAACCCGCCCTTGGAATCACGCCGCGTGCGAATCCAGCCCTGCAGCGTCGCCTCCCGGCCGATTGCGTCGGGCTGGCGCGCATTGCGAATCGAAATCTTCTCCATCGAATCGGCCTCCGTTACCGCTTTTCGCCAAGCTTACTGCCTAGACGGATTGCATGCTTCGCTGCTAAAGACATTTGGCCCTAGTCGACAAGTAGCGGCCCGCCCAATCGTACGTGTAGTCGCCTGTGCAATACGCACTAAAACCCATTGGCACCGAGCCAGCGTTCCGCGTCGAGCGCCGACATACAGCCGGTACCTGCGGCAGTGACTGCTTGGCGATAATAATCGTCGGCTACGTCGCCGGCCGCGAATACCCCTTCGACACTGGTGTTCGTCCGAAAAGGGACTGTCCACTTCAGGTATTTCTTCGCGGTCAATTCCAATTTGCCTTCGAGGAAGACCGTGTTGGGCGTGTGACCGATCGCCATGAACGCACCGGTAGCATCAAGATCGCGGATACTGTCGCCGGCAGTCGATTTCAGCCGCACGCCGGTGACCCCATCAGTCTCGTTGCCCAAAACTTCGTCGACTTGGGAATTCCACTGAATGTCGATCTTGGGATTTTCGATCGCCCGCTGGGCCATGATTTTCGAGGCGCGCAGTTCGTCACGGCGATGAACCAGGTAAACCGTGCTGGCAAATTTTGTGAGAAAGTCGGCCTCCTCCACGGCTGAATCGCCACCGCCAACCACGACCAACGGCTTGTCACGGAAGCGTGGCAACGCTCCGTCGCAAACAGCACAAGCGCTCACGCCAGCGTTTTTGTATTTTTCTTCCGACGGCAGTCCCAGGTAATTGGCCCGCGCGCCCGTGGCGATGATCACGCTGAGTGCTTCAATTTCTTGCCCAGCAAGTGAGACGAGCTTGAAAGGGTGTGAAGTAAAATCGACGTCAACGATGTCGTCGGTGATAATCTGCGTTCCAAAATTGACTGCCTGCTGCCGCATCAGATGCATCAATTCCGGCCCCGAACAGCCTACTTTTTGGTGCATGTCGATCATCCAGTGATGTTCACTGGGCAGTGAGGTGCGGAAAAACTCACTGAGGTCGCCAGCCGGAAACCCGGGGTAGTTTTCCACCTCCGTCGTCATCGCCAGCTGCCCCAAGGGCAGCGTGCCCTGCATCCGATTTTCCTCCGTGATGGCTCCCTCAAAGACGATTGGCTTTAGACTGGCCCTGGCTGCATAAATTGCAGCCGTCCAGCCGGCGGGTCCACTTCCTACGATGACGACATGTTCAGGCACCAGTTTCATTCCTTTCGCGGCGGGCGCTATTCACGCCTCCGTCAATTTCGCAGTTTCGAGCAAAGCTGGAATTATAGAACCCAGGCTGGATGGCGTAAACCAAAGCTTTTCCATGCCGATGACGATTGGGGCGCAAGTGAATTTTTCGATTCTCTTGCTTTCTCCCTCACCCCGGTTTGCCCTGCGTTGACTGGGAGAAACGCCGGGGAATTGACAACGCAGCAATTCTACGAATCTCAATAACGTCGCTCGAATGACTTTATCAACTTGCTGTTAAGCTGATATCATGAGAAACGGCCTGCTCATTGCCTCTCATTGCCTCTCCCTTCCGAAATCCGCAATCTGAAGTCCCGACCATGCTCACCCTACTGATCGCAGCCAGCTCATTCTTCGCTTTCATTGTCGCCTACAACACCTATGGCAGGTGGCTTGGCAGCAAGATATTTGCACTCGACGCTACTGCCGAGGTTCCCAGCAAGCAGCTTCGTGACGATGTCGATTATGTCCCGACACGAAAGGAAATAATCTTCGGGCATCATTTCACGAGCATTGCCGGGACTGGGCCAATTGTGGGTCCCGCGATTGCGGTCTTCTGGGGGTGGCTGCCGGCGCTGCTGTGGGTGGTGTTTGGCTCGATCTTTATTGGGGCGGTCCACGATTTCGGCGCGCTAGTCGTCAGCTTGCGAAATCGTGGGCAATCGGTCGGCGAAGTTGCCGGACGGATGATCGCCCCACGTGCCAAGATTTTGTTTTTACTTGTTTTATTTTTCGCACTAACGGTGGTGCTGGCAATCTTCGGACTGGTCATTGCTTCGATTTTCAAAATCTATCCTGAATCGGTGCTCAGTGTGTGGATCGCTATGCCGGTGGCCGTTGCGATCGGCTTTTGGGTGTTTCGATTTGGTGGCAACTTGCTTGTCCCGTCGCTACTGGCACTCGGTTTGTTGTACGGCGCCATCTATCTCGGCACGATTTACCCGATTACCTTGCCGGCAAGCTGGGGAAATCCAATTGTTGTTTGGACGGCCATTTTGTTTGTCTATTGCTTTCTTGCATCAGTACTGCCGGTGTGGGTATTGCTCCAGCCGAGAGACTACATTAACAGCCACCAGCTCATTGTGGCGCTCGGCCTGTTAGTGGGTGGTATGTTTGTCGCTGGCCTTCAGGGAGACGCCGATCTGGCCGGCAGCGCGCCAGCAATCGCCACTCAAGCACCGATCGGTGCACCACCTATTTGGCCATTCTTATTTATCACGATCGCCTGCGGAGCCGTGAGCGGATTTCATTGCATGGTAAGTTCCGGTACTTCCAGCAAACAAGTAGCGAACGAGTGCGACGCTCAGTATGTGGGCTACGGCGCGATGTTGCTAGAGGGCGCGCTGGCGGTGATTGTTATCTTAGCTTGCTGCGCTGGGGTCGGCATGGGCAAATTCACACGGCAAGGCGATGGTTCTTATGCGGCGGCCGTCGACAGTGCGGGTGTGCAGTTGATCGGCGAGGCCGCTTGGCTGTCGCGATACAATCCTGAGGGGCAGTGGAGTGCCTTTGGCCTCGGAGACAAAGTGGGTGCTTTTGTCGAAGGCGGGGCTAATTTCCTCACAGCACTAGGAATTTCTCTACAGTTGTCGATCGCCATTATCGCGGTATTGGTCGCCTGCTTTGCCGCCACAACACTCGATACGGCCACTCGGTTACAGCGCTACGTTGTCCAAGAACTCGCCGCTGAATTTCGCCTCGCGCCGCTCACGAACAAATATCTAGCTACCTCATTTGCCGTGATTTTGGCACTCATGCTGGCCTTGATGCGCGGCCCTGCACTCGCCGACGGAACGTTACGCCCCTATGGCACAGGGGGACTTTATTTGTGGCCTCTATTCGGCGCTACCAATCAGCTGTTGGCTGGTCTGGCTCTGATGGTCACGGTGTTTTACTTAGTCCGCCGTAACAAACCGATCTGGTTTGCGCTGATTCCGATGCTAATCATGGTTGTCATGCCGATTTGGGCGTTGTGCTGGCAGATATTCAACGCCGAGACCGGCTGGTGGCATACGCGCAACTACTTGCTACTTTCGATCAGCACCGCTGCGCTAGTGCTACAATTTTGGATGGTGGTCGAGGCCTTATTGGCTTGGCCTCGAGCGCGCGGTGTTCTGGAAGCAACACTACCACCCCTATTATCGCCGAGCGAAACACAACTCGAAAGCGGACGGTCGTGCTAGCGCTGGTCGAAAAAGTGACCGCAACTCGGACATTTGGCGAACCACATCGGCACGCGTTCGCCGCATTTGCATTTGATGTTGTGTTGAATCACGGACGAACTCATCAGACTGGCACTAGCACTAGCGTCATCGGTGCTGACATCATCATCAAAAACCGAAGCGGCCGTAGCTGCGGCTGGCCCGGCGCCATGCTCCTCTGCCGCAACACGGTAGGCGGCCTTCGTGATATCGTCGGTCGATGTCAATTCAGGCACTCGCACAGAAACCTGATCCTTGCAGTAAGGGCAAAGGCCCTTCTTGCCAGCATATTTATCTTTAACTTTGAACTCGTGCCCGTTAGGGCATTTCACGCGAATCCCCATGCTGATCTCCCCACCAATGCGTTTTGCCACTGCTAATCGCAGTATCAAACCATGACGTGGTATCGGTCTCCCCCAGCCCCCAGCAACAATAAAGCAACAACAGTAAAGCAGTAACGAGCCATAAATCGCAAAAGAGTAAGTGTCGATCTCTATTTTGACCAAGAGCGGCAGCTGCTGTCAATCAAACGCGCAAATCTTTGGTGACGATCAAAGCAGGGTGTGTGGCGGGCCGAAATCAGCTGTTGTTGACTATACGCTTGTATTCCAGTCGGAAACGCTGAGAAAGGGAAACAGGCGCGTAAGCTCTACGTTAAGCCGACTCCTCCTGTTGGGCAAGCTTTGGCGACCCCGTCTGGCTCTGGACAGCAGGCATATGACATTCTTCAATAGATTGCAGAATCTCGATTGCCTTGCGTCCCTTGAATTGTCCTGGCCGGGCCTCAAATTTTGGGCTGCCCTCGACCGAAACGATAAGCGGCTGCTGAATATCTTTTTCGCTGGCAATAATGTCGCCCACACGAAGGCTGATTATATCGGCGGTCGTAATCTTCGTCTGAGCAAGCTCCACGACCACTTCCAGCGGCGCTTCAGCAATGCGATCGCTAACGAGCTGGATTGACTCGGGTGTCGGCGGTCGTTTGCTATAGCTGACCCAACTGTTGGCCGAGAGCTTGTGACTGATGCGTTCGATCGAATTGAAGGGGATGCAAAGATTGACCATTCCACGAGTTTCACCAACAGTCAATTCAAAGCTCACCAGAATAACCACTTCGTTCGCCGGAATAATCTGCACCAACTGCGGGTTACTCTCGACGCGGTCAACCTCCAACTCCAAGAGCAACACATTCTCCCAGGCATGTTGCATCTCGTTGAGAAAGAGATTGGTAATCCGTGAAACAAGTCGCAGTTCGATATCTGTCAAAGGTCGCCGCGCTGGTGCGGCCGAGGCGGTGCTTCCCCCTAGAAGTCGGTCGATGATCGGAAACAGAATGGAAGGATTGATGTCGAGAATCAATTGCCCTTCCAGCGGCTTGGCGTTCACGAGGTTAAAGCAGGTCGGGTTCTCGAGGCTGAAGACGAACTCACTGTAAGTGAGCTGATCAACACTCGTAAGCTTCACCTCTACGATCGTACGCAATAGCGCTGAGAGTGCGGCGCCAAAGTTGCGGCCAAACCCTTCGTGCATCGTCTGCAAGGCGCGCATCTGCTCTTTGCCAACGCGCTCGGGACGCTTGAAGTCGTAGACGGTCACCTTCTCGCGAGTCCGCGTCGGACCGAGCGGTGTTTCAACCACCGCTTCCTCCGCCTCGCCATCCATCGAGCTGAGCAGGTTTTCGACTTCCGATTGACTTAGTACATCACCACCCATGTCGCACTCCGTTGCGAGGGAATATTAGATTTACTTATTTCCTCACCTGTCCACTACCATGAACCACATACTTATAGCTCGTCAGCTCTTCGATCCCACAAGGCCCGCGGGCGTGGAACTTGTCTGTACTGATACCGATTTCTGCGCCGAGGCCAAATTCGCCGCCGTCGTTAAATCGGGTGCTGGCGTTGATCATAACTGCTGAACTATCGACGCTGGCGGCAAACAGCTCAGCGGCTGCCAGATCGTTGGTGACAATCGAGTCGGTGTGTCCTGAGCCATAGCGATTGACGTGCCCAATCGCCTCTGCGACCGAGGGGACTACGCAGACGGAAATCACGGGGCCTAGGAACTCGGCGCCATAATCTTCGTCGGTGGCAGGTACAGCAAATGCAATCAACTCACAGGTTCGCTCGTCGCCGCGCAACTCAATCTCTTGGCCTTGCAAAGCATCAGCAATGCTGGGCAAAAATTCGCCTGCCACGTCGGCGTGGATCAACAGCGACTCGGCCGCGTTGCACACTCCGAGTCGGTGACATTTCGAATTCACGACAATGTCAGTCGCCATCGTTAAATCGGCTGCCGCGTCAACGTACACGTGACAATTGCCGTCGAAATGCTTAATCACCGGCATTAGCGCCTCGGCCGTCACACGACGAATGAGTCCTTCGCCGCCCCGAGGAATCGCCACGTCGATAAACTTCGGCAATCGCAAGAAATGTCCGACGGCTTCACGGTCGGTCGTCTTGACTAGCTGCACGACATCGGGCGGCACGCCGATTTGCTCGGCGGCTCGATGCAGCAATTGCACAATTGCCTGACTCGAGTGAATTGCTTCCTTGCCGCCGCGCAAAATGACTGCATTGCCAGCCTTCACACAAATCGCTGCCGCGTCGGCGGTCACGTTGGGTCGCGACTCGTAAATAAAGAACACCACGCCCAGCGGCACGCGGATCTTATTGATCGTTAGTCCATTGGGCCGCACAGTGGAATCGATCACCTGCCCAATCGGGTCCTTCAACAGGGCAACTTCTTCCAGCGCGATAGCGATGCTATCGATGCGCTCGGGCGTCATTCGCAAGCGATCGACCTCGGCATTCGTAAGACCGAAACCGGGCGCCGCCTCCAGGTCACGAGCATTCGCTGCCTGGAGTACCTCCACGCTTTCGCGGAGGAGTTGGGCCGAAAGGTGCAGCCATGCGACCTTGGTTTCACCAGGAATCTGAGCGAGCTGCATCGACGCCCTCTTAGCGCGCGAGGCAACTTGCCGGCAGTACTGGCCAAGGTTGGCAGGTTCAGTGGCTCGGTTTGCTGCGGTAGCCATGTTATGAATTCGAGAGCCCCGTTCTAAATTTGAGAGACTGCGTACAACCGGGAAATGAATGACCACAAGTGCTGGCGGTCACGGGTCGACCCCAACCCTGCAAGTATCGTTCAATGTCGTAGTTGGGTCAATGTCGTAGTTGGGTCAATGTCGTAGTTGGGTCAATGTCGTAGTTGGGTCAATGTCGTAGTTGGGTCAATGTCGTAGTTGGGTCAATGTCGTAGTTGGGTCAATGTCGTAGTCGGGTTAATGGCGCCGTCGGGCCAATGTCGTCACTGGCCAAATGTCGTCGCAGGGCAACGCGGCCGCTGCTCTGCCTTGCTAAAGCTACGAATCTGGCAATCTACTCTGCTAGCAACAATTCAGTCCCGTCGATTCCGCCGACCGCCTCGAACGCCAATAGAGCCTCACGAACGGGCCGTACGTCGTGGACTCGGATCACCTGCACGCCTTGGCTCGCCAAAGCCAAAGCCCCACCAACCGTCGCAGCGGTGCGATCTGCTTGCTTGTCCCCCAGCAATTTCGCTAGAAAGCCCTTCCGCGAATGCCCGACGAGAAGCGGACAGCCTAACTGGTGAAAACTTCCGCAGTGGGCCATCAGCTTGAGACTCTGTTGATGGGTCTTGCCAAATCCAATGCCCGGGTCGAGGCAGATTCGCGCCGCATCGATCCCCGCCACCAGCAACGCATCGCGGCGCCCGGCAAGATACTCGCTAATGTCCTGCACAACCGAGTCGTACCGAGGGTTGTCCTGCATGGTCTGCGGCGTCCCTTGCATGTGCATCGCACAAACGCCCGCGCCGACTGTTCGGGCGACTTCCGTCATCTGCGGATCGCCAGTCAGGCCAGTAACATCATTGATGATTTCCGCACCGGCAGCCACAGCGGCCTCCGCCACGATCGCTTTGCTCGTGTCGATCGAGATTGGCAGCTCCGACTGTTTGGCAAGAGCTTCAATGACAGGAATCACCCGCCGCAGTTCTTCGTCGGTGGCGACCCGATCGGAGTAGGGCCTCGTACTTTCGCCACCGACGTCGAGAATCTCAGCGCCATGCTCCGCCAATTGCAGCCCATGATCGATGGCGGCTGGCAGATCAAAAAACTTGCCACCATCAGAAAAGCTGTCGGGCGTCACGTTGACAATTCCCATCAATAGCGGACGCCGGCCAAACGCAAGGGTGCGCCTGCGCAGCCGCCAGCGCGTGACGCGCTGCGGATAACGCTCCCGGAGCAGTTTGGCGGTTGATACCATGCAGGTGAGCCTACCACATCTGCTCACATGGCAGTAACCCGGTGGCCGACACGCCACGGTGGGCTGGTGCAAGATCGCACTTTTCTTGCCCGGACTCTTCTTGAACCTGATGCTTATATTTCAGTCAGTCGCGGATTCAGAGGAGGATCAAGAATAAGGCACGCGCCACGTACCTTTTCATCAAGTCCGCTGCTGCACCCCAGCAGAACTGCAAAGCCAGGAATTAAGTGGCAGCCGCTAAATAACTTTCCGCTATTAAGCGAAGTGCACGCAACTACGGATTGGAAAATACTAGGGTTCGGGAAAAAGGACTATGCAGTTCTGCTGCTGCGGCACCCACACTGCGTTGACGGATTGTGTGTTGACGAAGCAGGTTTAGTGCATGATGATCTCAAATACTTGCCAGCCGACGCTGCCTGGCCACCTCGACTCGATCACATCCCAACGGGACACATCCTGCCGGCGCACATCCCGCCGGCGCACGTCCATACA
>Ga0310121_10002659_pt1 | contig 16777 bp, 12 predicted proteins | sample CB27_Tmax_986_MG_FD_203504 | JGI IMG/M metagenome (GOLD analysis project Ga0310121, IMG submission 203504) | Marine microbial communities from Western Arctic Ocean, Canada - CB27_Tmax_986 | ecosystem: Environmental > Aquatic > Marine > Oceanic | place: Canada: Western Arctic Ocean | collected...
AGTCGATAGTCCTCCGCCCGGTCCCGGTCAAGGTCCCTGAGGCGGCTCGACGTCCTTAGCCCAATCCTTGCCCCATACCTTCGAACAGATTTCGTTCCGGTCTGCGGGGTTTCCGCCCAGAGATTCCAGGCATATATAGAGCTTTTTCCATTCCTCATCATCCGAGTGGAGCCACCCGATCTCACACTGAGACGGGAGAATGTTGTCCGCGAGCTCGCAGATCGTGCGGGAGACGCAGCCACTCCAGATCACCCAGCTGCCAGGGAAGATGTCGGCGAAGTCCGTAGGCGACATCTGGCAGTCCCAGACATCAACGCCGTCGGGCTTTTGTTCATCCAGGGTCGAGTGGGCGACCACATGAACAACCGCGATCTTATTGCCCAGATTCGAGCGGATATTTTTCAGTTGCTGTTTCGATGGGTTGTTGACTCGGAAGACCTTCATCTTCGGGTTTGAGTCGCGCCGCTCGTAGGCTTTACGGAGAGCGGCTTCTTTCAGATTGCAACTCCTGATAATGACCTTCGGGCTTCGCGCACCATAGATGCAGAGTAGGTAGATATGCGTCCCCTGGGTCGTGATCTTCGTGAGCTGTTCACCGTTTGAGGCAGCCTGCTCGGGGGGGGTCATCGGGGTCGGTCCCGGCGTTGGCCCGCCCTGAGCCATCGCTGACCCAGAGAAAATGAGTAAGACGAGGAGGAGAAGGGCAGTAGAGAAGGCTTTCAAGGAAGTCATGGGGGCACTCCACAGAGGATCGGCAACATAGGCGTTCTTCCAGAGGCACAATACCATTGGTTGGGCTGGTGAACCAGGCGCTGATCTCTGTAGCAGCATCTCTGGGCACAAACCCTACCTTCCAGGATGCCATCCAGGCGGTTTTTCTGTTAAAATCCCCCTAGGACACTCGCTTTTTCGTCCTGCTCTATGGGGGCATATAATGGCTGACTTTCGGAAACACAGCCAGTCAACGTTCGTAGCGTTTGCGGCGGTCATAGCCCTTTTTTCTGCCGGGGCAGTCAGTTGTAATGACGGTGATAACGCTTCCTCGCCTGCCCTTGATTCGACGCCGGCCGATTCGAATACCCCCGATTCGAGCTCTCCCGACTCGAATTCTCCCGACTCGAATACCCCTGATTCGAGTTCTCCCGACTCGAGCTCTCCCGAAGGCGCCTACATCTCCAACCCGAAGCGGAGCGACACCCCCGCCGGCATGCTTAACGTGGTGCTCACCAACCGCAATCCAGACTGTAGGGCCTATGTGACGGATGCGAATGATGGCAACTATGGGAGCGTTGGGGCTGATGACAGGTCCAATTTCATTGAGGGCGCACCGTTTTATCCCGGCACCTCTGTGACCAGCCTGGTCACGATTGATCTTGTTATTGTCGCCGGTGATTACATCCAGGACCCAAACAACCCGAACATCGTCGGCGGCTGGAATTACGAGAGCGTCACGGAAACAACCGACCCGAACCTCGCGACCCACTGCAGAATGACGCATAACATGCTCCCAAATCACGATTTTGGTTGGGATGTGGGCAAACCATTTGAGTCGAATGTCTGGGTTACGTGGATCGATCACGGCGACTGGCAAATTACCTATCTTCCGGTCCATCCCCAATTTTCCGATCCCTTAGTCGCAGATGACACCGACAGGAATCCTACGAATTTTATGGACTACGACGGCATCCTTCTAAACGGCATCGGAATCGCGATGGATTCTGGGTTTTGCTACAACCCCAACCACCCCAGAGTTAACCCCGCTGGCAATGCGACCGGCTGCGGTGGCAAGTCCGTCTGGTACGAGATACCCGCCTATGCGCTGCACGATCCATCGTCCGAGAATATGTCAGCCATTTTTGATGCATATTGGGGGCATGGCTTCGAGGGTTCGTACCACTATCACGCCATTACTCATCCCCTTCAAAAGGACGATGATCAAACCGTGGGTCCCGCCGGAGGCTCTCCTCTGATCGGTTATGCGAAAGATGGCTTTCCGATTTACGGCCATTGGTTCGTCAACCAGGACGGCGAGCTGGTGAAAGCGGAGTCTGGTTATGTCCTGAAGACCTACGAACTCAATGATGGCAAATCACGGGACCCCATTGGCGGCCTTCCTGCCCGGTTTACTCGTGGAACGCCGCCGACACCCTGGGACATCGAAAATCGTCCCGAGGACTTCGAAACCGATTTTGGATTGCCGTTCGGTCGGTACATCGAGGATTGGGTCTACGACAACGGCAACACGGGCAACCTGGATGAGTGCAACGGAGCCACGGACATAAACGGTGTGTATGGGTACTACACCACCGACAAGTATCCCTTTGCCCCGCCCTGCACATTTGGGGTTCACGAGCCGTCGTTCGGTAAGGTGCCACCCTTGCGATGGGATGACGAGACCGAGGAGAACACCAAAGACTCCAACGGGGTGTTGATCAATGGCCATTGATCATGCGGCGTGCTGTCCGCTCACGGACGAGATGGTGCGCATCGCTTGAACACACCAGTGGGCTTTCCTCTTGTCTTTGTGGGCGTACCTTTCGCTGGTGTGTTCTTATTGGTTTTCGGAGAGGATACCTACGGCCAAACCGATGATGTCACGTGCCAAGTCTCGGGCATCGTCATAATCCGAATCTTGCCCGCCGGGGTACTGTTCGACAAACACGTTGATGTTGTAGTTGAACGTGGCATTGGACAGTTGTTCGGTATCGTCTTTGAACCAGGTTATGGCAGTCCAGGACCGGCTTCGATGTTTACTTCCCCCCTTACAGGCGAGTTTGTTGTAGAGGCCCAGGTTAGCGATGTTGTCGTTGTATGATCCAGCGGCGGTAGCATCCATAATATCAATGAGCTTGTTCCGCGTTTCCGGTTGAAGCAGCTCGAAGGTCAGGAGTCGCCGATAGAATTGTGCCATCTGGGCCGGACTAATGGAATTGGCCAATGTATGGTAGTAGGTCCGGTAATATTCGTGTTTTTCGCTTGAAGTTAAACCGTTCCAACCCGACTCCAGTAAGCCTACACAGTATTCGTCCAGGGCTCCTGAGGCCACCTGTTCACCTTCACGGTACCAACGTTCGAATACATTACATGGGAGCGCGGTCGCACAGGAAACGGCCTGTGAGACAATCCGCTTGTCTAAGTCGCAGATGGATGTGACTTCACCGATACTTCGGATCCCAAGATCATTGACGAGATAATCGTTCATGGCCTCGTTTCCGATCAGCCCGAAGAGTTTGTCTGTAGCGTTGGTGCTGGAGAAGTTGATCATCCACCCGATGTATTCTTCCAGGGTAAAACTCTGGCCAATTTTCGAGATGTCCAGGATATCGGCTGTGTTGTCCTCTTCGAGATAATCTTCATTGAAGAATATGAACTCGTCGTCCAGGCTTAGAGAGCCTGCATCCACCATGGCCAGGATTTTGGTAGCGATCCAGACCTTACTCATACTCGCCAGATAGAAGTGCTCATGGCGGTTGTAATAGATGTGGTTTCCGGTGGAGATGTCTTCAATATAGAAGCCTACGTTTCCGTCGTAGCCGCTTAGAAGGTCGTTAAGCTCATCGAATTTATCTCCGGACGCGACCAGGTTGGTGCCAAGGAAATTTTTCCGGAATCGCCGCACCCATTGTCCGGCGAATTTGTGGTCCGACGAGTTGTATATTTGGTCCAGGTCAACCAACTCGTAGTTCTTTTCTTTGAGATCCAGCTGTTTCTCTTGGATCGCATCGTTACCATTCACTCGGTAGGAAGCCGCTCCATAGAAGCTATCTTTATCGCTTGTGAAGGCCGCTACATATCGTAGGCAGCATCCTCCGCATCCGACCCCAGTGTCGCAATGATAGCTCAAGCTTCGGACACGATAACCATTGAGCCAGTAGTCCCAGAATATGCCGTTCTCGTTGCCATCGCTCCATTCGGAGGGGCTTACGTTCACAATCTGCCAATCAAGCCCATCCACATTTTCTTCCCAGACGGTCGTATACCCTTTCACACCACTATCAGTGAAGTATGTACCGACGTTGATTGGGTATTTGTTGGTAAGGTTCTTTTCGGCGAGAAAGGCCGAGTTTTTGTTCAGGATCTTCTCAAAATTCGTGGCACCGAAACGGTATACATACCAAGATAAGAACGATTCACTCGACTCTTGTATCATCGCCATGGAATAGGTGCTTGGGGTTGTATCTTTGCCATGGAGGTCAAGCACCCGCCAACCTTCAGATGCTGGGTTTTCGTCAAGCTTTTCCAGGTAGGTCTCTTCCGACATGTTTCGCCAGCCCTTGGTGTCGAGAACGCCATCGGTTCGCTTACGCCAGATCCCGCTATAGAAAGACGCGCCGAGCTCGGAGCTGTAGTAGCTTGTTACATTCGTCAGATAATAGTTGAGGTCCTTCCACTTGAAATAGGCGTCGGCGTACGTGTCTGTGTCGGTGGCTACAACGGCCTGCTCGAAGTTGGAACCGCTGCCGACCGGCAGAAGACCGAGTTCTTTGGCATCCTGGCATGGTTTGTCGAAATGCGGGACGCAGCCGTCGGTAGGATCGCAGGTCTGGCCCAGTTTACATTGGGAGAGGTCGGCCTCACCGGAGCAGACAACTTCGGTTCCGCCATTACATGCGCCTTCGTTGCAGGTGGTCTCTTCCGTACAGGCGTTTCCATCGTCGCATGTGGAACCATCGTTCCCGGCGACAGCCTCACATACGCCGGTGTCCGTATTACAGGATGCCACCTGACAGGTGTCGAGCTCGCCGAGCTCGCCTGTGCAGTCCTCGTCCGAGGTACAGCCAGAGGGAGGGGGGCCATCGTCTTGTACGATCTCGGAACCATCGTCTTGTACGATCTCGGAACCATCGTCTTGTACGGTTTCGGAGCCGTCGTCTTGTACCGAGAGGATGTCGTCTGTTCCCCCTGCTACAGAAACGTCGCTGCATCCCGTGACGGTAAGCATTACGAGAGAAAGAAGACAGACCAGTGCTCTAATCATGTTCCGGAACTCCTACATAAGAGAAGCGCCAAGGTACTGGTATTGATTCGGTCTGTAAACTCAGGGGACACAGTACGATGACCGGTCGGGTTTTTTCCAGCCCGGCTGTATGTGTTTGTCCCTAACCCGTCATCTGGGGCGATTAAACTGGTCGTAGGTCGCAATATATGACCCTTCGCCTAGCTCTCCTTGATGCCGTCCAGGAAGGCGCTCAAGAGTTGATCATCACACGCCTTGTAGTGCTTATGCGTCGACTTGCGGAACAATACCCTCAGCTCGCCGTTGGAAAGGGGCTTACCGCCCGCGACGAAGAGCTTAAGCATGTCTTTTTCGTAGAGGTTGAGCGCGATACGGATCTTCTTGAGGATCATGTTGTTGGTGAGTTCAGCAGCCGGCTCCGGAGAAGCGCCACCTGACGGGCGTGGGCCGCGACGGGCGATGATAAGCCCGTCGAGGAAGCTGGTGAGGAGCGCGTCTGACAGCGCTATCCGCGCCGCACCCTTGGCTTCGGAGTGAAGGCCAGCCTGCTCTTCCGGGCTCAGCGGGTGACCGGCCAAGGTGAAGCACTCGATCACGTTCGTATCGGTGAGCTTCAGAACGTCGCGCAGCTTGTCCAGGGTGTGGTTGTTGTTCACTAGAGCCTCGTCATGTCGATGTCTGCGGTTTACGGTAGTTGGCCTTCCAGGGGCGTGAACTCGGTGATAGGGCCCTGGACTTGCTTTGCGTGGGTCAAGATTTGCAAAAACAATTCCCGATTTTCGGTCTCCAGAAATGGAAACGGCAATGATTGACTCCGCGCTCCTTTTTTTGGCGCGGCTCCGACTGCCGCCGCCCTGATTTTGGATACCGTTGAGGCCCAGACAACATCCCCCTGCAACTTGTACCAGGCGTCGACAAGATCTTCGTACCAGCAAAATACAGCTTTTTTGGGACCCCAGACGATGGCACGGCGATTGGTGAGAAATCGCCTCATCAACGGTAGGTTGCGAATTTGGCGAGACAGCCAAATGGCCAGCGGGATTGTGATGATGAAAATGGTGAAAATCAAAACAAACGTCCACATCATGAACTTTTGAAAGCCAAGCTGGGAGGGGGCGGCCCATGCAATGACGTACTCGTCTGGCTCCAGCTGGAATCCCGCCATATGGTCAGGAAATCTAGTACCGCTTTGGGTGTTCGGTGGTGGAGCACTGCTCATACTCACTTTATCCTCGTCTTGGGCTTCTTCCAGAAGCCAATTTGATAAACCATAATCCCCACAGCCAGGAAGCGTGTCAATCGGGAGGAGGGGACCTGACGGCTTCTGTACAAGAAAAGGCCGCGACGAAACTACTCGTGATATCTGGAATGGATGCCGTCAACAGAGGTCCATACGACCTTTCCCTCGTCCACGAGCACTTTTATCTGCTGGAAGAACGACTCGAAGAGATCCACATCCAGACCGTGCCCAAAGCTCCATACAAAGACCATTGTGTTGAGCTGGTCGGGGTCCACCAGGGCGAGAGACTCCTGGACCAGGGATATGGCTTGTTCGATATCCTCGGCGCCGAAGGAACATTGCGTATGCGAATCTTCATCTGTCGCGTTCTCTTCCAGGCAGACCATGGAGCCATGCGTTGGAACGATCAACAAGCCGCCATCCGGGTCATGTGTGGTCCAGGTGGCACCGTCTCTGGCCAGCCACGGATGTAGCTTGGCGACGGCATCTTTCGGATAGGTACCATGGCATTGCCCGGGGTTTTTACAGGCTTTCACTTCGTCGCTTTGTTGGTCGATAGGAAGCGATTTCAAGCAGTAATCCACGACCCCGGAGGTAACAGTGAAACCGGTATTTTGTGCGGCGGTGACCCAATCAACCGAAGCACAGATGCCTGAAATAGATGTGGGTTCAATTCCCAGGTCCTTCATGTCCGCGACCATGGATTCCAATTCAACCTGGAAGGTGGCGTCGGTCCAATCCGGACCATTGTTCACCGGGCCACCGATGTCGGCGTGTAGGCCTACAGTGTCGCCGTTCACATCGATTAATTCGCCGAGTACGTTGTCGCCGAACACAAAGCTCGGTTTGACGATATTTCGGGCCTCCCAGGAGAGATGAGCCCCGTACTTATTGGCCAGTTGTGCGTATTCCCGAATCTTTTGCGAATACTGTTCGAAGACGTTTTTCTCCTCGGCGCTCCACCCTTCAAGATGAACGGTCATCGCCAGATAGATAGGCGTGGTCTGCGGTGGGGATATGTCATTTTGGGCGCTGGCTGTGTCCAGAGTCGTGGTGTCCTCTCCCGCCTGGGTACAGGCCACCAGGTGCAGGCTCATACCAAGGCCGATGATTACCAGGGTCTTGAACAGCGCATTCATTTTAGTCTTCCATCGAATCTAGGTAGTTAGAACCCGTATGATAACGAGCGCAAATGCTCCCACAGACGATGTGTGGGGGCAAGTACTTGCGCTTGCGGTTGTGCTCTATTGCGATCACTGCCGCGTGTAGGTCAGGGACCATTGCAATTCGGTTCTTTCCAGCCCGGCTACTCGGGGGTCAGTCCCTCGTTCCGATGGATCATGGCAGGGTCGCCCAGAGCGTCGATGAAGTGCTCCAGCACATAGCTGTTGTTCTCGATGCGCGCGTCGCCCCAATTGTTGGGATAGCCGGTGAAGTCCTCATCCAGGTACATGAATCCCTTGATTTCCGGATGGCTGTGGAGCCAGTCGAACCAGGGTTGGAACCAGGAGTTCCAGTCGACCGTGCCGTCCACGGATCCCGGGTCCAGCTCGTCGGGGGTGATGTTGGTGAAGACCGCGCTGGCTTCGGATATGAACACCGGCTTTCCATGCTGTACTGCCATCTCGAGGAACGCATCGGCACGGACCTTGGTCGGGTCGTCGGGCAGGTTGTCTCCGGTGGGCGTGAAGTGCTTGCTTTGGAACACGTCCAAGCCGAACCAGTCGACGTAGTCATCGCCGGGATACCAGAGCCATTCCCCGCCTTCAGTGGCATCGAAGGTGCCGGGGGCGCCCGGTGTGTAGCACCAGATGTAGGCGGCATTGTCCACGCCCGCATCCCGGAACCGATCGACAACTTTGCGAAACGCGATCGGGTAAACACCGGGGGTGTAACCGTTCCATATGCCGTTGAACTCGAAGCCCAGGCGCACGAACATCGGGTCCCCGTAGTCGGCCACGGCGACGGCGACCATGTCTATGAAGATGTCGAGCTCGTCGGTCTCGACCATCTGCACATCCTTGGGGTTGCCATCCCCGGCCTGGAACGCGAGGCTGAGGTGTGGAACTCGGCCGTTGTCTCGGACGCGGTCCAACCAATTCCGAATGTTGCTCTCCAACTCGTCAGGCCGGGTGCTCGGAATCGACATATGTATGCCCTCTACCAGGGGATACACCGCCTCGTCACCGAGGGCCTGCACATAGGCATCGACACAAGCACTTCCAGAATAGCAGGACGCGCCGTGGTACATCCGGCCATCGGGCGGTTCGAGGTACTCCCCGGAAATGGTGATATCAGGCACCGACGGCACATCCGGCGACACGTCGGGCATGTTGGTGTCCTCGGGCACGTTGGTGTCCTCAGTCACGTTGGTGTCATCGGGCACGTTGGTGTCGGTGCTGGAGGTGTCGTCGCTCGATGAATCAGGCCCGCATCCCATCAGGAGGGCTGAAATGATGGCTAAAGCTAGTAGGTTTCGTGTGAACATCGTTATCCTCCTATCCCGCTTCACGACCAGCTGGCAACTACAGTGCGTGGGCCGGTGTAGGGCATGCGCCCGTGAGAGACTGTGCAATTGGTAAATGGCGTTGTCCTTGACCGCTCCTAAGTTATAAGCCTCGTTCAGAACGCTCAATGGTAACCACTGAAAGCGTAGGCGCCATTGCACGTGCACGTCCGAATGGGATACCCGGTTTTAACGGTTTGGCAACCGGTACGACCGTGGCTGTTTAAACCCCACCCCGGCAATGGAATGAAATAACAGGTGGCCCAGTTGAACCCCGGGTACCCGCTGCCCGAGACCCAAACATTCGGGTGAGTCACAGTGCCGGATGCCAGGGCGGCGACAGCGGAGCTAAAGGTGCCTCCGGCCTCGCAGTATGAGTCACACCCGTTTAACATGCCCGGGATGTTCGAATTGGCCTGGCACATTTGATTCTGAGGAATCGGGAGTCCGTTGGCGGCCGTTTGCCCGGTGGCGGACAAATCACACACTTTGGGAAGCACTCCCGTATAGTCGTTGAGGTTACCGTCACAATTCTGGTCCAAGAGGTCTGTTTCAGTGGTGGTTGCAGATGAACCCGGAAAGCAGGTGGCGCAATTGTCGTCGCAGTCCACGCCTACAAACGGAGGGGCGGGATGGCACTTTGAGCTGGGACTGGCGTTGCCTGGGTCGTACCCGTCTCCATCGAAGTCTTCGTAACAGTTCCCGCTGGTACATGGTGTGCCACCGGCGTTGCACGCGAGGCCGTTCGCTAACGTGCACGTCGCGACCGCGCCCGCGTTGTTCGTGCAGTCCCAGTCCAGAGCATCGCCACAGCCGCCGTTGTTAGTGGCGCACTCGTCGATGTCCGCGCAGGTCGCAAAGGTTCCCTCGTTGTTGGTGCAGCCCCAGTACAGAGCATCGCCACAGCCGCCGTTGTTAGTGGCGCATTCGTCGATGTCGGTGCAGGTCGGAACGGCACCGACGTTATTGGTGCAGTTGGTGTAGGTCGCATCGCCGCATTCGCCGTTGTTGGTGTCGCACTCGTCGATGTCGGTGCAGCTCACCCCATCGCCGTCATAGCCCGGGTTGCAGCTGCACTCGAAGCTGCCGGGAACGTTCAGGCAGGTGGCATCGTCGCTGCAGTTGTCGGTGCCCAGCGTGCACTCGTTGTCATCGATGTTGTCGTACACCCAGCTGCCGGCGAGCGGCTCGCCCTGCGTGCCGGCGCTGTCCACTGGAGTGATCACACGCATGACCTGCACGGTGCCATCGCCGGGTTTGTCGAAAATGACGGGGTTACCCAAGGTGTTGTCTGTTACGTACTCCGTTCGTGTCAACGACGGCCCCGTTGCCCCCGGTATGGGCAGGTGCGCTCGAAGTGGATTGTCTTCCCCAAACAAAGGGTCGTCTTTTCGCCAGTAGTACCACTGGTGCAGATGAGTCCCCTCCTCTCCGTTGCCACCACTGAAACTGCCCGTGGCGGGCGACCAGATTTTGCTGAGGTAGTTCCACGTCGTGGCGGAGTTGGTCCACGCACCGTCCAGGTAGGGGAAACTCGGAAACTGGCCCCGGGGCCATAGCGCGTCAGTCGTCTCGTAGATCACCGCCAGCTCGTCTGCTGTAAAGTGCCCGTTGCGCTTCATCATCACGGCTCGGAAGTGATGAGCCATGATGTGCGAGTTGGTGCCAAGATTGAATTCATAGAGGACACCTTCCGCGTTCAGGCCGGGAAAGTTGGTGTCGATGAGGAGCTCTTGATTGAGAAAGAGCTGAGTGTCCCCGTTGGCAGAGAGCTTGATTTCGACAATATTGTCCTGACCCCAGACGGTCACCTTGTCAGCAGGTCCGTAGACCCAGGCGTTAGCACCCACCACGATCTTTATCTGGTTAGAACCGCTGCGATCCTTCCAAGAGATCCCCCCCCCAAATCCTCCGGCTTCGTAATGCGCCCCTGGCATGCTCCGAAAGCAATGGATCAGGTGAAAGTCGCCTTTGGCTTCCCGTGGACTCAGCTGCCCCGGCTGCGACTCGAAGTTGGTCGCCATGCCGTTGACAAAGTAAACGTATTCGTCCCCATTTCCATGGTCAAAATAGGCGGGCCGCGGGCCGAAGCCCTTGTACCAAAGCTGTTGCTCGGTGTAGTCGAGCCCCGCCGTCCAGTCGAGATCCGAGACAGTAGGGATGTTGTTTCCGGAGGCCTTGAATGAAAGGGCGGCGTCGCCGTTAGCGATTGGCTGGGTGTGTTCCAGGTCGAGATAAGCATCCTGGGCGCGATAGACCCAGTGCAGTCCATCGAGTGCGTAGAGCTGCGACCAGAGGCACTCGATGACGAGGCTATCAACATCGCAGGCACAGGTCGTGCCGTCTCCCGTATAACCCGGAATGCAGGTGCACGCCCACCCCGCCTCATCCTCCGTGTAGGGCGTATTCGTACAAATAGCGTTCACATCGCAGTTATGGACACCCAATGCGCATTCATCGACGTCGCTGCAGAGCGGATCGCTCCCGGTCTGGTCGGTGCAGATGACGTGTTCTGGAGGGCCACAATTACCGTTGTTCGAGGCGCACTCGTCGATGTCCGCGCAGGTCGCGACCGTTCCCTCGTTGTTTGTGCAGCCCCAGTACAGAGCATCGCCACAGCCGCCGTTGTTCGAGGCGCATTCGTCGATGTCCGCGCAGGTCGCAAAGGTTCCCTCGTTGTTCGTGCAGTCCCAGTACAGCGCATCGCCACAGCCGCCGTTGTTTGAGGCGCATTCGTCGATGTCCGGGCAGGTGGCAAAGGTTCCCTCGTTGTTCGTGCAGCCCCAGTACAGAGCATCGCCACATCCGCCGTTGTTCGAGGCGCACTCGTCGATGTCCGCGCAGGTCGCGACCGTACCCTCGTTGTTGGTGCAGCTCCAGTACAGCGCATCGCCGCAGCCGCCGTTGCTCGTGGCGCATTCGTCGATGTCCGCGCAAGTGCCGTCGGCGTCGGCCTCATAGCCCGCATCACATATACATACGCCTTCCTCGCAGTGGCTGTTGGCTCCGCAGCTCACAAACTGGCAAGCCGGAGTTGGAACGCACTCACCTTCTGGGTTGTAGAGGAAGCCCGGTTTGCAGGTGCACAGCACAGCCGCGCCCTCCTGATTGCTGCACTGGGCGTTCTCGCCGCAGTCGCCGTTGTCGGTCATGCACTCGTCAATGTCGGTGCAACTGCCGTCGGCATCCATCTCATAACCCGAATTGCACTCGCACTTGCCGGCGTTGCATTCACCACCGGTGCCACAGTCAATCCCCTCGCATGGATCGCTAACACTATCTTCCTTAGCGTCACTGTTCTCAGTGTCTGAGGAAACCGCAGTATCTTCCAAGGTTGTGTCGTTGCTGGAGGTGTCGTCGCTCGATGAATCAGGCCCGCATCCCATCAGGAGGGCTGAAATGATGGCTAAAGCTAGTAGGTTTCGTGTGAACATCGTTATCCTCCTATCCCGCTTCACGACCAGCTGGCAACTACAGTGCGTGGACCGGTGTAGGGCATGCGCCCGTGAGAGACGGCGCGATTATCAATGGCAACGAGATCCCCTTTTTGCCAGGTGATCATGACCAGGTTTCTCCAGATCACATCATATAGATGCTCGAGATCAGCGTCCGGAATCTCGCGGCCATCGCGGTAGGTGCAGTGCATGGGTAGCGCCTCGGCTTTGGCGAACCGACGGCGAAGCCCGACCACCCCTTGGGTCATGCGCCAGAGCGCCCACATTTTGAGGCCGCCGCGCATTTGGTAGATGCGCCGGTATTCGGCCGGGGCTGCTTTCATGTGGAACACCTGGACGTGGTTGAACCAGGCTCGGATCCCGGACTCAGGGTGCGCTGCGCTCGCCGACTGATAGTCGAAGATCCGCAGCCGCCCGCTCGGCTGCCATTCAAATTCTGAGCCTTGCGCTCTGCATTCGTGCTCGACGGCGGTGCGGTCGGTGGTGCCGAAGATCTCGTCCCAGCGTTTGAGCTTCCACAGGTCCAGACGATTTGGGGTTTCGGGTCCGCAGTAGTTCCGAATGATCCGGATGCCGCCACTCTCAAAACGCTCTCTGACTTTGGGATCGAGCTCGCAATAGACGCGACGAAAGTCGACCAGTGGGGTCTCACCACCCAAGGCCGGCGCCTCGAGGCAACAGAAATACAATCGCCGCGGTGGGTCTTTGAGAAAGCTCATCTCACAATGTTGCGGGATCGGATAGTGCCCGGGCAGCTCGCTGGCGGAGAACACGTGGGCTGCCATTGCTTCTCGCGGCGAGGTGCCCAGGTAGCGCGTTTGAAGGTGGTCATCCAGGGCGTTGACCACTTGCTCTACGTGATCAGCGTTTTCAATGGCGTAGCCGCGCAGGAGCACGGCGCCATGGCTCAGGATTTGCTCATCCAGACTGCACCGATTGGCTCGTATCCAGGACACCAGAGCGCCCAGGGTGGCGTTATTTTCGGGCTCCAGGATGAGCGGCAACTCTGCATCGGGCTCGGCTCTGGAAGGGGTTGGCGGTGCTGTGGCGCTCATATGGTTCTTGTTGTGTTGTGCGCTCGCGACAGACGGTAGTCGTGGTTGGGGTTGGTGAAATGGAGTCTATCAGATAACACAGCGCGTAGAATGGGACCATCAGGGAAACGGTCGCTGCCCAGGTATGAGGCCATGCAGATGGCCTACGCTACCGGAGCGCGCGAGATCGAATAGAATGCTCTACTGATAGGCCTTGGACGCGCCAGTATTTTTTTAGCCTTAATAAGCTAGATGATTTGTCCGAAGGTTGAATTATGAACAAAGCCAGGCGAATTAAATGGTCGGTCGTGCTGTTGATCGGTCTCTTCGGGTGCTCCGGAACGAGCACTTCTGCCACTGATCTAGATGGCGGCGTGGTTGGTGACCTTGTTGTCGATGGTGGCGAGATTCTAGACCTGGTTGAAGATTCCCAGGTTGGAGATCTCTTTGGGGACAATGCGCCTGATGTGAGCGACGAACCTGATGTGAGCGACACGCCTGATGTGAGCGACGAGCCTGATGTGAGCGACGAGCCTGATATGAGCGACGAGTCTGATATGAGCGACGAGTCTGATATGAGCGACGAGCCTGATGTGAGCGACGAGTCTGATGTGAGCGACGAGCCTGATGTGAGCGACGAGTCTGATGTGAGCGACGAGCCTGATGTGAGCGACGAGCCTGATGTGAGCGACGTGTTTGATGCGGGCGATCTATTTGATGTGACCGACGTGGAATTCGACGCCGGTCCCCCGGTTACCGGGGATGCTACGATCTTAGGGGAACTCAAGCGATGGCACCGGCTTACCTTCTTGTTCACCGGGCCATCCCACGCAGAGACCGACACCGCCCCCAATCCTTTTCTGGATTATCGATTCACGATGACCTTTACTTCGCCGACCGACGCCAGCGTTGTCGTGCCCGGCTTCTTCGATGGAAATGGCAGCGGCGGGACTGGCGCGCGTTGGCAAGTACGCTTTCGCGCGGATGAGATCGGGGAGTGGACCTACCTGGCCCACTTTGTGGAGGGTCCTGATGTGTCGATTGACCTATCCCCGGACGCGGGGAACCCCACGGCCTTCGATGGGGGGACTGGAACATTCATCATTCAGGAGACCGACAAGGTCGCGCCAGATTTCAGGGCGACGGGAGGCATCATCTACGCCGACAGTCATTATCTGCGGACCCAGGATGGAGAACGCTGGATCAAAGGCGGCGCGGACAGCCCCGAGAATTTCCTGGGCTATGCGGGCTTTGACAACACGATTGATCAACCCGGTGGTGCGAACACAGCTGGGCTGAACAATGGTGTGCACGAGTATGCACCGCATATACCGGACTGGTCCCCGGGTGATCCAGACTGGGGTGATGGCGCTGGGCGGGGGATCATTGGTGCCCTGAACTACCTGGGGAGCCAGCACGTCAACAGTATCTATTTCCTGCCCTGTAACCTGGGAGGGGATGGGCGAGAAACCTATCCCTATGTGACGCCTGATGATCTACTTCACTTCGACCTGTCTAAGATAGACCAATGGGAGATCGTCTTATCCCACGCTCAGACCCTGGGGATTGCCCTGCATTTCGTGCTCAACGAGACCGAGACAGGAAATGAAAATCTTCACGACAACGGGAGCCTGGGCGTGGAACGCAAACTCTATTATCGGGAGTTGGTTGCGAGGTTTGGCCACCATCCGGGCGTGTTCTGGAACATTGGCGAGGAGAACGATTACGGCGACACGAAACAGATCCAGTTTGCGAGCTATTTGCGCGCACAGGATCCCTTCGATCATCCAACATCGGTACATAGCAACCTCAATCAACTTGAGGCTCAATACGCCGGACTTCTTGGGGATGTAAACTTTGAGATGACCTCCATTCAAATGAATCCCGCCTATGCCAATGACTTCACAGAGACATGGCGGGCCGAGAGCGCCAACGCGGGTCGACCCTGGGCGGTCATGTTGGACGAGATTGGTCCGGCGGGAACGGGTGTTACCGACACCAACTCCGTCCAAATTCGAAAGCAGACCTTGTGGCCTGGCTACTTGAGCGGTGCGGCCGGCGTGGAGTGGTATATGGGCTACCACAGTCTCCCGCTCGGTGGAGACATGCGTTGCGAAGACTTCAGCACACGCGAGGAGATGTGGGTGGCGACCTGGGTGGCCCGTCAATTCATCGCAGGGCTTCCTTTGGAAGACATGGAACCGGCCGATGAACTTTTGGGAGGGCAGAATGGGCAAGTCTTCGCCAAGCCTGGTGAGATCTATGCTGTCTACTTGCCCAACGGTGGAACGGCGACCCTGGATCTAAGCGGCGAGGAGGGCAACTGGATCCTGCGCTGGTACAACGTCACGCTGGGTACCTGGTCGACTAGCTATATTGTTGAAGCGCCTGGTATCGTTTCCCTGGGCACACCGGCCTTCGCTGGGGACGTGGCCGCGACCCTGACGGTGGATGAAACTGGCCCGCCGTCAGAGTAGACTTTTTGACCCTGTGTTCTTGTTGAAAAAGCCCGGGTTGACCATGGAAAAACAATTCCTAGCACGCTCGAGCGAAGCGGGGACATCGCTGCATCAATTGTTGGCATCTACAATCGATGTGTAGAGGAACGTTTCTTTCCTGGTCTGGATTCCATACGGTTTGGTTTTAACCTCTATGATCTACCATACGATTACCTTGCGGTTTCATAGACCGAAACCTGGCTACCACCTGTAGGGTGTTTATGGTACAAAGAGCACATGAAAACACGAACCTTTGCTACGATCCTGGCTTTCCTACTGTTCGGGTGCGCATCCGAAGGCGACACCGTTCCGATACTTCCGTCACCGGATACCGGTACATCGCAGTTCGATCCAGGACAATCACAATTCGATCCAGGAACCGGGTCTATCGACCAGGGCACATCACAATTCGACCCCGGTACCGGACCTACTGACCAGGGCTCTTCGCAAGTTGACCAGGGCTCGAATCCTGTCGACCAGGGATCTGGACAAGTCGACACCGCGGGGCCCGCTGTCCCCAATCCCACCGGCCAATGGATGCTGACTGCCAATCCCGCCAGCCAGGTATTTTGCGGGAATGTTCAAACGTTCGACTCGCAGGTTCTTGTGCTTTCGGTCACCGATGATGGTCAGGCGACGGCTACTCTCGCACCGCCAGGCTGGGCCATTACCTTGTATTTTGCTGGAACATTAAGCGGAAACAAGCTCACAATGCTGGCCGAATATACAGAGGCGGGCCCACCGTCCATAGGCTGGGCGACCGAGCATGCGCACACTATCGATGTGACTATCACCACAACGAGCAACTTCGCGGGTGGCTACATCCATGAGCTGGTTCCCAACGATGGCCCCCCCTGCACCCGCACTTGGAACATCTCGGGTAGCAGGCTCTAGCGATAACGGGACCTGAGCAAATAGCGTAGGATCCCCGCCACGATCAGGAGCCCACCAAAGACGGTGATGATCGATGCACCCGCTGGGAATTCCTTTGTCCAGGAGAGGTAGAGTCCGATGAGGCTTGCCAGGACTGCCACGGCCCAGCCCGCCAGGAGTCGGCTAAAGATACGTTCTGAGAACAGCCGGGTGA
>Ga0310121_10002660_pt1 | contig 16777 bp, 15 predicted proteins | sample CB27_Tmax_986_MG_FD_203504 | JGI IMG/M metagenome (GOLD analysis project Ga0310121, IMG submission 203504) | Marine microbial communities from Western Arctic Ocean, Canada - CB27_Tmax_986 | ecosystem: Environmental > Aquatic > Marine > Oceanic | place: Canada: Western Arctic Ocean | collected...
AGGTCCGGGAAACTAACATTTCTACTGGCCCTCACGATGGGGGCAGGTCAACCTAAGTGCCGGTCTCTTTGAATTGTCCGACAGTGTCCGCCGCAATGGCTGCCTGTAACCGCGTGGGTCCTTTTGGGTCCAGGAGAGATTCAACGAAGGGTGAGCCTTCGGGTGCAGTGAAATCAGCCTCAAGAATGCAACCGTCCTGCGTCCCGGTAATCGTGATTTCGATCAATTCCACAGGGTTCCACCACCTCCCCCTGTCCAGCTCAACACAAAACTCTTCGTTCTCCACATTCCGGATGATCGTCCCGCGAACCTTCCATGGTGTCTCCGCGCGCCAGTCTTCAATCTCGAAGATATGCATCTTACCGCGCCCAGTGGTGACACTCGGAACATCCAGCCAAAGGGCCAGACGAATCGGGTCCATGAGGATTTCGTAGGTTTCCTCCCGGCTGAAAGGAACGGACACACTCTTTTTCATCCGGAAAGCGGATTACCTGTTTGGAGATGACGCAGGTACGAGGAAAGCAGGAGAATGATCACTCCCAGTGTTGCCATCACGAAGAGCCATTTGTCCCTCTTTTCCTTGTATTTCGCAAAGCCTTTGAATGGGAGGGTCAGCATGAACGCAATCGCGAACAGCTTTAGAGCCAACAGAATCTTTACTAAAAACACGATCGAATATTTCAGGTCGAAATAGCCGTCTTGGGCCACACGCGCAAAGTTGATTAAACCGGTAATGAGGATGACTGCGATCAAGACCCAGACAATCTTCTTCCACCTCCCCAGGATCGCCTGGCGGAACGCCCACCCGGTCTCGTTATCAGGGATCTTCGGGCAAACCACAAACCGCAATACAATCGTCCCTCCGACCGCCATGACGATCGATAGAAGGTGAAGCCAGTGGGAAAAAGTGTAGGCTAGAATACTCATATCCAATTCCTGGTGCACATATTGACACCAACCCCCGTTTCATCCAGAATGACCATACTAATGACAGGGAAAGGATAACAGGAAATCACCTTCCTGCGGGAGGTCAGGGATATGATCGAACCCCAAAGCCCGATGGCCCATCTAACAGAGAACGCCAGAAAGGTCCTGGAGCGCCGCTACCTCAACAAGGATGACGACGGCGATGTACTCGAAACACCCGAAGAATTATTCGAAAGAGTCGCCCGCCACCTCGCCGCTGCTGAGGAGAAGTATGAGTCTAGCCAGAGCGTGGACCAATGGACCGAAACATTCTACGGGATGATGGCGAGTCTGGAATTCCTCCCGAACTCGCCCACCCTCATGAACGCCGGGAAGGACCTGGGCCAATTGGCGGCTTGTTTCGTCCTCCCGGTCGGTGATTCGCTTGAAGAGATTTTCGATTCGGTCAAACAGGCCGCGCTTATCCATAAATCAGGCGGTGGAACCGGGTTCTCGTTTTCGCGTCTGCGTCCCCACGCCAGCCGTGTCCGTTCCACCAAGGGTGTATCCAGCGGTCCCATTTCTTTCATGTCTGTATTCGATGCCGCGACCGATACGATCAAGCAAGGCGGGACTCGACGCGGCGCGAACATGGGCATCCTCCGAGTGGACCATCCCGACATCCTCGAGTTTATCGATTGCAAACGGTCCGGCGACCACCTGAATAATTTTAATCTTTCTGTGGCAGTCACTGAGGATTTTATGTCGGCGGTGGAGAATGGAGAAGATTATGCTTTGATCTCACCCCAAACGGAGGAAAGGGTAGAGCGAGTTTCCGCGCGCGAGGTTTTCAATAAGATTGTCGAAAGCGCCTGGGATAATGGCGATCCAGGTATCGTCTTCATCGACCGATTGAACCGTGATAATCCAACACCCGAGATCGGCGAGTATGAAAGCACTAACCCCTGCGGCGAACAGCCGCTCCTGCCTTATGAGTCCTGCAATTTGGGGTCAATCGATGTTGCAAAGTTCGTTCACCACAAAGAGGGCAGGGTCGACTGGGACCGGCTCCGCGCCTGTGTCTACCAAGCGGTTCGCTTCCTCGATAATGTCATTACCCAGAACAACTACCCTCTGATTGAAATTCAGAACATCACCGAACGGAACCGAAAAATTGGTCTGGGTATCATGGGGTTCGCGGACTATCTCATCTTAAGAGGAATCTCTTACGGCTGCCCCAAGGCCCTCGAGGAAGCCAGGCAACTGATGGCTTTCGTTCAGGAGGAATCAAAAAGGGCGAGCGCTGCCTTGGCTCGGGAGCGTGGTCCTTTCGCCAATTTTGACCAGAGCGTCTGGCCCTCGCGCGGTTTCCCGCCCTTGAGGAACGCTACGACCACCACCATCGCTCCCACGGGCACCATCAGCATTATTGCCGGTTGTTCCAGCGGGATCGAACCTCTCTTCGCCCTTTGCTTCTGGAGGGATGTCCTCGACGATGAGCACCTTTTGGAAGTTCATCCCTTCTTCAAGGCGCGCGCGTTGGAAGGCGGTTTCTATTCCGAACGCCTCAGCAGCCGCATCGCCGAAGGAGAACCGCTCTCCCGCATGGATGGGGTCCCCGAAAGCATCGCGACACTTTTCGTGACCTCCCACGACCTTTCACCCGAACAGCATGTTCGGATGCAGGCTGCCTTTCAGAATCACACCGACAACGCGGTCTCGAAGACGATCAACTTCCCTAACGAAGCCACAGTGGATGATGTTGCCGATGCCTATCTCCTGGCCCACCGGTTAGGCTGCAAAGGCATCACCGTCTATCGGGATGGAAGCCGTAATGTTCAGGTTCTGAATCGGGGAGATGGAAAAGAGAAAGGCAAGTCCACCACTCTTACCGCGATCCCCGTTCATACCGCGTGTACCCTCTCCCGCGAATGGTCCTCCAAAACGAACGATTAACGTGTAGGGTGTGTCCATAACGCGCCTACCCGGCCTCGTTTTCGCAAACACTATGTTCGCGTTATGGACGCACCAATTGCGGCTTGAATACAAGGAGATCAAAGGTTGGTACCCGGCAATTATCGAGTAGGTATCGGATATGACAGCCACCGCCTCCGCCCCGGAGGCCCTATCCGGCTGGGCGGAGTCGATGTCCCCTCCACTGTCGAACTGGTGGGTCATTCGGACGCTGATGTCCTGACCCATGCCATCATCGATGCCATCCTCGGCGCTGCCGCTCTGGGAGATATCGGTGACCACTTCCCACCCTCTGATGAAACCTTTCGGAATGCTGATAGCCTGACCCTGCTCAGGAGCGCGGTGGAAATTGCTGAAGCGACTGGGTTCAAAGTTGTGAATGTCGATGCCACAGTCATCGCCGAGGCCCCAAATCTAGGCGAACAAAAGCGGGCAATGTCCCACCGGCTGGCCGAAATACTGGGAGTACCTTCCGGATGTGTCAGTGTCAAAGCCAGCACGAATGAAGGCATGGGTTTTATTGGACGGGAGGAAGGGATCGCCGTCCATGCTGTTGCCTTACTAGCCCAGGTAGGGAGATCTGAAAATCGAACTGAACCGGGAGAGGAACGAAGTGGATGAGCGATACCTCCGTTTCCCTCGATGGCTGGAAGCCTCAGGTCTCCCCGAGATGGTCGCAACCAAAGCTGGACCCGAAGGATGGTTGGTTTTCCGGCGGCTGGTTGAACAGGACCTGCTCGAGAACCTCTTCCCGGATTGGGTTTCGCCCGGATTTGAGGAGATGGGGCAGGGTTGCGCCATACCCCCGGAGAAGTTTCAGGCACTCTTCCTGGATTTAGGCTCGTTAGGCCTGCTGCGCATCCGAAACATCGGAGACGAGAAATCCCCCTTTTATCAGTACCGCGTAGCCGTTCCCCTCCCACAGCCCCGCCCGGCCGAGGAGATCGAAGAAACCCTGGAGTCCTGGGGTCTTGCCGACAGTCCCGGCCTCTGGCGATATTGGGAACCCGAGGGTGACCAGACCACCAAATATGAGAAGATCCTTCGCTTGTACGAAAACACTTGCGGCCTTAAGATGTCCGGAAGAATCGTCGAGGATCTGGCCGAACTGGCCGAATCCTATCCGACCGACAAGCTGGACAAGGCCTTCGAGGCGGCACGCGAAGAGGGGGTGACAACCCTCGGATGGATTAAAAAATACCTGAAGAGGCTGAAAAAAGATGAGCGGATTCAGAAGGATCGGGGACGACCCCGAGGTCTTGAACTTCCTGAAGGATATTCAATCCCTTCCCGAGAGGATACACCTGGAGGATGACGATACCGATTGCCCGGATTGTGATGGGTATGGTTACATTGTAACCGATAACGATGTTGGGATCTGTCACTGCCTGGCCGAACGGAATGTCAATCACCGCCTCGAACGGGCCAATATCCCCAAACGATACAAGAACAAGACACTGGATAGCTTCAAACCGGATATTGATTCGCGGCGACGCTCCCACGGTCAGGTTTTTCGGTTTGCGGAGGATTTCGCTCACCAACAGGAAAGGTCGGGATTGTTTCTTTATGGTCCTTCCGGGACTGGGAAGACCCACTTGGCGATTGGCGCCCTGAAAGAATTGCTTGCGACAGGTTTGACCGGCCTCTTCTATAACATCGTGACCCTGGTGGGCGACCTTCGTCTCCAAGCAGGAGGCGCCGCTCCTCAAGAAACCCTGGAACGGATCGAGCGGTCTTCCCAGGTTGATATCCTCGTGCTGGATGATCTCGGGGCTTCCCGAATCAGCGATTTTGTCCAGGAACAAATCTACTCAATTGTCGATAAGCGCTACTCAGAAAACAGATGTCTGATTGTCACCTCCAACCTCCCTCTGAATGAGCTTGAAAAACAAATCACTTATCCCGTTTTCTCCAGGATCAAAGACATGTGTCTCACCGTGGAAACGGGGGAGATCGACTTCCGCGTGCCGGACCTGCAACTGAATATCGGTAAGAAACGGGATCGATAAGATTATTTGAATCCGTCCCGCGTCCTCCATTTCTTGCCGCATGTGTTCCCAAGAAAATTCCTCTTCTCCAGCTAACCCCGCCAATAAGGACAACCCTGCCTGGTATCAATCGGACCTCCTAGCCGGATTCGCCTTAATTCTCATCGTCGCCGCTGCCTACATCCCCGCCTTTTCGGCAGGGTACATCTGGGATGATTCCGCCCATCTTACCGATAACCACACAGTCAAATCTCCTTATGGTCTCCGCTCCATCTGGTTGGACCCGATGGCCAACTCACAATACTACCCGATTGTCTTCACATCCTTCTGGCTCGAGTATCGTCTCTGGGAAGACCACCCGACCGGATACCACGTGACCAACATCCTCCTGCATGGACTAATCTGTGTTGGAATTTGGGTTCTCCTCTCCCGTTGGAAGCTCCCCGGCGCCTGGTTCGCCGCAGCAGTTTTTGGTCTGCACCCCGTCCATGTGGAGTCTGTAGCCTGGGTATCCGAAAGGAAGGATGTCCTGTCGGGTCTGTTTTTCGTGCTGACTCTTCTGGCGTGGGACAAGTTCCAGCGAACGCGAAAGATTCGATCCTATGTTGCCGCCTTCATTCTCTTTGCTTTAGCGTTGGGAAGTAAAACGGCGGTATGCCCGCTCCCGCTACTGCTTCCCATCCTTTCGTGGTGGCGATCTGGAAGGACACAATTTCGTGATTGGATCCTTACCCTTCCTCTCTTAGCGCTTTCTATTTGCGCGGGTTTGGTAACCATCTACGTTGAACAGTTTAATCTGGGGACCATGAAAGATGATTTGGACTTTTCCTTCCTGGAACGTACCCTCATCGTCGGCCGCACTCTCTGGTTTTATGTCTGGAAGTTGGTCTGGCCGCTTGAACTGATGACCATCTACCCTCGCTGGGAGATCGATCCACATTCCGTCCGGCAGTGGATATTCCCAATCCTTGCCTTAGCCCTCCCCCTCGTTCTCTGGATCGCAAGAGGTCGATTCGGACGCGGCCCCTTCACTGCCATCGCCTTTTTCGGATTGATGGCCGGGCCCACACTAGGCTTTTTTTCGCTAAGCACTTATGTCTATTCGTTTGTCTTCGACCACTACCAATATCTGGCCAGCATTGGACCGATAGTGCTGATGTCCACTCTTCTTACAGTTATCTTGAGACGAGTTTCTATCCCGGGAAAAGGGGCATCGCTCGCCATGATACCCGTGCTGTTGATCCTTGGCTCTCTTACTTGGAAGCAGTGTACCTATTACAAGGACCAGGAAACGCTCTTCCGGTACAACGTCTCGAAGAACCCATCCGCATGGTTCGCTTACAATGTCATTGCTTCATCTTTGTTAGAGCGGGGCCGGTACGAAGAGGCAATGTCGAATCTTCAGAAAAGCCTCAACTTAAATCCTGGTTTCGCAAAGACTTATGACATTTTAGCGGTTTACCACTTGAAGAAAAATGACCCCCTGCGAGCGATCCAGCTGTATCGACAAGCACTTGAAATCGATCCGGAGGACCCGATTGCCAGGCGCAACTTGTCAAACCTACTGCTGGCAGAGGGAAATCTCGAAGAAGCCCTGGCCGAGTGCCGGAAACTCGTCGAGCGTTGGCCCAGACACCCACCCTTTCTCGTCAGCCTGGGGAACGTGTGCCTCTCGGCTGGAAATAGCTCCGAGGCGTTGGTTCACTACCGGAACGCCATCTCGCGCGACCCGGGTTATGCGCCAGCCTATTCCAGTATCGGAAACTTAATGTTGGCCCAGAATAACGACCGGGAAGCCGCTAAAAATTACCGTAAGGCACTGCATTACGAACCAGACATGTGGCAAGCGGCAATTAACCTTGCAGGCATCCTCTCGACCAACCGGGATGCAGGGATCTACGATCCCGAAGAGGCAGTTCGGCTCGCAGAAAGGGCCTGCGCGGAAACGGTTCGGAAGAATGGAATATATATGACATCCCTCGCGGTTGCATATCGAGCCGCCGACCGAGAAGCGGAAGCTCTGGCAGCTGCAGCTGAAGCATTGGACTTGGCGAGAGCTGACGGGGACATTGCGCTTGAGAAAGAATTGATTCGCAGATTACAACCTTTCGGTCTCCTCGGAGATTGGAAGCCAAAATCAATCGATTAAGGGGAGTTTCAATGAAACTAAAGGGTAAGCATGCTCTGATCACTGGCGCGAGTCGAGGTATTGGACGTGAGATCGCGCTGGCCTTTGCCCGTGAGGGTGCAAGTCTATCAATTACATCGCGGTCCGCCGATGAACTCGCAACCCTCACCGGAGAGATCGAATCCACAAATGTGACCAGTACGATTATCGTGGCGGACCTTGCCGAACAGAAAGCAGATGAAAAAATCGTCAGCAGAGCCCAGGATAAATTCGGAGCGATCGATATCCTGGTCAATAACGCGGGCGTCGGCAGCAGTGCGAATCCGGCACCAGTGGTCGATTTTTCAAATGAGTTCTGGGAAAAGTCTCTCTACCTGAACCTGACCGTTCCTTACTTACTCTCTAAGGCAGTGCTGCCAGGAATGATTGAACATGGATGGGGGCGAATCATTAACATCGCCTCGATTGCAGCTAGAATTGGCGTCCTCCACGGCTGCGCTTACTCCGCAAGCAAATCGGGCCTTGTCGGATTGACCCGTACTCTTGCGCTGGAAGTCGCACAGGATGGAATCACAGTGAATGCCATCAACCCGGGCCCTACACGCACTGCCATGAACGACGAACGGATCAAGTATGATGCCGAACGAACAGGGAAGACTCTGGAAGAAATTGAAGCGGCTTGTACCCCAATCGGCAGAAGACTTGAACCAGTCGAGATAGCCCCCTTAGCCGTCTATCTCGCCAGCGATGACGCCGCAGCGGTTACCGGTCAGTCGTTCCACATCGATGGGGGGATGTTTATGGCTTGAAGCCCGGAGGTGTGTGGGGTTCGCCGCGCGAACCGAGAGTAACGGTATCGCCTTCCGACTATCTCATCCCGCCGAACGGCTGCCCGGCGTTACGTCGGCATTCTTTCCACCCGATCCAATATCTCCTCCGCCTTCCCCACTAGCGCCAAATCCAGATAGGGAAGCGCCTCTGTTTCCTCCACATTGATCTCCACCGTGAAAGCACCGTGCCCCTTCGACTCGCTAATCAACCCTGCCGCGGGATGTACCACCGCAGAAGTTCCAACCGTCAAAAACAAGTCACACCGGGCCGCCTCGGCAGACTTCTCCAAAACCTCCGGATCAATCGTTTCCCCAAACCAGACCACTCCCGGACGCAAGTAGCCCCCGCAATGAGGGCAGGGAGGCGGAACCTCCGCGAATGGGACGGTTTCATCATTCCAACGGTGAGGCGATCCGGAACATCCCTCCCAACACCCCACATCCCAGATCGAACCATGAAAACGAATTACATTAAGAGTCCCGGCGCGCTCGTGCAGGCCGTCCACATTCTGCGTGATAAGCGTGAAATCGGGATATCGCCCACTCCAGGTGGCAAGTACATCGTGCGCGCGGTTGGGCTGACATTTCAGAATCAGTTCGCGGCGGTACTGGTACCACTCCCAAACCAGTTTTGGATCGCGGGCGAACGCTCCCGGGGTCGCTAGGTCTTCAGGCCGAAACTTGTTCCAGAGACCCTCTTTCCCACGGAACGTAGGAACGCCACTGGCTGCCGATACACCAGCGCCGGTAAGGACAGTGATTCGCGTGTTTGGTTCAAGCAGTTGGGAAAGCTGGAAAATGCCCTCGTCAATGGAACTCATCGCCCTTCTCTAACAGTAAACCATCCATCTCACCTGGGTGGCGTCTCCTGCGTGTCAGTAGCGGATTCAATTAGGCTCTTTCCGGATAGGAGAGTGTCAAACTTAAATTTCAACTCCTCCGGACTGCGGAACCCTTGCATAATAGACTCCACCGTTCCGTCCTTGCCGATCAAGACCTGGTGAGGAATTCCGCGGACCCCAAACCGCGCCCCAAGACGCTTATCCCTATCAAGTCCAACCGTCAATTCCAACTCGCGTTGCTTTAGAAAGGATGCAACATCTTCTGCCGGGTCCCCCAGGTTGACCGCCACCACAACCACCCCGCGGTCCTTGTACTCCTTTGCAACCGTAGCCAGATGGGGAAGCCCATAAACGCAGGGCCCACACCACGACGCCCAGAAATCCAGGAACACAATGTTCTTTCCTTTTTGGTCCGCAAGAGCAAACTCTCCACCCCCCAGCAGGTCCATCCGCACCTCTGGTACAGGTTTACCAATCATGTCCCAGTAATTCCGTGGCCGGGAGAGCTCCTGCATCTCGGATATCTCCTCCGATCCCGGCTCAGGATTGAAATCGAAAGCTCCGGCAGGCAAGTCCCCATCCAATACCCAGTCTTCATATCCGATCTCGTATTCGATGGTCACGTCTCCCAATGTATCCGGAGAAGCCAGTTTCGCTTCCGACATGTCAGGCTCGATACGAACTATCAATGGTTTCTCCCCACTCTCAATCCAAACATCCTTGTTTCGCGGCTTCCCATAAAGTCTCATACGGTGACAGGGGACACCGTCCAGACTTTCCTTCCCCAGGTACTCTGCCTTTGTTACTGCCTCAATAAGCGCCGCGTAAGGATCATTCATCAGGTGGAAATAACCGAGTTTCACGTTTTCCAAAATCTTCATACGACCCAATTTGTCTACCAACAGTTTTTCCAAGTCCTCTGGTGTTTCATGTTTCATATAGGCCATCATTTGGGGGAAAGACAGAAACAAATGGGAGCCATCGCTTATACACTCAAAAGGCATCCTGCCTCCCTGTGTCAATCGGAACAAGTTAGGTCGGCGCGCGTTTATCTCCAGGCGTGATTTTGACTCGTTATCGTAATCTCCGGTGCTCACACTTAACCGGGAGGTTGTAACATAGCTCCATGAGTCCGCTCCACCGAGGAAGCTGGCAGTATCCCTGAGAACCTTTTCCGCCTTGGGGTCGAAGCCTTCCTCCGCAGTTGCGTTTGTAATGAAAGCTACAACCAAAAACAGACTGAAACCAACAGCGGTGGGGGCTCGTCCGAATAATATTTCTCGCATCTGACTCAATCCTCGATCTTATTCCCGATCCCGAATTGCGGATCGTTCTTATTTCGGCAGGATAACCGGATTCTTTCTCCGCGAAAACCGCAACCTTAAAACGGTAAAAATCGAACGATAGATTTCCTTGGTGCTGATTTTCGACTTACCTTTCAAACGATCCACAAACAGGATGGGTATCTCTCCGATTTGGGCTCCCTCAAGATAACAGCGATACAACACCTCAACCAGGAAAGAATACCCCTCCGACCGGATGGCATCCGTGTCCAACTTTTCCAGGACGGCTCGTCGATAACAACGGAATCCGGAAGTCGCATCCAAGACAGGCATTCCCAACCCTACGCGCACATAGTGGTTTGCGGTTCGCGACAACATAATACGGTGCATTGGCCAGTTGATCGTGCCACCGTCCGGGCAGTACCTGGAACCAATGACAATGTCCGACTCCTTCTCAGCCGACCGAACCAGATCCGGTATTCGTCCAGGGTCATGTGAAAAATCGGCGTCCATGCTGACAACGTAATCAGCCCCGGATTCGATCGCCCAACGAAACCCATCCCGCACAGCCTTACCGTAACCGCGTGGGCCTGTCCTGTGGATTACCTTCACACGGCTGTCCCCCATTGCCTTGGCTTTATCCGCCGTGCCATCCGGGGAATTGTCATCCACCACGGCTACACACAGCGATAGATCGAGGTCCAGAACCTTCTCCAGGAGTCTGCCGATGTTCTCACCCTCATTATAGGTTGGGATAACTACAGCAACATCTGGTTTATCAGTGGATTCCATCTCCAGCGAGTTTGACAGCCGTGGTTTAACTTTCCAATCCCCTCATCAAAGTAACTGACCCAGGCCATAAGGGTTTCTCTCGCCCGGCCACCAACTATAATTGATTGATGCATTCAGTAGACGACCATCACTTGAAGCGTATCGTTGTTAAGATAGGAACCTCCCTGATCGACTCCGACCGGGAACAGTTTGATCGGGAAGTCGTCACGAACTTAGCGCGCGACATCGCCGCTCAGATAAAGCAGGGGCGTCAAGTCGTCCTCGTTTCCTCTGGAGCGGTGGGAGCGGGGAGGCGTCTCCTGGGTTGGGAGTCTGAAAATCCGTCACTGATCGACCGCCAAGCCCTAGCAGCCGTTGGCCAACCCAGGCTCATGGCCCTGTACCGTGAAATCTTTGAGGAGCTGGGTCTCGAGGTCGCCCAGGTCCTGTTGACCAGCCCCGGCCTCGAGGACCGGCAGTGCTATCTCAACGCTCGTCATACCTTGGACCGTCTTCTCTCAGCCGGAATCGTCCCCATCGTCAACGAAAATGATACAGTCGCCACTGAGGAACTTCAGTTCGGTGACAATGACCGGCTGGCGGCGGTAGTTGCAGGAAAGCTCCATGCCCATCTCCTGGTCCTCCTGACCGATGTCGAAGCTGTGCGGGATGAGAAAGGGGAACCTATCAAACGCGCGCAACAAGTCTCAAAGACCCTGTTGGATGCCGCGGGTGGTCCGTCCTCAAATCTCTCGCGAGGTGGCATGAAATCAAAACTCGAAGCGGTGCATGAGGCGATGCTCATGGGAGTTGTATCAGCAGTGGCCTCCGGTAGATCCGCCAACGTCATTGCCAAAGTCGCCACAGGATATCCGATCATGACCGATCTTACCCACGATCCCCCCCCCCACATTCCCGGCTCGTGGTTTATCCCCACGGAGGCAGGCATTGCTGGAAGAAAAAGGTGGATCCTCGCGTGTAATCCCGACGGCGGCACAATCATGGTTGATCATGGCGCTCTTTCCGCACTGAGGAGGGGTGATTCAAGCCTTTTGCCGTCCGGGGTAATATCCGTCGTGGGTGAATTCCAGGCTGGAGAACCGGTGACTATCTCGACGAAGGAAGACAACCCTGTCGCTCAAGGGCTTGCCAACCTGTCCGCCGATGAACTATCTGAGTACATGGGCAGGAAAACGCACGAGATCAAGGAGCTAATCGGTCGGAACTCTAAAGGAATTGTGGCCGTCCACAAAGATGACATGGTCGTTTTCGACACTCGAGATTTGGCAAGCACGGAAAAGGGCGGCTGAAAGGTGCCCTTCCTGCGTATACTGCCCTGGAACGAAATTTGTGAAGGAGTTTCGGGCGATACCTTATTAGAGACAGCACTCGAATGTGGAATCCCGTTACCCCACGAATGCGGCGGCGAGGCGAATTGTACGACGTGTTCTCTTCTCATCTTAGAAGAAGCCAGAGGGCTCTCCAAACCTGAAGATTTGGAGATTGAAACACTCATCAAACTCATGCCCAAACGAGACCCGCGGACCCGGCTGGCCTGCCAGGCAGTGTTCACGGATGACTTCGATGGGCATGTCGAAGCCCTGTCTCTTTCGGGGCGATAGCACTTTCCCGATCGGAAAGGATTACTGATTGATTCTCCGCCCAGTTTCAGATTACTATTCCCTCTCACCCAATAATTGTATCACTCACATTATCCGTCGAAAGGAATATTCCAAATGACACGATTTACCATCGGTTTGATCCTCAGTTTATTAAGTTTCAATTTCCAGGCGACAGCACAATCAGCAAAGATCACCGGCCATGCGGTCCATTACTACAATGGCAACCAACGTGTGGACCTCCTTCTCGCCCTCGATGAAATCAGGTTGATCCACTCCCCAACAAAGACACTTTCCCTATCAGCTATCAAGAGTGCCGTTCCTGAAGTGGTGGAGGCCAAACGGACGCGTGGCTCCAGGAAAATGACCGACATCACCCTCAATCCTTCGAAGGACACGAAGACTCTCCAGGATTTAGTGGCTAAACTCGTACTTCAAACCGGAACCGATTCCGCTGAAGCTGTCCTCTATAGTCCCCAGGCCGGGAAGAGAAATGATCTCGCCCGGCAATCACTCACCAATCAACTTTCGGTGAAGTTGCGGGAGGGTGTGGACATTCAAAACCTCCTCAAGGAATACGGCTTGGAGATGGTTGAAAAAGTCAGCTACGGTCCCCGCACCTATATCCTCGAGACGACCAGTAGTGACCTACTCCGGTCGCTTGAGGTCGCCAACGAAATCTATGAAGATGCTGATTACCCTGTCGAGTTCTCAACTCCGCTCATCCGACGGCAACGCCAATTACGGTTCACCCCGAACGATACCCTCTATGGAAACCAGTGGCACCTCACTAACACCGGCGCCCAAGTAGCGCCTTCCACAGCAGGCGAAGATGTGAACGTTGAAACTGCCTGGGACAACTACACCGGGAACGGTGTCAACATTTCCGTCGTGGACGATGGTTTCCAGCACGCGCACCCCGACCTGGCCGCCAACGCTCGAACCGACATTGACATCGACATCACCGACGGCGACAACGACTCCACGCCTGTCGAAGACCCTGAAACTCCCGGTTTCCTCAACTCCCACGGCACCAACGTGGGGGGGATCGCCGCGGGAGTGGGAAACAACATGCTCGGGGTTGCGGGAGCCGCGTTTGAAGCTGGCTTGGTCGGAATCAAAGTCATCGACGGCCCCGGAACCGATTCTGCGGAAGCTCAGGCGTTGAACCACCAGGTCAATCCAGCAGCTGCGAACGATCGCATTCATATCAGCAACAATTCGTGGGGTCCTGATGATGGGAATACGACGCCTGTAAATCATGGACCGCTTGTCGGTCAGGCGCTTCTTAATGGAATTCAGAACGGCCGCGGGGGTTTGGGCACGATTTATGTCTGGGCTTGTGGCAATGGCGCCTGTGCTAACGACCGGTCGGATTATGACGGGTACGGCAGCAGTCGATATACGATTGCGGTTGCGGCTAGCGGGGCGGATGGAACCGAGGCTATCTACAGTGAACCCGGGGCAGGCGTATTGGTGAATACACCTTCGGAAGACGCACCCGGCTGTGAGGACGTTAATTACGGTACAACCACAACGGCCGTTGTCGGCGAGGGAGATGTCATGAACGATTACACCTCCTCGTTTGGAGGAACCTCCTCAGCCGCGCCACTGGCCGCAGGCGTCATCGGCCTAATCCTCGAAGCCAATCCCAACCTCACATGGCGGGATGTCCAACACATCCTCGTCCAGACCTCTGTCCAAAACGCCCCCTCCGACGGCTCTTGGCAAACAAACAGTGCAGGTCACACTTTCAGCCACAGGCACGGTCACGGCCGCGCCGATGCTACCGCAGCCACCAACGCCGCCGCCGGATGGACCAACATTCCCGCACCCGCTACCTCACCCACGGTTACTGATGACACCCAGACAGACATCCCGGATAACAATGCGGGTGGAATTACACGCTCGCTGGCAATCAACGCGCCAGCTAACTTCGTCGTGGAACATGTCGAACTGACAGTCGATATCATTCACGACCGTCGCGGGGATCTGGACATCACGATGAACTCTCCCTCCGGAATGGTTTCCACCTTCGCAGCCAACCACACAACAACCGGTGCTAATGGAATTGATTATAACAATTGGACGTTTACCAGTGTCGCCCACTGGTGCGAGAACCCGAGCGGCCAGTGGACCGTTAACGTGTCCGATCGTCGTACTGGGATGACGGGAATGTTATCTTCCGTGATGTTAACCGTCTGCGGATACGTGGGGACAGGTCCACCGACTGCCACGCCCACCTCCACCGACTCGCCTGTTTCCACAGCCACGAGTACGAACACGGAACCCATTCTGACTGCCACGGCATCAGGAACCGCTACCTCCCCCCAAGCAACGGAAACCTCTACAAGCCCAGCTTCCACCAACACGCCGACTCAAACGAGCATCGCCGGCATCTTTCCAACTGTCCTTGACCCACGGGCTGATGTTAATCAAGACGGATTTGTAAATCACCAGGACATCCTGATACTCCTTGAGAACTGGCGACGAATAAACAGTTTGTAATAGAAGGAGGATCGAAAGTTAGGTTAACTGGTTCCTAATCACACTGTAGGCCGGTATCAGAACCCCGCGCGTGAGCAAGGGGACCTGTCGCTGGTGCAGATCCCTTGCTCACGCGCGGGGTTCTGATGGGAACACTACACTCGGATGTTATATGCGCTCTAATCCATCCGATCCCGCGGATCGGTCACACGCCCGGTAATCGCCGATGCAGCAACCGTGTAAGGCGAAGCCAGATATACATGAGCCTGTTTCGAGCCCATTCGCCCGGGGAAATTCCGGTTGGTTGTAGAAATGCAAACCTCGGTACCGTTCAAGCGTCCGAACGTATCGGCAGGCCCGCCTAGACAGGCCGCACAAGAGGCTGGACCTGTTCGGCAACCCGCGGTATCAAAGATTTCCCGGAGTGTCCGCCCGTTATAAGTCTTAACATCCAACTGGCTGTCAACTTCTGTCGTCGCTGGCACAATATAGGTGTCAATCGCTACTTGCTCCCCGTCCAAAAACCTCGCCGCCGCCTGAAAGTCCTCGATTTTCCCACCTGTGCAGGATCCAATATAGGCGCGATTCAGTTCGACATCTCCCAGGTTCCGCGCTAAATCGCGGTTGTCGGGCGAGTGTGGTTTCGCCACAGTCGGTTCGAGTGTGTCCAGGTCGATTTCATACACCGAATGATACTCAGCGTCCTCGTCACTCCGCAGCACAGTGAACGGTTTATCCGTCCGAGCTCGCACATAGTTCTCCGTCAGCTCATCTGCGGGAATGATGCCGTTCTTGCCTCCCGCTTCAATGGCCATGTTGCAGATCGTCATCCGTTCTTCTATCGAAAGCGAATACACACCCTCCCCGTCGTACTCCATCGCCCGGTAGGTCGCGCCGTCCACACCGATATCCCCGATGATGTGGAGAATGATGTCTTTCGCCATCAGGTAGGGTTTCATCGTTCCCTTCAAGATGAACTTCATCGTCTCCGGGACCCGCAGCCATGTTTTCCCGGTCCCCAGCACGAACCCCGCATCCGTGTTCCCGATCCCACTCGCAAACTCCCCGAAGGCCCCCGCTGTACAGGTATGAGAATCAGTCCCCAACAGGATTTCTCCAGGGCGCGTGTGTCCCTCTTCCGGTAGAGCGATATGACACACACCTTTGTAAGTTGTTGTGGCCGCGTCCTTATACGGAGAGGGGTATCCCTCCTTCTCAACAAACTCTGGGTCGTAAAAATACTTGATGCTTTGTTCTTTCACAAAGGTCCGGAGAATTTCGATGTTACGGTGCGCGTGTAAATCCGCCGTGAAGATATAGTGGTCGGGGATGATGACAACCTTCTCTGGGTCAAATACGCGCGCGTTCTCTCCGAAATGTTTCCGGAAAATGCCTATCGTCCCGGGCCCGCACACGTCATGGGTCATCAGGATGTCGGTTTCCACCCACACACTCTCACCCGGTCGCACCGAATCCCGCCCGGAGTGGTTCGCCAAAATTTTCTCAGTTATTGTTAAACCCATAATTTATCTGCTCCTGCAACATGTAGGGTGGGTTAGCCGATAGGCGTAACCCACCAGTAACCCACCAGTAACCCACCAGAACACCCCATAAGTATAGTGACCACTCACATTCCGTCAATTCTGGGCCTTGTCAGCATATTACCACCAAGGTCAGTGCCTCCGCCCCCTCTTAAACTTCCTGTCGTAATCATGATGTATTCCGATCCAGTACCAAATGTTTGATCCCTCAGGGTCTGTAAATGCTACGGCGCGATATTGGCGGTCTATACGCACCGAAAAACTTGATGGAGGGTTGTGGGCAGTGTCATCAAGAGGATGTTTACTCAAATAAGGATCGTTCGGATTCTTTTCGAATAACTTAAATGCCTTGCGGGCACGTTCCTGAACACTTGGTGGGAGATTGTCAAACAGGTCCCTGTATTCACG
>Ga0310121_10002661_pt1 | contig 16773 bp, 18 predicted proteins | sample CB27_Tmax_986_MG_FD_203504 | JGI IMG/M metagenome (GOLD analysis project Ga0310121, IMG submission 203504) | Marine microbial communities from Western Arctic Ocean, Canada - CB27_Tmax_986 | ecosystem: Environmental > Aquatic > Marine > Oceanic | place: Canada: Western Arctic Ocean | collected...
TTGCCCAACAAACTCATCCAGAGTCGTTGGCCTCAAAGCTGTCCGCCCATTGCGCATGGAGACCACACCATCCGATAAGTGCGAATTGCGCAAGCAGTTCGCATCACTTTCTCGAGCGCGGCCCTGTGCAGTGCAGAAACGGGAGCAGTGCACGGCCGTGATCCTCGCCGACAACGTGTGCAATCGTGTGACGTCGCCTGTGGATAACCCGGCCTGCAGTGGAGTTCCGTTCTCCAACCGACTGGGAAACGGACGCCGTCATCGTTGTCAGGGACTTCGATCAGTCACGGTTCGATGCCACGCTCCCCGCAGGCGGCCTCATGCCATTCCCGAATCAGGCGAAGCATAGGCTCGGCGAAGCCGCAGATGCCCAGGTCCAAGACGAGGGAGCGGTGGAGCGATGACCGGTCGATACGTCTTCGGCGAAACGTCCTGGCCGATGGCAAGAACGGTAGGAGACACGACCGAGGAGGCAGCCGTTGGCCCTTGCGGCCGAAGTACCAGTCCCACACGGCAAAGGGAACCAATGGGCATAACGCAGGTTTTCGGCAAGCCGTGATTCGCTGGGCGGAATATGGCGGCATCCGTGGAGTGAAGAACGCGGCGAAGAACGGACTGACGGCGATCCGTTCGGTTCCGCGGAACGAGGGAGCCTGGCGAAAGGGTACCGTCCACGCCTGAAGCAAGGCGAGGGTCTCGGCCTTGGCGGAAAGGACAAGCCAATCTTCCTCCTCCAGGGTCAGCAGTCTCGACCCAGCGAACAGCCCGGCGAGGATGTCCGCTTCGTCATCCGCGGGCAGATCCATAACGTAACACTGCGTGAAACGTCGAACGCCGTTGGGACCTGTTTTCGTTTCCAGATTCAATGGAACCGTGGCTTCTTCTAGGTCTTGCACAAGCTCCGCATGGGCCAGTTCCCAAACTTGATAGCGTCTCGGCCGACTCGATGATTCCGGGCGTACGGCGCCGGACATCAGAAGCAGCCCTTTCCAAAACCCGCCGGTCCACGGCCTGACTTGATCCTCGATGCCCAAATTGCCATGGGCGATGCGTTCCTTCACGGCTGCCAGGCCCCCGGCATAGCGATTCTCGCAAGGCCCCGGCACAGGTGCATTCTCGCTGAAATGCTTGGCGATCAACTCCGGCTTCCTGTGGGCTCTGTTGTCTGCCACGCACAATGCCCTCGCCGTAGCGTCGACCAACTGCGACCTCTCCCGACGATGTTTGCTCCATCGTGTCTCATGCAAGTAACCGCCGGATGGCCGGCATACCTCTGGTGTCGACTTGTAAATCATAGCGTTATGTACCACCCCGATTATCGTTGTTCCTGTCTAGCTGCACGATCAACTCGCAGATCGTTAGACATCAGGGATCCAAAGGAAGAAGTGGGATATGGAGCATCGCACCCCAGCAGTTCTCTCGACGGCCTGCATTAAAGCAACCGGTTCCGCCCCGCCCCGCGGGTGCCACCATGGCCCCGAAACCCGTGGCCGTTCACCCCTTCAGTTGGGAGGCGTCCATCGTGGCGATGGCCCTCCTTACGTCGTCAACGGTAACCTTCAGGATGCCGGTCTCGGCGGCGAAAATGGTTTCCTCGGACACAATGCCCAGGACGTTTTTCAGGCCCCTTGCGTAGGTTCCGGTCGCTCTGGCCCATTCTGCGAGTTCCTCGATCGCAGGGCGAGTGGGGTCCAGGGAGAACCCGAACGAATTAAGGAACAGGTTCTGCTTCGCGATGACCCCATTGGGATGAGTGGCTATGGCAATGAGCTGCTTTACGCTCGGCTCGGGGAAAACGATGGCGGCCCCGATCCGGTTCACCAGCTCCGGCAACATACCGTAGGTGGTCAGCACCTCATGGATTCCTCCGTTTCCCCGGTTAGGTGATCCAGTCCCGAACCCGAGGCCTCCCTGAGTGCGGCTCATGTCACGCACGACGGTTTCGATGCCCCGGAACGCCCCGGCCAGCAGGAACGTCATGCCATATGTGTTGATCGTCGCCCTGCGAGAGTCGTTGCTCCGATGACCGCCCACCTGCTGCTGGCAGCCCTCGAGGGCGCGAAGAATCTCGGCCTGGAGCCCGGCTCCCATTGGATCGGCCTCCGAGTGGGATGAGGACTTCGCGCACGATTTATCGGCCTCATCCAGCAGCAGGATCCCGCACTCCACGTCGGCGATTTTCCGACCTGGCTGGATCAAACCCTGGAAACATTCTCCAAAATTTTGGCCCACATACGCGGCACTGCTGGTCTGGCTGAGATCGGCGGAGGCGAACGGAAGATTCGCCAGCAATCCAAGTTGCTGGGCGAGAAACGTCTTTCCACTTCCCGATGGTCCGATGAGCAATAGCACGACCGGGCCGACGCTGGGGGTCTCGCCCCGCCGGATCGTCTCGACCCTCTTCATATGGGTGGCCATGTGCACCGAGAACCGGCGAACGGTCGGGTCCATTCCGATGACAGTCGGCCGGAGCTGTTCGTAGATGTCCCTGGCGGTACCGGCAGGGGCATTGGTGCCGGCCGAAATCGACGGACTGCGGTCGGACGCCCGCGCCCTCTTGCTTTGGCCTCCGCATGCCCGCCTTGACTTGTCCCTTTCCCACTGCTCCCGGCGCTCCCTCATGCTCTGCTCCGTCCAGATCAAAGGATGCCGCCTTTCGCCGCTCAGGAACCGCAGCAGCGCCGGGCCGACCAGGAGCTCGCCGTCCTCGATACTGCCGTCCCTGAAGGCGACCCCGTTGCCCTGGATGATCAGTTCGTGGATGATCCTGCGGGCCTCGATGGCGTCGTCGAGGCTGCCGAGCCCCGCGGCCCTCGACGTGCGCGGGACCGACGGGCCGGGCGCGCCCATGATGAGCCAGTGGTGGGCGACGTAGGCCATGGCGCGCAGGGCCAGGGGCTCGAAGAGGATGTCCTGCCCCCGGAGGCCGAGGGCCGAGCGGAAGACCCGCTTGGACCGGTCGTACGCGAACTCATCGAGTTCCAATTCAAGTGTGCCGATCCGGTCCCTGAGTCTTTTCTCCTCCTCGGCGTCCGGTCTGGGGTCATGGAACAGACCGGGACCGGAGAATGAGAGCTTGCGCAGGCACTCCCCGAGCTCCACGAGCTGGGCGACGCCTCGCCGCCGGGAGTCGCTGCGCTGGTCGTACCGGCTGGATTTGGGCATGGGCGGGCTCCAGGGGCATTACGTGCGCAGGCGCACGTGGTCGTTCTCGCGTTCGATGACGAATCCGTCGGCGCAACTCCGGTGACGTTCGCTGGTCAGCGACGGTCCCTTTGCGCTCATCAAGACCGCGATGTCATAGCCGGCCCTTTTGCGGTCCTTCCCGCTGGCCTCGCAGTACGCGGCAAGCCATTGATCCTTCCTCATGCCCGAAGGGCGAGAGGCAAGGCAATCGAATGCTAGGGCGTAATTCGAGGATTCGCGGAAAGGATTTGAGGGATGCCGTCTGTGTTTCCCGGTGGACTTGGATTTGGACTTGCCGGATGGCCGGACAGTTCTTTTCGTCTTGATCTTCGAGGATGGCATTCTCTTTTCGACGTCGGGCAAGGCCGCTCGAATTGCGGCTGTTGTCGAACTCCCCACGGAGCCCCTGTAGCCCAAGTGACGGGCTATGCCCGTCAGGCTGGTCGCCCCTTTCTCCAGGGCTTTCAATACTTCCTTTTTCGATAGTTCCTTTCGACGCTTCGTCGCCATGATGCACCTCCTGGATTGATTGTTCAGGAGCACCACTCGCGTGAAAGTGCAGACCGTGTCAGCTAAGAAATATGTGGGCCTGAGGAGTGCGGGAATTCGAGCGCCGGGCGGGGGCAAAGCCAGACCTTCCAGGTGCTCCTGCCCCCGCCGTGCCCGCCTCCGATCCTCGGAGGTCAATGTTAGGCCCCAGTGTGAGCCGTGCATGTTAGTGTTAAACACGGGACCTTGGAGCGACCGGGCTAGTCTCGGGAAATGCGGATTTGGCGGTCGCCGTTGGGACCCCGCCAGGCCACGACAGGCCCGGGGGTCGGCCGTGTGGGCCCACGTGGCCCGTCGGGGACACGGACGGCCCGTGATGCCCGAGGGCGACCCGGCCGGTCGTGGGGGCACCTCGTCGGCCCGTGGGGCTGGCGAGGCACCCGGCGTTGAGACTTCGCGAAGTCCGGACGGGCGTTGTGTCCCCAGGAATTTCAGATGACTGGAGAACGGGCCCCATCCGGTGTGAGACCGTGCTTGCCGATGGGCTGAGATCGGAAGAGGGTGGCCTCCGTAAGTCTAACAAAAGTGGGTATTTTCAGGGCGGCTGAGTTTTTTGACCCTACGGGGGACGGGGCCGAGAGGCCCCCGGCCTACCCGGTCAAATTGCAGTATGTTTCAAAATAGTTTACTTCGAATAGTCGGAATGAAGGCTGGTCGGCCTGAGTCTCTGGTCCTGTTGTTAGGCCTGTGCTTTGTGATGCCAGCACTGTTTTGTTGGTCTCCTTATCTCGATCAAGTTCGCGACTGGCAGATTCCGGTAACGATCGTTTGTGTTGCGCTAGCGGCCCAAAACCTGAGCAGCCTTGACAGCCTTTTGGGCCACGGCGGTCGCAAGCTTCCCGTAGCTCTGCTCATCTTGCCCCTAACCGTTGGCTTGCTATGTTCCTGCTTGTTTCACTATTGGTCTTTTTCTCTGAATGCGATTGACTTTAGCATCTTTGATACCGCCCTGCACAATACAGGCGACGGTCGCACCATGTTCTCCTCCATATACAGTGACTACGTACTTGCAACTCACTCATTTTTTCTGCTTTTTCCTTTGGCTCTGCTTCACGGTGTATTCCCAAGTCCGTACCTTTTGATTGTAACGCACGCTATAGTAATAGCCGGAAGCGGCCTGTGTTTGTTTTTATTGGCGCGAAAATATCTAAACTCAGATCTATTCGCGTTGATTGTAGTGTGGTCATTTATATCTAGCCCATGGGTGGGGCGAATTGCAAATTATGGTTTTCATCCTGAAGTCTTCTATCTTCTCTTCGGATTCCTTTTCGCATTGGGTTGGAAAAGCAAGAATTATAGATTGTGGATTCTGTCTTATGTTGGATATCTTTGCATAAAGGAGGACGCAGCCCTCTATATGCTTATGCTTGGCCTTGGCGTGATATTGTTGTGTCGCGAACATCGCAGGGCAGGCATTGCCATCTTTTTTGTTTCGCTTGCGTTCTTTGTTCTCAACACGGCTTTTATGATGCCTCACTACCGATCTCTAAATGCGCTGCCGATGCCAGTGTCGATGCGGTTCTGGGCGGAAGACGGAGGATCAAGCATATCTGATGCGGTTACATACCTTATACAAAGACCTTGGGCCACAATTGCACATATTTTTTCCTCAAAGTGGCTTTCGCTCCTTGGACCTTTGCTGCTGTTACCTCTGTATTCCCGCCCTACAGTGTTTCCCACTTTGGGTATTATTGCGTTACTGGGGAGTTCGAGTAGTGACCTCATGCGGGAATATGCTGTTTATTATTCCGCTCCACTATTGCCGTTTGTATTTTGGGGTGTGCTAGAGGGCGCAACGAATATCTTAAGATTGCTTCCCGTAAAGGGTCAGGTTCTTTGGGTGCGCTCTCTTTGTGCTATTTTGCTTGTATCCCCTCTATTCAGTAGCGGATCAATAAGATATCCCATGCCAGATTTTCAAGGTGTCTCCGATGTAAACTATGCGGGTAATTTACTCTTGTCAGATCCGTCTGCGCATGTCCTCGTTCAAGGCTCTATCCTCCCACATATTCCATACACAGTTAAATGTGCCGTGCTCTCTAGGCAATCACTCGACTTAAATGCAGATTATCTGCTAGCTAATCCCGAATGGGATCCATACCCGGAAGATCGGCAGTGGATAGCAACTGTGATTGAATCGCGTGAGCATTGGCTGGATGCGCAAATGCATCGGTCGGGGCTGGTAATACTTCGGAAAGGTGGCAGGTAATCCAGATGAAGAGGCACATCACAGAATGTACCAACAGTCGCATCGAGCGCTACGCCGGTTCCACTGCGCTCCACCTTCGGGGCTCATGCATGACGTTCGGTTGCAGAATCAAAGGGTCCGCAGCGTGTTCTCATTCACGCTGTATGATGGAGAATGGGGGAGGATTTGTCAGTCTGGATGAGGATCGGAGTGCGGAAATCCATTGGATATAGTCTGAGAGGATGGGTCGGGTTGGGGGGCTGCCCGGGGTGTGACAGCCAAAGCGAGAAGTCCCGCCTCGGCCCGATCTGCGGGAGGAGGGCGGAGATCGCGGCGATGGTGTCGCGGTAATTCCAGGGGAGCCAGTGCTCGGGGGCGTCGGCGAGATAGCGGTCGTGTTCGCTCAAGGCCTGGAGGTAACCGGAGACGGGATCGCTTCAATTTCCCACTTTCGAACCCAGGAGACCCTATGCGGACCATTTACGACTCAAGGTGTCAGCGGTCGCTTAAAACCAGCCACTAAAGAACGGTTCAAAACCAGCCACTCGGAAACCGGAGTTCGCCCGGTACCCTCTGCGGGAAATCCAATCCGGAGGTTAAATGGCGAACGAGAAGCCAGTGGCTGTAAAGAACACAATACTAGAGCTTTGCAAAGCGGGGAGATCGCAGCGGCAGATCGCCCTGGACTTGGGCATTGACCGAGAAACGGTGGGCCGGCACATCGGTCTGTGGCGGCAGAAGGAATCAAACCCCGCCATTTCGACCGCCGGGCCTGAAGGGGCACCGCCTATTATCGCTCGATCTTCGACGTGGTTGGCGACATGAAGGAACAGGAAGCCCTCGCCGGGACCCGAAAGTATCTGCGTCAGTACCTCAGACCCGACCTGCTCATCATCGACGACATGGGCATCAAGAAGCTTCCATCCCAGAGCGGGGAATACCTCTTCGAGGTCATCATGCGCCGACACGAAAACCGGGCCACGATCATGACGTCGAGCGCTATGAGTTCAACGTTCTACTGCCGCTGGGCAGGTCCGTTCTGCAGATTAACCCCGTTTGGATTCGCCTGGGCTCCAAGAATTACGGAAGCACGGATCCTGAGCACCTCGTGTGCAGCGACAATTACACTTCCCCAGTGACGACAATTAAACCTCCCCACTATGCGGTGCTCTTTACCAGCACCCCGTAGGGCCAATTTATTCGAACGAAGCTTTTATCCGTTGAGACCAATGTCTATGATCGCGTCGAGCACCGGGATTCGGGACGAGGCGGGTGTCAATTCAATCAAATTGAAGTCTCCAAAGATGAATTGGGAGGGCACCACTGAACACAGGGCATACCGATCCCGTAGGTTCTAATGGAGATCGTTGTAGATGATCGGCTTTACGCCGCATCGCGGTAGTAATACCGCAGCAGGCCGCCGAGACGTTCTCGGCATTGAACCTCGCCGATCTCCTGACCGACCTCGCCACCAGGGTCAATGAGGCAATTCCCCAGCCCTTGGTGGTTCCGTTCCCCATGGTAATGGGCGGTGAACTCCTTCAATGCACTTTCCAGCGAGTCTCTTCCAAAGAAGATCATTCGGTCGAGGCTCTCGGATCTCATGGATCGCATATATCTTTCAAGATGGGCGTTCAGATTCGGGCTCCTCGCAGGCAAAAGGACGATTTCGGTGTCGGTCAAGTCGTCAACGTATGTGCGCAACGGAACGAACTTGGTGTCCCGGTCAACGATAAGGTGGCTGGCGTCTTTCAGGAAACCCTCGTCGCAATCTGTGAGGTTGCGGGCCATCTGTCTGGTCCAGTCCCCGTTCGGGTTTTCGGTGACACCGGCGATTTCAACTCGGCGGGTTTTCAGACGCATGACGACCAGAATGTAGAAGGTGATCAGGCCGTTCCTGGTCCATACTTCCACGGTGGTGAAGTCGACGGCGGCGATGGAATCCCAGTGGGCCTTCAGGAAGGTCTTCCAGGATGTCCGATGCTTTCGTTCTGGAACGGGTTCGATACCGTTCTCTCTGAGGATGTTTCCGACTGTCGTATCGGAAATGTGGAGGCCCAGGTTGGCCAGAGCGCCCTGTATGCGGTCGTAGCCCCAGGTGGGATTCTCTTCGGCCATGCGAAGGACAAGCTGGACGACGTCGTCGGAAGTTGGTGGCCGACCAGGGGCATCCCTTTTTCGGTCTGTGTAGTCCCATTTCTCGGCGATGAGCCGACGGTGCCAACGGAGGATGGTGTCGGGCGCCACGATGGTTGTCAGCTCCATCATTGTTTTGCGACCCAGCGCCTTGCCCTTTACAACCAATATCCGCCGTTGGTCATCGGTCAGGAGAATGCGTTTCCGTCCCATCTTGTCCATCAGCGCTTGGATCTGGGCGTTCTGAAACTCGATGATCTCCTGCTGGCGGCGGTTGACCCAGCCGGACAGGATGAGAAAGAAGAGTTGCCGGGGCTTGAGGATGAAATTCATGGGACACCAGTCTACCATGGACACAGGCCCCCTCCGGGGTGAGACTGGGCTTGGCGGTCGGCCGAGATCGGGAGATGATGGCCTCAGTAAGTCGAACGAAAGTGGGTATTTTCAGGGCGGCTGAGTTTTTTGACCCAACGGGGAAGCGTGAGTCTCTTAGTAGTAAAGAAAATGGAGCCAAATAGAAGTGGGTAACCTAACAAGTGGCTGTACTTCGATCCGGGCTTTCAGCCCTCCACCGGACAGTCCAAAGTGTCACTCGTTTTGCATACGCAAAACCAGCGCCACTCTGGCCTGCCGTTAAGCCATGCGTTGGCCATCAGACAAAACAGGAGGCAGTCAAAATGAACGATAAGTTATCTGCACTTGTACTAGTTGGACTCAGTTTAACGACCGGCTGCGCAATGACTCGTGAGACGGTGCCACTTCATACATATACCGTCGCGAATATCAGCCGAGTTGCCCACCCAAACCAAACTCGCCCTGTAACTGTTGCGCGAGTTGTTGACAAAAGGAACATCAGCGATCCTGCGTATCTATTTCACAAATTCAATACGTACGGACCGACCACTGGTAGTTTTGTCGCGCAAAGACCAATCGCGGACATTGTCAAAGACTGCCTCCTCGACGCAATGAACAGGGCCGGATATTTAATCAATGATGAAGCTGACCGTCTGTCGATCATATGCGAAATACAAGACTTGGACATTGAGAGCAAAACGGGGATGTGGTCACATGAAATTTCGTCGGAACTTGCGTTGAAACTGACCATCATGCAGGATGGCGATGATCGTGTTCTTTGGCGAGACACAATTATAGGCAGGGGCAGGACCCCACGAGGGGGATTCACTTACGGCCGAGACACGGCCAAATGCTTTTCCCTGGCGCTAGATGACGCGACCAGGCAATTCGTTGAGAACGAGAGGAGGTGCTGCGGATAATCAGCGTCGCAGCCGACGATGGCGACTCCAAAGGGCGATCTGGCGATGCTGCAAGACCTGCAGATAGTTCCAGCACCAAAACAGCAACCGAAAGTTCACGAAAAATGGATGCAACTAGACACCTGCAGAGAACGATAGCGGAGAAGCTGAAGGAGTTAGAGGACCTTAAGGCCCAACAACTGCTAACGGAACAAGAATACGATGAGAAGAGAAGGTCGCTTCTCGATGAGCTCTGACAATAGCCAACTTCACTCGTACGCCTTCGGCATCGGCGAAGAGGAAAGTAGGCACACGAGAAGAAAAGCGGGCGCACACATTTCACATCAGGAAACGGTTCCATAGTTCATCAAGAAATAACCATAAGGAGAATAACATGAAGAATATCTCATCAGCACTGACAATCATATGCGTGCTTTCGACTACTGGTGTAATGTCGAGTGCCAACAACTTTGAGCTTCGCGGGAGCGGGATTTATTTCTCGCCCGAGGGCGCAGCCGCCACTGGAAGTGATGCTTCCGCCCTCGAGGAAATCAAGTGGGATTCCGGAACAGGATTCGAAGTACAAGGGATTTACTGGATAAAGTCCTCGCCTTGGGGGTTCGGCGCCTCTCTCGGTAAAGCCACGTGGGATATTGATGACTACGAAGACATCCGCACGCGCGGGAGTAGTGTAGTCGGAGATACGCTTGAAGGTGATGCCGACCTGACAACCTTCGGGTTATCAGCCTTCTACAAGTTGTTCACCGAATACGGCGCAAGTAAGAAGCTAAGCGGAGCCATCGCAGGGGGACTGCAATTTGTCTCCTTTGACTCGAACATTGAGGGAGAGACGGGCGTTGCTAGTGAAGCCGGCATAATCGTATGGGATCAAACCCTCGAAATTGATGACAGCATCTGGGGCTATATCGCATTTGACCTGTCGTATGCACTCACTGAGACAGTCAACCTGTTTGGCCAAGGCGGGGTACAGTTCGACCTTGATAAGGGAAGCGTTGAGAACGATGCCCCTGGCCTTGGCACATTCCAAGCAGGCGAGACAGAGCTTCAAGCCCTTTTCGGCAAGGCAGGGCTTTCAATCTCTTTCTAAAGTCCACCAATAGAATCTGTGCCAATAATCGGCGTCACGCGTACGTCTGACCCGCGCCTGCCACGGGTCAGACGCCGGTGATCCGTGACGCGGCCCGGACAACGAACTTCGGGCAGTAATGCTGGAGCAGGGCGGGGGCAGGATCCGACAGGAAGCGGCAGACCCAGAGATGACCCAATCCCTCCCCCAGGTGGAAGTTAGGTGGAAGTTTGGATCCTCGATTTGGGCTATTTGCGGGATTTGCGGATTTGGGGGATGGGCACAACTGGCTGTGAACACGGCAACTTGCTACGCGGCACGCACTTGCGTATATCCCGTATGTCTGCTTGACATGCAAGAGGTCACAGGTTCAAATCCCGTATCGCCCACCATCTCAAGCCCCTTCCCTTCAATAACTTACGCCAAGATCTACGCTCCAATTCTTCGTCAAGTTTTTCCTGGTGGCAACTTTTGCATCGAGTTTGCATCGGGGATGTTGATTGGCAGAAAGGACGCCTCAGTAATACGCTCATTCCTCAACAATACATCCCGACTAAGGTTTTTTGGGGTGCCGCACTTTTAAACCGCCACTCCGACCGCCGCACTTTTCAACCGGCGTTTACATTTTGGTACACTACGGGGTTCTACCCTCGGCAAAACAGCACAAATATCCCGAACCCTGAAAGGGTTCCACGACTGGGACTTGTGCAACCCTTTCAGGGTTGTGCGGCGTGGGCTCAATGGAAGCGGGGGTAAAACCCCCCGGCTTTGGAGTGAAACCCCTTCGGGGTAAATCATTCTGGCTTGGGCTCAATCCCGTCCGGCCCGCTCACGCGAATGATCCGTCGTCCAACGTAGGTGCGCCCGTGCATGTCTGTCGTGCGGACCGTCAGAAGATGAGTTCCCGGTTTCGGGTTGGACGGGAGTTTTGCCCGCCAGAGATGGATCGAATCGCCGGGTTCGGGAAGCTCCTTCCAAAACTTTTCTTTGATTGACATCTCGGCGTCGTAGAGTGCCTTGTAGCCGGGATCGACCCGAACACTTCGCTCCATGGCGGTCCAAGCATCGTGCTCGCCGAATTGCAACTCGACCCTCGACCGCTCCGAACCGTTAAAGACGTTGACGAAGACGTCGGTCTCGCCCGCCTTGGCGGCGGAGACGACTTCCGGAGCGTGGATGGCCACCTGGTAATCGGCGGGCCGGCCGGCGGCCTTGTAGTCCAAGGTGTACTCGTGACCGTCGAAGTTGATGATCGAATACCCGTTGGGTGTGCCGTCCGTCATCTGAGCGTGCGGAATTCCGCGTTCGTCCGGACCGCCCTTCCACCAACAGCCGCTTACGGTCACGTTGACAACGTGATGATGCGGTTCGGGGCCCCGCCAGCCATCGTCCTGCGCAATAAACAAGTGTTCGTGTCGGTGCGCGTGACCTGAAATCGACATGCAGAACGGACGTTGCTCGATCAGCCGAAAAAGTTTCTGCCGGTCCCCGTCCCACACTCTGTTCACCTGGATATGCATCAGCACCACGACCAATTGCTCTTCGGGAATCATCGCCAGATCGTTGCGGATGAACTCAAACTGGCGTTCGCCCAGGCCGCCGCGATAGGTTCCTTCGCCGCCTTCATGGGGGAAATACCATTCGACATCGTCCACAACGAGAAAATGAACCGTTCCGTAATCGAACGAGTAGCAGGACGGTCCAAACACTCGTTCAAACGTCTCGTCGCTATGTTGGTCGTTTTTGGCGTCGTAGTTCAGGTCGTGGTTACCGATGACGTTGTACCAGGGTATGCCGAGCAGCGCGATGGTCCGATTTTGAGATCCGAACAGCGACAAGTCGCTGTTCATGATGTCGCCCAGCGTCATCCCGAACGATGCGTCGGTTCCGATCAACTCTTCCACCACATCGTGAGCAACGTAGTCGACATCTCTCTGGTCGGTCGGCTGGGGATCTGCGAACAGGATGGCTTTGAATGTATCGGGCTCGGTCTGCGGATAGAGCGGAAAATCGACCGAATCGGGAAGTGGTCCCGTCGGCGCGACACCGGCGTATCTCAGGGCAGGCGACCCGTTCGGCTTGTGGATGTAGTAGAATTGCGGAAGTTGATCTTCGCTCACCGGGGTTCGCCAACCCCGAGGCTTGATCACGAACAGAATCGTGTCCTCGCCAATCGGCAGGCGGTAACGGCCCTCGCCGTCGGTGCGCACGATTTCGCGGCCGTTGGAAACCCGGATGCCGGACACGCGTCGCTCGCCCGCATCGAATGATTGATTCCCATTCATATCGTGGTAAACGACGTCCGCGGCGAACGTCGGTTTGTCCGGTGCCAGCCGTGCCTCGGCGACGCCGACAGCAATCGCCAGTGTCGATGCAATGGTACCGAGCAGTTTTCTTATTGTGTGTCCCTGTTTTGTTATCATTACATCGTGTCGTATCCAAAATCCACGACGAGCACAATTCCACAGTTGGCTTTTGTTAGTAGTTCATTCATGTTTCCTTGCATGGTTCTTCTGGCCCTATTGTGTCGTCGGCTGAATTGCGACATGCGAAACTACAAAACGGCTGGATGGTGTCTCGTGGTTGCCGCACTCACGGTTTCCGCACAGGCGGATCGGTGGATGGCCGGTGACTTCCATCAACACACGTTTTATACCGACGGTTCCGACAGTTTCGATTTTGTCATGGAAAAAAACATCGAGTTCGGGTTGGACTGGTGGGCCAACTCCGAGCACGGCGGACGATACAATCGCAACGGGATCGGACGTCACTGGGATGATTCGGATGTGTATGCGTGCACACCGATGCTGGGTGACATAACCAGCACGGACGGTCATCAAAACATGTGGCGATGGCAAAGTCTCCGCGATTTCGTGTGGCCTGATATTCTGCGCTGGCGTCAAAACCATCCGGACAAGGTCATTTTCCATGGTGTCGAATGGAATGTTCCTGCGCATGAACACTGCAGCGTCGCCATCGTCGACTCGCGCGGCACGGCGCTGAGCGCGTTCGAATACATCTTTGACCACAACGATTACGATACCAGCCGTGACGGTGAAGAAACGGAGTTTGGACGCCTGCGCAAAGTGAACGGCCGCCGATACGAAGAAATCGACGGCGTCAAAGTTCTCACAGACCTCGACATGCGAAGTCAGCACGGCGATGCCGTGGCGGCGTGTGCCTGGATGCAAAAGCAGTACGACGAAGGGAAGATCGAAAACGGGTGGATCATATGGGCGCACGTCGAACGGGCGGGGCCCTGGGATCCCGCAAGCGGCAAGCGGGGCTACAATATCGAGCATTTCCGGGATTTCAACAACGCCGCCCCCGATATATGCTTCGGTTTCGAGGGCATTCCAGGGCACCAGGCCGCGATCGCGCGGGGTAATTACGGTGATCTGTCCGCCGGCGGCGGAACGTATGGGGGAGCGGGCATCTACAGCGCCGCTGTCGGTGGCTTGTGGGACGCGCTACTCGGGGAAGGGCGCCGCTGGTTTAACTTTGCAAACTCCGACCATCACGCGCATCACTCCAAAGGCGGCAGCTCCTTTTATCCCGGGGAGTATCTCAAGACGTGGGTATACACGACTGATGAAGACAGCGACGGTGCCTACGGGTTGAACGAAGTCGCCGATGCGCTCCGCGGCGGCAACTCCTGGAGCGTGATGGGCGACTTGATTCACATGCTTGAATTCTCAGCCACGCAGGGCGAAGCCGAAGCGCGCATGGGCGGGGAACTCCATGCAACCAGGAGACGGGATGTGTCCCTGTCCATTACGTTTGCCGGTCCGAAGACGTCCGGCAGCGGCGCGACGCGAACGGTAGACCATATCGATCTGATCGGGGGAGAAATTACCGGCAAGGCGCAACCCGGCACGCCTGCCTACACGACACCGACCAATGCATCTACCAGGATCCTTGCAACCTTTACGTCGAACGACTGGAATTCCGTTGGCGGCGTCAACGTCGTTGAGATTCACGTGCCTGCCGATCGGGACATGTATTACCGGTTACGCGGCACGGACAGGCCTCCCAACACGGCGCACGAGACCGACGCTCTCGGGAATCCATTAGCCGATAGTGAAGCAATCAACCTCGGGCTCGACCGTGATGCGGAAGCTTGGGCGGACTTGTGGTTCTACAGCAATCCGATTTTCGTGTACGTAAAGCAGGAGACAGATTGACGGATGCTCTCGATCGGGACTAGAGCTTCATTCGAAGAATCCATGGCGTTATGGCCCCGGTCTGCGGGTCGGGGGCCTTAAGCGGCAATATATCTCTCTCTTGCTCTCATAGACCGTTGTGCGAAAGAGAATTACTCCTTCTTGATTCTTCCCTGTGCCCACATGGGAAACGAGCGTGTAGCCATCGTCAGCCAGCTGAATATTATGAATGGGACCCACGGGTGCCATCTGAATGCGGAACTCGTTTTCCATTATTCCGTGTTCTTTGAGATAGCGTGGATCGATATATTGGTGACGAAATGTGCGGCGTTGGTCCCGGAATCGTGATGCCTTCTCGTCTCCACACAGAACGCCTTGATGATGTGAAGCAGGTGGACCTCCTCCAGTTCCTGATTTCCGATATCACACGGAGTTCGGGACGAATCCGATTCCGGGCTGCCGGCAAAGCCGGAACATGGAATAAGAAGACCGGTCGATACAAGAACTGCAGCTGTATATTTTGATATCATGCTAATCTCCTTGCCGAGCCTCATGCCTGTCTCGCCCACCTGGATATCCTGTCGATGATTTGAACCGCGGATTCCGCGGATGGGCGCGGATGAAACATTATATAGCATGCTATATAGTGTTCTTTCGGTCAACGCGCCAACGGCGCAGTCTCACCCTAGCCTGGGGCACCGCCCCAGGATGACGGTAGAAGACGGTGGCACGCTCAAGGCGCGCTTCACCGCTCTTCAATCCTAGGGGCACGTCTTGTCTATATGAAGTCTGCGATGAAGCGAACGCACCCGTTGTTTCAATCTGTCGCTATGCGCGTTCTGAAGGTACTTGCCCTCTTCGAAGAGCGCCTGGAACACGTCCACGAGGAAATCCGGACCGTAGAGTGTGCCCCCGGCGTAGCCTATGCAGTATCCGTTACGGATCGCCTCCACCACAGCGTCCGGCGTATTCTCCTCGGCGAACACGACCGTTCGCGGGGGAGGGGCGTAGTGGGCCTCACCCCAATAGGTAAACGCCGTCGTGTGTGAATCGGTTGAGGCGACCATCGACGGCAGGCGCTCCATCTTCTTCCAGGCAGGGTAGAACTCCGGCGCTCTTGCGCTCGCCTCAAAGCCATGGACGCCGGCCGATAGCCCGGTCCGAAGTGCCACCTCCGGCCACTCCGGCTCTTCGGCCGGCAAGCCCGGATGTGCGACGATGACTACTGCGTTCTCGTCGTGAGCAGCCTTGAGTACCTCTTCGGGCGGCGCCTCCCATGGGATAATCTCCTCGGTTCCCAGCACAATGAAATGTGCCCAGGTGGCTGACATCTCCTGGCCAATGATCAGCGTATGGTCGATTCCGGCCTCTTTGAACTTCTCTCTGGCGTCGAGCGCCCCCGAAGTCGTGTTGTGATCCGTCAGCGCCGCAAAATCCATGTAATTCCTCATCGTCGCCAGGGCGACGACAAATGGCTCGGAAATGCCGTCCGAGTGCAGCGAATGCATGTGCAGGTCGCCGATCAGAATCTGCCGGTCTTTCATGACCGAGGCGAGATTCTCCAACGTCCGGGATGCGTGGCTCACGAAGTTCGCGGCTTTGCCGGCCACGAAGACGGTCTCCGCTTCGGCATCGGATGCGTAGCTCAGCAATCCCTGATCCTCGTGACGAAGTGACAGAACTCCGTTGGCGAAGGCCTGCCGGATCATCTCATTGGAGTCCGGGGTGCCAAGGACGATGCGCACCTTGTACGGACCGGCATCAGCCGGTGATACAAGTTCGCAGCCGAAAGCATCCTTGAGACGGTTCGCGGCTTCGCGTTCGGATGGGCTGGGATCGGCGGGTACAACACAAACAGCACTCTCGTAGTCAAACGCCAATATTCCGGCGGCCTTTTCAAGGTCGACTGTCCGATGCCACTGCCGGCTGTTCCTTATCGAGGCAACGTCCCGGGCCGTGACAGGGTCAAGGGACACGGCCTTGTCCAACAGAGCCACGGCAGCCTCTTCGCTGACCGCTCTCACCCTGTACAGCTCTTTGCCTCTGGTCAGCATCCCCACGGCCCGATGATCGTCGCTGCCAAGATGAATCACGTGACCACCCAGGGTTCTCTCCGTGATTCGCAGTTCTTCCTTTTCCCACCACTCCAGGGCCTCCTGCAACGATTCGGCCACCTCTTCGGTGAAGGCGAAGCTACGCTTCCACAAAGTG
>Ga0310121_10002662_pt1 | contig 16772 bp, 23 predicted proteins | sample CB27_Tmax_986_MG_FD_203504 | JGI IMG/M metagenome (GOLD analysis project Ga0310121, IMG submission 203504) | Marine microbial communities from Western Arctic Ocean, Canada - CB27_Tmax_986 | ecosystem: Environmental > Aquatic > Marine > Oceanic | place: Canada: Western Arctic Ocean | collected...
AGGATTATAAAGTTAACTGGATTTAGAACTTTTGATAACTGGACTGTAACTGTTATAAATGATGAAGATTTTAGTCATAGAAAATGGTTTGAAGCATGGATGTATACTCTAGCAGGAACACCAGCAGGAGCGAGAGGCGGCATATCAACCGTAAACGCAGCTGGTACTGCAAATAACTTATATAAAAATGCAATTACTGCTGATATTAGGGGAGCAGACAATCAGGGATCAATAAGCACCGCATGGCGTTTTTATAATCTTTGGCCAACTGCTTTGGGTGAGATTACAGTTGATTGGAGTTCAGATGCAATAGAAGAATATACTGTTGAATTTGCATATGAATATTGGTCCCACGGCCATCAAGCAAATTCTCCGATGAAAACAGATGGCACAACTCCTATGCCAGCAATTGAAGATGTCGGTTCTGAAGTTCCCGCTTAAAACTAATGATATTTTATGGCATTCAGACTTTCCGAATTTACATCAGCACTTAAAGGGGGAGGCGCACGGTCTTCCCTTTTTGAAGTTAGTCTTTCTGGGACAGCACCAGCAGGCAATCTTTCCAATCTCAAATTTCTCTGTAGAGCAACTACAATCCCCCCCTCCAACATAGCACCAATAGATGTTCCTTTTCTTGGTAGAGTAATTAAAGTTGCCGGAGACAGAACTTTTGAACCTTGGACTATTACTATTCTTAATGACGAAAATTTTGCGATAAGATCCAGGTTGGAAGGTTGGATGGATCAAATCAAAAGTCATCAAGGTATTAGACAAAGAGCATCAAGTATTTCTGGTTATCAACAGAACATGGTTTTGACCCAATATACCAAGAATGGTAAGAAATCCCAACAGTACGTATTTGTAAATGCATGGCCGAGTTCTGTGAGTGAAATTCCTCTTGCTTGGGATGCACCTGCGATTGAAGAATTTACTTGTACTTGGAATTTTGATTATTGGAAGAGTACCAGCATAAAAATAACGACTGTAACGCAAACAAATGAAGATGGAACCACAACAGAAACAGAAAAGGTAGATTATTCCAACTTCGGGTACCCTAAGACCACAAACCCCACAACGTCTTATGATTCGGAAAGTCTAACTCAAGATGAACAATATGAAGAAATTGAGCAGGAAACATATGAGGACGCTAGATGGAACAGTTATTTAGAAGATAATAATTTGACCGGCCCCGCGGACAAAAGTACCGTTGTTAAAGCAGAGCCTACACCATTGCCATCCGGTACCACCGTCAAAAAGGGCACAGGAGGTTACAATTTTAACATTACTCAGAAGATTTAATGAAAACACCACCGGCGGCCGCTTTTAGAACAATCCTACCTGATACTATGATTTTAAAACAACTAAATAATAGTAATAAACACTTCTAAACATTTAGTTAGGAATTATTATGGCAATTGAACTTTTCGGTTTCACAATCGGAAGAAAAGAAAAAGAAAAAGTCCTACCATCATTTGCACCTCCAGTTACGGATGATGGATCACAGGTTCTACCCCCCGCTGCCGGAGCATACGGCACTTATCTAGACCTTGAGGGGACGACAAAGAATGAAATTGATCTTGTTTATCGTTATCGTAATATGTCAGTTTTTCCGGAGACGGAATTGGCAGTTGATGATATAGTCAACGAAGCAATTATTACATCCGCAGGTGTCTCTCCCGTTGCCCTTGAATTGGGCGATCTCAATCTCTCAGACAAAATAAAAGATAAAATTCGTAAGGAATTTAACGAAATAATTAGATTGCTTGATTTTAAGAATCAGGCATACGATATTTTCCGAAAATGGTATGTTGAGGGTAGACTTTATTATCATATTATCATTGATCCAAACGAAATTAGGTCTGGAATCCAAGAACTTAGGGCACTTGACGCTACAAAGATTAAGAAGATAAAACAATTAGATGATGGTCGAAGAGGGCATGACGGTACTATAACTCAAACTGCGATTACAGCACACGAATATTATGTTTATAGTGAAGGTGGATTGCAACAACGAGCAGCACCTACAATAAAAATTGCACCAGATTCGATTTGTTATGCACATTCTGGGCTTTTGGATGAACAGAGAAAAATGATTTTGTCTCATCTACACAAAGCAATTAAACCTCTAAATCAATTGAGAATGCTTGAGGATGCCACAGTAATCTATCGTATTACTCGTGCTCCGGAACGAAGAATTTTTTATATCGATGTGGGTAATTTACCAAGAATGAAAGCAGAGCAATATCTGCGAGATATTATGTCACGATATAAAAATAAATTGGTTTATAATAGTGAAACCGGAGAGGTTACAGATGACAGACGGCATCAATCTATGTTGGAAGACTACTGGTTGCCACGAAGAGAGGGTGGTAAAGGAACAGAAATTACTACACTTCCCGGCGGAGAAAATCTTGGTCAATTGGATGATGTAGAATATTTTCAAAAGAAACTTTATAAATCGTTGAATGTTCCTATTTCTCGTTTGGAATCCGATACTGGATTTTCTCTTGGTAGAGAGTCGGAAATTACAAGAGATGAATTAAAATTTTCTAAGTTTATAAACAGGTTACAGTTAAGATTTTCTACTCTTTTCAACGATTTACTGGAAAAACAGTTGATACTCAAAGGTGTTATTGCGAAAGAAGATTGGGTAAAAATAAATGAAAACATTTCTTATCAGTTTGCAGAAGATTCTCATTACAGAGAAGTTAAAGAATCGGAAATGATGGCCGGCCGGTTGAATCTTCTTAGAGACGCCGAAGATCAAATTGGTAAGTATCTGTCTAAGGAATGGGTAAGGAAAAATATTTTACACCAGGATGAAGATGACATCGAAAGTATTGATAAACAAATAAAACAAGAGGCAAAAGAGGAAGAAGGCGGTGAAGGTGAAGAGGGTGAGGGGGGTGAAGAAGGTGGTTATGGGAATTATGGTGGACAATCTGCTCAAATGGGCAATCCCGCAGTAAATTGAATGACTAAATATTATAAATAATCAATATAAAGGAACTATTATGAGTGACACTTATACAGCCAAAGATGTTTTTGATTTCGCCTCTTCAGGTGATGCATCTAAAACAGAAGACGCATTTAAAGGTGTGCTTGCTGATAAATTACAAAAAAGGCTAGAAGATAAAAAAATTGAAATGGCGCAAGCTATGTTTTCGGATACTCCAACAGCAGTAGAAGAACCGATTGTAGAACCAGAAGTAGAACCGGAACCAGTAGAAACTACGGAGAATGAATAATGGCCACAGTAATAACAAAATTAAAACATGGAACTGCAATTGTTACTGCAAATGCAACTGATGGTGCAGTTACTTTAGCAGAAATAACTGGGACATCGGAAACTGTAACTTCAGCAAATATTGTAGAAATTTTTTGGACTGTAAGTGGAACTAATACTTGGTTGGTTGACAGAGGAGGAACTACTATTGGCTCATTTGCAGGAAGTGGTCATTGGAATTTAGCAGCTTCAGGAATTTCTCTTGCTACAGGTAATACATCAGACACGGGATTAACTTTATCTGGCGGAACAGGTTATATTGTTGTAAAATTCCATAAACAACCATAATGGATTGTGTAGATGAAGCCTTTTAGCCAACTTCGGAGAGATTTAAGGGAAGATGTACTCAAGCAACTTGAGAGTATTATTAAAAAGGATGAACCTTCAAAGATTACTCTCAAGAATGGTTCACAGGTTGAAATAGACCCAGATGCTGCAAATCACTTGTTAAAGGCATTCAAAAAACTTTCACCAGAAAATCAAAAGGTGATGGGTGCTAAAATGTCCAATGATGGTGTATCACTTATGAAAATTTTGGATTTTGCAGTCGAAACACAAAACACTAAAGGACTATAATGGATATTCAAGAATTTTACAAAGACAAAGAAAAACGAGATTTAATTGACACCATTACAACTGCTAAATGGGTTACTGAAGAACAAAAAGAAGCAATAATTGATATATTGGCCGAAGATTGGGAATCTGATCGCGCCGCTGGAGCAAAAGCAGCAGAAGATCCACATCGACTGCAGGCTAAAAGAGCAGAGAAAAAAAGAGCACAAGATGCGGAGTTTAAGAAAAAACAAGCGGAAAAGAGAAAAAAAATGTCTCAAGATGATCAAGATTGGGCCTCTGATCGTGCTGCAGCTGCACAGTCAGCCGGATAATTCACTAGGGGAATAAACAAATGGATATTCAAGAATTTTACAAAGACAAAGAAAAACGAGATTTAATTGACACCATTACAACTGCTAAATGGGTTACTGAAGAACAAAAAGAAGCAATAATTGATATATTGGCCGAAGATGCCGATGATGATATGAAAGCAGCCCGAGAAAAGAAAAAAAGAGAACAAGATAGAGAAAGAAATAAAAAACTGATGCCGAATGAAAGGCCAGGGGCAAGAGAGGCTGATATAGAGATACAGAGAGCAAGAAAAGGGAGTCACAACTAATGAAACTAATCTGCGAAATAAACGAAGATATTCAATATAAGTTGGAAGAAGCCGAAGGGCAACCAAAGAAATATTTCCTTGAAGGCATCTTTATGCAAGCAGACACGAAAAATAGGAATGGTAGGCTTTATCCAAAAAGTATTTTAGCAAAAGAAGTAAAACGATATACAGAGAAATATATCAAATCTAATAGAGCATTTGGTGAGTTGGGACATCCTGACGGACCAACGGTTAATTTAGAACGTGTTTCTCACATGATTACTGAATTGAAACAGGATGGTTCTAATTTTGTTGGACGTGCTAAAGTTATGGACACGCCTTATGGTAAAATTGTAAAAAGTTTGATTGATGAAGATGCAAAATTAGGAGTTTCTTCAAGAGGAATGGGTTCACTCAAACCTCAAAAAGATGCTCAAGTAGTTCAAAGTGATTTCTATCTCGCGACAGCAGCAGATATCGTTGCTGATCCTTCTGCTCCCGATGCCTTTGTTGAAGGTATTATGGAAGGCAAAGAGTGGGTTTGGGAAAATGGATTGATTAGGGAGAAATATATTAATGAATACAAGAGGGAAATTGCAAATGCCTCTAGTAAAAACCTTGATAACGTTAAAATTAGAGCTTTTGGGGATTTCCTTTCAAAACTCTAAATTGTATAAATAATAACAGAAACATATTTTCAATTAATAGGAGAGAACAATGTCTGAAGAATTGGTAAACGAAGAAGAACTTCAAGTGGAGGAAGAAATTCAAGAGGATGTTCTTTCCGAAGACGAAGCACTTCAAGAAAAGGCCAAAGTGAAGGAAGGCGAATTGCCTCCTGCACTACAAAAAGCAATTGATAAGAAAAAAGGTAAAAACGATGATGATGACGAAGACGATGACGGAGATGATGACGAAGATGAGGATGATGAGGAAGAAGCTGAATCAGCAAAAGCCTCTACCAAAAAAGAGTCTATTCAAGTTCCTAAAACTAAATCCGCTATGGTCAAAGACATCTATGAGAAAATCAATTCTCTGAAGAAAGCCGATCTTGAAGGTCTTTATTCTAGTTACATGACAGTTGAAGAAGGTAAAGAAGAAGATCTTTCATCTAAGGATGTAGAGGATATGGGCGGCGACCCAGAAGGTGGTTCACCACCTGCAGGTATTAAACCCCTGAAACCTAAGAAAAAGAAGATTAAAGCACCGAAGGCTGAATCAATAGAGATTGATGTAAAAGAAGATGTAGAAGCACTCGTTCAGGGAGAAGAACTATCTGACGAATTTAAATCAAAAGCAGCTACTATTTTTGAAGCAGCCGTTCATGGAAAAGTTGTGAGCGAACTTAATAAACGAATTGAAGACCTTGAGAAAGAATATCAAGAAGAAGCGGAAATTCAAACAGAGGAATTTCGCAAATCCATGACAGAAAAAGTTGACGGTTATCTCAATTATGTTGTCGAAGAGTGGATGAGTGAGAATGAACTCGCAGTAGAAAAAGGTATTCGATCAGAATTGGTTGAAGACTTTATGTCCGGTTTGAAAAATCTTTTCCAAGAGCATTATATTGACATTCCAGAAGAAAAAGTAGATCTTGTTGATGACCTTTTTAGCAAGGTAGAAGAACTGGAAAATAAATTGAACGAACAAACAACAAAAAATATTGACCTTACAAAGTCGATTAGTGAATACAAAAAAGAAGATACTATCACTACTGTTTGTGAAGACCTTACTGATACTCAATCTGAAAAGGTTAAGGAATTGGCAAAAGGTGTAGAATATGAAGATGAAAGTCAATACACAGACAAATTAGAAATGATTGTAGAGAATTACTTCCCAACGGCACAGGTTAAGTCTGAGGAAGAAGTAACAAACGATGATAATAGTGATGAAGAAAACACAGAGAAACTGAATGCTCCGTTGATGGAGGAATATGCAAAAGCAATTTCTCGTGTTAATACCAAATAATAACTTTTTAATAAACTTTTAATAAACTTATAGGAGAATAAAATGCAAATTGCGCAACAACTTCAAGAGAAGTGGAAGCCGGTGATTGAGCATCCAGATCTTCCTCCGATTACGGACCCTTACAAACGGGCTGTAACGGCGGTTCTTTTGGAGAATCAAGAGAAGGCTATCGCGGAAGAAAGTGGTTCTTATGGACTATTGGGTGAAGCTTCACCTGCAAACGCTATGGGAATTAGTGACGGAGTAGGAACACAAGGAGCGGGTCTTAAATTTCGAGATCCAATCTTAATTTCTATGATTCGTAGGGCTATGCCTCAACTAGTTGCTTATGATGTTTGTGGTGTACAGCCTATGACAGGTCCAACTGGTCTTATTTTCGCAATGAGAGCCAGGTATGGTAGTCAAGCTGGTGCTGAAGCTCTGTATAACGAAGCCGATACTGGTTTTGGTGGTACAGATTCAAGTCCGGCCTCTGTTGTGGCTCAAGGCCCAGGCGGTCTTTTGATTCACACAAACGGAACTGCTAATAGTACTTATGGTATGAGTGGTTCTGGTATGACAACTGCCCTTGGTGAGGCAATTGGTGATTCAGGAACAAATGCTATTGCTCAAATGGCTTTTTCGATTGAAAAAGTCACTGTCGCAGCAAAGACACGTGCCCTGAAAGGCGAATACACAATGGAATTGGCTCAAGACCTTAAAGCCGTTCATGGTTTGGATGCTGAAGCTGAACTTTCTAATATTCTTTCAAGTGAAATCTTGGCAGAAATTAATCGTGAAGTTATCAGAACAATTGGCCACGTTGCACAACCTGGCGCACAGCAAGGTAATGTAACTTCGGTTGGTATTTTTGACCTTGATACTGATTCCAACGGACGTTGGTCGGTTGAAAAGTTCAAAGGACTAATGTTCCAGATTGAACGTGAAGCCAATCAGATCGCCAAAGACACACGTAGAGGAAAAGGTAATATTATTATCACTTCTTCTGATGTAGCCTCGGCACTTCACATGGCAGGCGTTCTTGATTACGCCCCTGCAATGTCAACTAATCTTAACGTAGACGAAGCAGCATCGACATTTGCCGGTGTTCTTAATGGACGTTATAAAGTGTATGTTGACCCATTTGCTCTTAACACTTCACCTAACTACTTTATTGTTGGGTATCGTGGATCGAGTCAATATGATGCAGGTCTTTTCTACTGCCCATATGTACCTCTACAAATGGTACGTGCAGTTGGTGAGGATAACTTCCAGCCAAAAATCGGATTTAAGACACGATATGGTTTCGCACAGAATCCATTCGCGACTTCCGGTAAAACTGGAGTTCCTGATCAAGATAATGCAGTGGCAGCCGCTAATCAAAACTACTACTATCGTATAGTTAGAGTCGCAAACCTCATGTAATCATGATGGTGGGCATCCACTAAAAATACTTAAAAGGGGAAGTCATTCATTTTGGGTGATTCCCCTTTTTTTGTTTCATAAATATAGTAGTAGTGAAATAAGGAGAACGATGGCAGCAGTTTCAAAATTACCAGACAATTTAAGTTATCTATCCCCTGTTGGATTTAGATTTTCAATTAAGAAATTACCAGCCGTAAATTATTTTTGTCAAGCCGCTAATATTCCCGGCTTATCTACAAATGCGATTCCAATTGACTTACCAGTTTCCAGAATGTATGTTGAGGGGCTTACTCCTGATTTTGAAGATTTGACTATTCGATTTGTTGTTGATGAATACATGAAAAATTGGGAAGAGATTTATGATTGGATTATCGGTCTTTCCCCTTCATCTAGTTTGGAACAAAGAGCTGAATATTTACGTAAAGAAGAAAGAGTTTCTACTGGTATATTAACTCTTCTGACAGGTAGTATGAATCCTCAAATGGAGTTTCATTTTCTTGATGCGTTTCCTACTAATTTAACAGCATTGGATTTTGATAGCTCACAAACTGATGTAGAATATCTTTCAGCAACCGCAACTTTTAGATACCAAAGATACGAGATTAAACACCTATTGAACACATAATGTAATGGATTTTGATAAAATTATTGAAGAGTGGAAACAAGATTGTCCTATTGATGATACCACTTTAGACAAAGAATCAGTAAAAATACCTACCTTACATGGAAAATATTTGGAACTCCATTCAAGGGAAAAAATATTTCTTAATTATCTTGACGTAGAGTATAAGAAACTTTATCGAAAGAGATGGGAATATTATAGTGGTAAAGCAGAAAAACCCTTCCAACTAAAACTACTCAAAACAGACCTTCATATATACTTGGATTCTGATGACAAGTTGTGCGAACTTAAAGAAAAAATTGATACGCAGAAACAGAAAGTGAGTTATGTTGAGTCGGTTATCAAGAGCTTAGAAACACGGAGCTTTCATATTACAAATGCAATCAATTGGAGAAAGTTCACAGCAGGACATGACTAATGGATATTATCGTTCAGAAGAAGGACGAAGTACATGTAGTTGTAAGAGCAGAACCGCACATCACCAGAGAATTAAGTGATTACTTTCGTTTCAGGGTGCCGGGGTATCAATTCATGCCATCATTCCGTTCAAAGAAATGGGATGGATACATATATCTTTTTTCTTATATTAATAATACTCTTTATTGTGGATTATTAGATCGTCTTGTTTCTTTTGCGAAGGATAGAGAATATACGATAGATTATGAATTTGATTATCCTAAAGACAATAATGTTTCCCTTCAAGATTTTAAGAAGTTTATTGATTCCGTTCCAACTAAGTTAGTTCCAAGAGATTATCAGTTGGAAGCAGTTCATCATGCAATAAACAAAGAACGAACTCTTCTTGTATCACCTACCGCATCTGGCAAATCACTTATCATTTATTATTTGGTCAGATATCATTATCCACAAAAAACTTTAATCGTAGTTCCAACCATTTCTTTAGTATATCAAATGTATACCGATTTTGAGGGATATGCAGATAAAAACTTTGAAGTCGAAAATTTCGTCCACAAGATTTATGGAGGACAAGAGAAAACCAGCAAGAAACCAATTATAATTTCCACATGGCAATCAATATATAATATGTCAAAGAAGTATTTTGAAGAGTTTGATGTTATAATTGGAGATGAAGCACACCTATACAAATCAAAATCACTTACCGGCATTATGACAAAGACAACGAATGCTGCTCATAAAATTGGAACTACTGGAACTCTGGATGGAACCCAAACACATAAATTGGTTTTGGAGGGATTATTTGGGCCGGTCTTTCAAGTCACTACAACCAAGAAACTTATTGATAAAAAGAAATTATCACCATTCTCAATCACTTGTTTGATACTTAAATATGAAGCCGAAATTCGTAAGCAGGTTAGTGGAATGGATTATCGGGAAGAAATTAAATTTTTAATTGAAAATGAAAGTCGTAATAGATATATTAAGAACCTTGTTTTGGGGCTAACTGGAAACAGCCTTCTACTATTTCAGTTAGTAGAAAATCATGGGAAAGTATTATATGATTTAATAAAGCAGGAGGTAACAGATGTCAGCAATAGGAAGACTTTTTTTGTATATGGAGGAACAACAGCAGGCACCAGAGAAAAAGTTAGAGCAATCGTTGAAAAAGAACGAGATGCCATCATCGTGGCAAGTTATGGGGTATTCAGTACCGGCGTCAACATTAGGAATCTTAATAACATTATTTTTGCTAGTCCTTCTAAGAGTCGTATTAGAAATCTTCAGTCCATAGGTAGAGGATTGAGACTATCAGAAAATAAAGAAGACACCGTTCTGTATGATATATCAGACGATTTAACATGGAATAATCATCGTAATTATACAATTAATCATTTTGCTGAAAGAATAAAGATTTATAATGAAGAGCAATTTGAATACAAGATGTTTAGTATTGGAATCCGATAGCAAATCAGTTATTTCAACTTGACTTATTTTTTTTTCGTGTTATAATAATCTTAGTGATTTATTTTAACAATGTTAATGGAGAAAATTCATGGCAAAAGGAAAAAAGTCTACACATTATATTGATAATAAAGAATTTCTTGAAGTAATGAAGGGATATCATGTTCTTGTGGTTGAGGCTCAAGAAAAAGGAGAACCAAGACCCATTATACCTGATTATGTGGGCGAATGTTTTATAAAAATAGCACAACGATTGTCTTTTAGACCAAATTTTATTAATTATGCTTTTAGAGAAGACATGATTTCCGATGGTATTGAGAATTGTGTTCAGTATATACACAATTTTAATCCCGCTCGGTCTGACAATCCATTTGCTTATTTTACTCAAATCATTTATTATGCTTTTATTAGACGGATTGAAAAAGAAAAGAAACAATTGTATATCAAATATAAAACGATGGATATGCATGGCAGCTTGGATGATAATGTTACACTATCAAAACATGATACGGCCGATGGGCATGGTGATGCTCCAATGACGGTAGATCAAAAAGCCAATATGTATGATTTTATTGCGACATTTGAGAGTAAAAAGAAAAAACGCAAAGTTCAAAAGAAAAAATCTACAACATCTACCTTAGAATATTTTTTTGCAGCTGCTTAAACAGAACAAATTATTATGCCTAAATCACGAAAGAGAAAACCTCCTATTAGTCAAAAGATTTCAGAAAAGAGAAAACAAAAGGGACATGAGGTTCAGTTTGATATCTTACGGCCATTTGGTCCAAGAATCGGCCGAATACAAATGCCAGAAGATGTTTTAGGGAAGATGATCGAACTAACTGATGAGATAATGGAAGATGAGGAACGACAAAGTTGGGGGCATCATTTAGTGGGGCAGATTAAAGAAGAACCTTATATTACAAAAGAAACATTACAACAAATAGGGGTTTATGATTTTTTTAATGGATGTTTACAATATTATCTTACAGAGGTAATGAAAGAACTTTATGCTTATACTGAAGAAACTCATTTATTGGAAACGGCGGTTAAAGATATGTGGTCAGTTCATATGGAACCCGAAGGGGAATATAATCCACTTCATTTTCATACGTTTTGTCATGTTTCATCTACTGGTTATTTAAAGATGCCTGTTAACAGACCGAAGAGAAATATTCCACACAAACAAGATAAAGACGGGATGATTGAATTTGTTGATCATGCTGCTTGGCCGGAATGTTTGGATAGAGGAACAATGTTGGTGGAACCAACAGTAGGAACGATGTACATGTGGCCTTCTCATATACTTCATACTGTTTATCCGTTTTTAGGAACTGAAGAAAGAAGAAGTGTTGCTTGGAATGGGGTTTATAGATTGACAGATAAAAAAACTAAGGATGTTATAGCAGGAGGAAATTATTAAATGAAGATTGCTTTAATTACGGACACACATTGGGGCGCCAGAAATGATTCACAAGTGTTCATGAATTATTTCAAACGGTTTTATGAGGAAGTATTTTTTCCTTATCTTGAAGAACATAATATCAAAACGTGTATTCATTTGGGCGATGTGGTTGACAGGCGGAAGTTTATTAATTACAGAATACTCAAAGACCTACGAGAAAACTTTATCAATCGCCTTTGGAAAATGGGTGTTGATACTCATATCATAATTGGGAATCATGATACTTTTTACAAGAACACAAATGAGGTGAATAGTATTGCAGAACTTTTTTCAACTTATGATGGTAATATTGAGCCGTGGATGTATTCAAAACCAACGGAAGTGGAATTTGATGGACTAAAGATTTTGATGATGCCTTGGATTTGTTCTGAGAATCATGAAATAGCGATGAAAATGATTCAGGATACAAAAGCACAGATTCTTATGGGGCATTTGGAAATTATAGGAATTGAACAGATCATAGGATCATGGAATTATACTGGAATAGATGCTTCTGTTTTTAGTAAATTTGATATGGCAATGAGTGGGCATTTTCATCATAAGTCAACAGGGGGAAATATTTACTATCTTGGTAATCCATATGAGATTACGTGGTCAGATTATAATGATCCAAGAGGATTTCATATTTTTGATACTGCAACAAGAGAATTGGAATTTATTCGCAATCCGTTTTCAATGTTCTATAAAATATTTTATGATGATGAAGAAAAAACTATGGAACAAGTGGTTCAACAAGATTTTTCTGAATACAAAGATTGTTATGTGAAAGTGGTAGTTCAAAATAAAACGAATCAATATTGGTTCGATATGATGATGGACAACCTATATAAATCAGATGTTGCTCATGTGATGGTTGTGGAAAATTTTCTTGATACGGATATAAATGATGATGATCTTGTGAATGAAGCAGAAGATACCTTAACAATACTTGGTAAATACGTGGAGGGCTTAAATGTAGAAGTAGACAAATTAGAATTAGATACGTTGCTTAAAAATCTTTATTCCGATGCACTTAATGCAGAAACCGTCTATCAATGATACATTTTAATACTGTTCGTTTCAAGAATTTCCTTTCTACGGGAAATCAGTTCATAGAAATTCCTCTTAATAAATCTTCAGACACCCTAATTATTGGCGAGAATGGCTCTGGGAAGTCAACCGTCTTGGATGCTTTATGCTTTGGTTTATTCGGAAAACCTTTTCGGAATATCAACAAACCCCAGTTGGTGAATAGTGTCAATAATGGTGGCACGATGGTTGAAATTGAGTTTAAAATTGGTAGTAAAAAATATAAAGTTACTAGAGGCATTAAACCAAATCTATTTGAAGTTTATCGGGATGAAACTCTTCTCAATCAAGATGCCAACATACGAGACTATCAAGAATATTTGGAGAAGACAGTATTAAAATTGAATTTTAAGTCATTCACCCAGATTGTTATTCTTGGCAGTTCTTCTTTTGTTCCTTTTATGCAATTAAAAAGTTCTGACCGAAGATCTATTATTGAAGACTTACTAGACATTCAAATATTCTCAACAATGAATGTATTGTTGAAGGATAAATCTGCTAGACTTCAAGAGGCTATTACAACGAACAAATCCAGGCTTGAGTTGGCCGAAGAACTTATCAAAACACAACAAAGACATTTAGAATCATCCAAGGCAACTAGGCAAGAATTGATGGAGGAAACACAGGAAGTTATTGATACTGATGAAAAGTATTTGGTAGAAGAAGAAACGTGTATTAATGAATTATTGGTGAAGGTTAAGAAGTTACAGAAGGCAATTTCTGATGAAACCGAAATCAAGAATGACATAAAGAAGTTAACAAAATATCAAACTCAGATTGAAACCAATATTTCTCATAAGGAAAAGGAACACCAGTTCTTCGTTGATCATGAAGATTGTCCAACTTGTAAGCAGGTTATTGATGGTAAGTTTAAAGGAAAGATAATGGACGAATGTGAAGAGTTTGTTACTGAAAAGAGGGATGCTCTTGAATTGGGTAGTAAACTCATGGATACAAAAAATAACCGCCTACAAGAGATACAGAGGGTTCAAGAAGAGGTAAGTGAGCATCAAAAGGATATCTTACGTAGGCAAGTTGAAACAAAAACTACAATTGAGAGTATTACGACAAAGAAACGACAGATTGAAAAATGGAAAACAGAGAAGTCCGGCGGAGAGAAGATTGCAAAACAAGAATTGGATATACTAAAAGAAGAACTAAGGGACAAAACCGGAGAGCGAGAAGAATATTCTAAGATGAGAAGTGTATATAATGTTGCTAATGAATTATTGAAAGATAGTGGAATTAAGGCAAGAGTTATCAAGAATTATTTACCAATTATTAATAAGTTAGTTAACAAGTATTTGACTAGTTTGGATTTTTATGTAGATTTTCAGTTGGATGAAAATTTTAGGGAAACGGTAAAGAGCAGGTTTCGTGATGAATTTAGTTATGAATCGTTCAGTGAGGGCGAGAAAATGCGAATCGATCTTGCCCTGCTCTTTACCTGGCGAACAGTTGCAAAATTAAAAAACAGCACAAATACAAATCTTTTGATACTTGATGAGGTGTTTGATTCGAGTTTAGATAGTACTGGAACTGAGGAATTTCTGAAAATTATAAAATCATTGGGCAAAAAATCTAATGTATTTGTGATATCTCATAAAGGAGAAGTAATGTATGATAAGTTTGACCAGGTTCTCAAATTTCAAAAGGAGAAAAACTTTAGCAAGATGGTGGAAGCATGATTAAAGATTTGATTAAAGAAGATGATCCATATTTAAGAGAAATGCCAGAAGAATATGATTTTGGGAAATCTTTAGAATATGAGCCGGAAGAATTGAAGAACATTCTTATTGAAAACATGAAGCATTATGTAGGATATGGATTGTCAGCTAATCAATTGGGAATATCATATAAAGCGTTTGTGATGATTAAAGATGGAGATCCTATTATATGTTTTAATCCACAAATTAAAGATTATTCAGAAGAAACTGCTTTTGTTAAAGAAGGGTGTCTTTCTTTTCCGGGCTTGTGGTTTGCTGTAGAAAGAGCAAGGGGGGTTTCTGTTGTGTATTATGATGAAGAAGGTGAAGGAAAAATTGGAATATTTTCTGAATTGAGTGCAAGAATATTTCAACATGAAATGGAGCACATGGATGGCGAGTTATTTACGGATAATATATCAGATTTAAAATTGTTTCTAGCAATGAAGAAACGCAAAATCTATTTGAGGAGAATGAAAAGAAATGTCAAAGAGCAACAAAAAATTTAATAAAGAAGAACTTTTTTTCGTTAAAGAAGATAGAAAACTGTTAAATAGAAGAGATAGGAAAAAATTTAAAGAGTTCATGAATGTCAGCTTTTATGAAAATATTGATGATTATTTAGAAGACATGGACGAGGAATGAAAAATAATAAATAGAGTATAACCAACTTATAACTAAAGGGGAATTATGGCAGAAGAGAAAGTGACAGCCAAAAAATCTACACCAGTTACACCAAAGAAGTCTGATATGGAAGTTCTTTTGGATTGGTGTAAAGAACAGGGATGGACTAATGTTACAGAGCAGTTTGGCAAATCCGATTCAGTGTCGGATGTAAAGGCTTGGGCTCAATCCATCAATCATTCTCAGGTATTGGCACGAATTTCAGAAATGGAGTAAAATATGGCAGAAGAGAAAAGAGGAATAGAAGAAGTTAAGGATATACTTGATTTTATGTTTTCTTTTATTGAAGCAGTGGGAAAGGCGAGAAAGGATGGAGAAATGTCTTGGAGTGATGCAAGATTTTTTATTGATCCTATCAAGAAACTTTTTGACGCTGTAGAAGATATTGAAGAAGTTCTTCCTGAGATAGAAGACCTTTCAACTGAAGAATATGATCAGTTAGTTGAGTATGTAAAAGAGAAATGGGACTATGAAGAGGAAAATCTTGATTGGGTAGTTGATACAGCAATCGATGCCGGAAGAGGTATTTTAACTCTTATCAATATGCAAAAGGGCTGAGATGCCTAGTCACTATGCAGAACAAGAGGAACAAATTTATTTAAAAAGTCATCTTCATGATTTAGAAATTAAGAAAAATGAACTTCTAGAAGAAATTGAGAAAAATGAAGTGACTCAACGTGAAGTGAAAGATAAGATAGATGAGTATTATGGGAAATCAAGAAGTCGTTACTATCAGTACACCTTCTGGGAAAAACCCAGTGAAAGTGAGACATACAGATAGATTGTGGCCACATTTTCTTTGGCACTTTACGGTTGATACTGATAAAGCCTTGAAAATGAATGAAAACATCGAAAAGAGACTTTATCAACTGGAAAAGGAGGGAGATGGCCAACCAGTAAGTAATGATGGGGGTTTCCATTCTGGTAGTTTAAGAGAAGAAGAATGTTTGAAGCCCCTTCTTGAAGATTATATTCCGATTGGTCTAAAAACTATTTTTGATGATTTAGAATTGGATAAGCATTGTTCTGGTGATTTTAATGTTGGAGTTTGGGGAAACATAAATTATCCAAACTGCCAGAACAAACCACATTTACATCCAGGCTCTCATTTGTCTGGAACTTATTATGTTAGTCATCCTGCAGATAGTGGGAATTTACGGTTGTATAATCCACATTCTTATCATGATCTGGAACCTTTTCAGAAACACCTTGAAATTTATCCCAGTCCTGGCGAGTTTTATGTTTGGCGTTCTGATTTAATGCATGATGTGGGAGTTAATTGGTCTGAGGAAGACAGAATAAGTATAGCATTTAATTTATATTTACACCCAAAAAGATCATAATGACTGCGGGGATGGATTTGAAGTTCTATATATTGTATGAAAAAGAAAGATAGAAAACTTTACGATTCGTGGAAATATAAATCAAGGAACTTCATGGAATTTAATAATCCTGTTTTTCAGACCTTACTAGGTCTTGTCATATTTTACATTGGTCTGAAGATGTTCTCAGGTGGAATGAAATCGATGAGTCAT
>Ga0310121_10002663_pt1 | contig 16770 bp, 11 predicted proteins | sample CB27_Tmax_986_MG_FD_203504 | JGI IMG/M metagenome (GOLD analysis project Ga0310121, IMG submission 203504) | Marine microbial communities from Western Arctic Ocean, Canada - CB27_Tmax_986 | ecosystem: Environmental > Aquatic > Marine > Oceanic | place: Canada: Western Arctic Ocean | collected...
CTCCCGTGCAGAGCCTCCCACCGAGTACTCCTCCGAGTACTGCTTGGCGGAGTCCAAGGCTTCTCGGATCATCGCCGAGGCGCTCTCCAACGTGACGGGGATGCGCGAGGCGCCTGCCCAGTAGCGGGTCGTCCCGGACGTGAGCGACAGGGCCATGCTGCTCGGCTCCCGCCTCACCATCTCCTCGAAATCCAGACCCGGCGTCTTGACCACAACGCCGTTCCCGCCGATCAGATTCAGGGTCCCCGGTGTCACGTTGATGGCCGTCACGCCGATGGTCGTGTTCACCCTGTACGAGGGGAACCACGGATCCACAGCGTAGAGCGCGTTCATCTCCGGCACGATGGGCTCGGTCAGTTCGTCGTTCTGGACTTGCCACTTGAGGTCGCCGATCCAGTCGTTCGCGAAGGCGCGAGCGATGATGGTGCCGGGCATGACGACCCGGCCACCCGCCTCCATCACGGGCATGCCCGCGGGGGCCGTCCCTCCCGCCTCCACCCGCGTGAACTTGCCGTCTTCCACCACGATCGTGGCGTCGAGGATGGCGCCGTCGCTGATGGTGAAGACGTGGGCGCCCGTGATGGCGAATGACGTGTCGTCCGGCCCGATCGTGTTACGGAGAGGACCGAACGGCCCGACGGCGCGCGGACTGTCCCTCTGAAGAGTCGCACCCCGTTCGTATTCCAGCCGGCCATCGATGAACACCCGCTCGACGCGGTCCGCGGTCAGATCCAGGAAGTGCCCGTCCAGCAGCACGAGGTCGGCGTCCTTGCCCACTTCGATGCTGCCGATGCGGTCCTCGAGCATCATCGCCTTGGCTCCGTTGATCGTCATGACCTCGAGCGCTTGCTGATCCGTCAGGCCATGTCGCGCCAGGAACGCGCCGTACTCCCTGAAGTCCTTGAACTGTTGGGTGGACATGTCGGTCTGGATGCTGGCGGTGATCCCGGCCTCCAGGAGCTCCTCGAGCAGGTTCATCGGTTCCGGATCGTTGTAGTACTGGACGATCATCATCGGGCCGATGACGGGGATGATGCGGGTGCCGGCGAGGAGGGGGATCAGAGGGAATACCTCTTCCCCATGCGCGAGCGCGAGGCGGTCGATGAACCCGTATGTTCTCGCGAGCCGCATGACCATCATGATCTCGCTCGGATAGTGCGAGTGAGCGTGGACCATGACGTCGCCGCGGAGGACGGGCAGCAGCGCCTCGAGCCGCTCGTCGGTCTCGGGAGGCTCGCTGGCTCGCCCCTCTGTGTGGGCCTCCTGCCGGGCCAGGTAGAGCTCAGCTCGCCGGAAGTAGTCGTCCGCCGTCGCGTACCAGCCCATGACCGTCTGTGGCGTCGCGCCTGGCCGCAGATTGATCAGTGGACGCACCGCCATCTTGAGATCGACATAGGGTTTGAGGATCATGTCCGGCCCGGGGGTGCTCTTCATCTTCAGGGCCACGGACTGGCCGCTCGAGATGATGCCACTGCCGGAGCGGGCGACCACCGAGGTCACGCCTCCCGAGAGAGCCACCTGGATCATCGGATCCTCGAGATCCAGGTTGTCGACGGCCTTCCATTCTGGTGTGAACGGTCCGGGGATCCGTGAGCGGCTGGACCGGTCCAACGCGAGGTGCGCGTGCGCGTCGATCATGCCGGGGATGACGACTTCCGCCCAGTACACGGCGGCGTCGGCGGGGGCGTCGACGGACGTGCCTACCTGTTGGATGAGTCCATCCTGGACGAGGATCTCGCCGTCCCTGATCACGCCGTTCGTGACCGTGTGGATCTCACCGGCCCGGATGAGGATGGCGCCGGATTGGGCGGCCACCGGATGGGGAGCAGCGGTGGCTGCGAGTCCCGTGACCAGTAGAGCGATGAACTTCATGATTGCCTCCTGGGGTTGGGTCTCGGGACGGATGAGCAGTAGTAGCCCCGATTCCTTGCCACCGCTACCGTAGAGAGTCCGCCGTCGAACCCGGTTGCCCTCTCCTTGGAGATCCAGTGACTCTTCGCTTCAGCTCGAGGGAACAGAGAGTTTTCGCGACCCTGTTCCTCAGCGCCCTCGTGCCTGCCTGCGGGAGCACTACGATCGAACATGACGTTGTCATGCGCGGCGTCACGGTTGTGGACGTCGAAACGGGGGCTCTGACCGAAGACAGAACGATTGCGATCGACGATTCCTTGATCGTCTTCGTCGGCGAAGACGCAGGAAATTCACACCAGGGGCGCATCGAGATCGACGGGGCCGGCCGCTATGCGATCCCCGGACTGTGGGACATACACGTACATATCGAGGGAGCGGACCTCGTGGAGGACAATCTTCTCCTCTTCCCGGTCTATCTCGCCTACGGCGTCACCACGGTTCGCGACATGGCGAGTGATTTAGGTGAGCAGGTACTCGCTTGGCGTGACGAGATCAATCGAGGCGACCTTCTCGGTCCCCGCATCTACACGGCGGGCAGGAAGATCGAAGGCGTCAACTCGATGTGGAAGGACGATCTGGAAGTGGCCGACGAGGCTGAGATGCGGGTCATGATGGACCGGTTGGACGCATACCGCGTGGACTTCGTCAAAGTGACTGACAATACGCTGTCGGCAGACCTGTTTCTCGCCACGGTGCGTGAGGCCCGCACCCGTGGATACCGGGTCTCGGGTCACGTTCCCTACGGTTCGTCCGTGGAGAAACTGGTGACTGCTGGGATCTCCACCATCGAGCACGCCAGCTACATGATTCGGCTGGGCGCGGAACGTGAAGCCGAGATCGCCGCGAGCGTGCGACGGGGAGAGCTTACGCGGGGTGACGCCCAAGCCCAGTACAATGCATCGTTCGTCCAGGAGCAGGCGATTTCAGGCTACGAGATGCTGGCGGACCGGGGCGTCTATGTCACGCCCACGCTCATCCAAGGTCAATTGTCTGCATACCTCGACGAGACCGATCACAGTCAGGACGAGTTCCAACGGTACCTGACCGAGGCCTTCATGGCTCCGTATGGGCCTCGTGCCACTCGAATATTGAACTCCTCCCCCGCGCAGCGGCGCACACGGAGGGAGAACTTCCACCGAATCCTGGATCAAGTTCCCGCGATGCACGCGGCGGGGGTGCAGCTGCTTGGCGGAAGTGACTCCGCTCCCATCGCGGCGTTCGTGTACCCCGGCCTGGCGCTGCATCAGGAACTACAACTATTCCAACAAGCCGGGTTGTCCCCGCTCAGTGCCTTACAGACCGTCACTCTCAACGGAGCCGAGTTCGTCGGCGAGCGTGATGCTGTGGGCACTCTCGACGTCGGTATGTTGGCATCGATCGTCCTGCTACGTGAAAACCCACTCGAGGACATCGCCGCCACACTATCCATTGAGGTGGTCGTCTCTCGTGGGGACGTATTCGACCGCCAGACATTGGACCGCATGCTTGATCAGGCGGCGACGCAGGCGAGCGCACTGGATACCGCCCGGCGAGACCTGCAGGGTCGGTAGGCGGGCGTTCGGGGCCAGAGGGCAAACAAAAACCCCGAAGCCGTGGGGGCCCCGGGGTCTTCGCTTCGCGCAGGCTGACGTTTAGGGGGAGGGGCGTCGCGTCATTCGAGCTCGGCGCCGGATTCGGCGGACCTCTTGCCTGCGATCTTGCCGAACATCTCGTCTGACGTCTTGCCTGCGGTCTTGCCTGATATCGCGTCGCACGTCCTGCCGGATATCTTGCCTGACATCCTGCCGAACATCTCGACGGATATCCCTTCGAATATCCTGCCGGATATCTCGTCGCGCCTCCTGCCTGAGGTCCCGGCGGATATCCTGCCGGACCTCTTTCCTGACTTCCTGCCGAACGTCCTTCTCCACCTTCGCTGTTTTGGTCTGCAGATCGGGACCGACTTGAGCCTGTACATCGGTGGTGCCGAGGACCAGGAAAGCTCCTAATCCGAGAATCGTCATGCGAAGCATCTGAAGCTCCTTGATGAGGTGTTCCTGCCTAGGACTGCCTCCCACAGGCCCACCTCTAAGACGATCCAACGTTAAAAGGGTCACACCGGAGATCGCCCTCCGCCTCACCGATTCAGATTGGCCGGCGTGCAGTTCGTCGCGATGTGCTCGCACAGTGCGTTCGTGTACACCTCGGTCATCGTGACGAAGCTCGCGAAATCGAAGGCCGCTCCATGAGCGCCGGGGGGGAAGAAACGGAGATCCGCGTCCTTGCCGGCTTTGGCGAGTGCCGTCAGCAGCTGCATGGTGTGTTGGGGCTGCACATTCTCGTCCATTCCGGAATGGATCAGGAGGAGATGGTCCTCGAGGGACTGGACCCAGTTCAGCGTCGAGCTCCCCTGGTACCCGTCGGGGTTTTCCGCGAGAAGGCCCATATAGCGCTCGGTATAGATCGTGTCGTAGAGCCTCCAGTCGGTAGCGGGCGAGTTGGCGATCCCCAACTTGAACAGCCGGGGGTGTCTCATCAGCGTCGAGATCGCCATGAAGCCGCCGTAGCTGGTGCCCTGGATCGCCATGCGATCACCGTCGACCCACGGCTGCGACGCTAGCCACCGGCCCACCTCGGCGAAGTCCTTCGCCTCCCACTCGCCCAACACCTCGTACACGACCTCCATGAAGTCACGACCGTAGTTACCCGACCCACGGTTATTGAGGCCGACCACGATGTAGCCCTGCTGTGCGAGGTACTGGTGCCAACCGTTGCTTGCCCACTCGTCGTACACCTGCTGGGATCCCGGGCCGCCATAGATCGAAAGGAGCACCGGGTGCGGTCGCGACGGGTCGAAGTCCGGCGGTTTGATCATCGAGCCGTCGAGCTCGACGCCGTCGGACGTCGTGAAGCTGAACAGTTCTGTCGGGGAATAGGCACGGGCGCTGACGTAGGCCTCGACCTCTGCGTTGTCCTCGAGCGTGGCCAGCAGCTCGCCGCCGCCCTGCGTGCTCCAGAGCTCGACCTGCTGGGGCCGACTGCTGCTGGACCAGGTGTCGATGTAGTAGTCCGTGCTCGGGGACATGTCGATGGCGTGCTTTCCGGCCACCCCCGTCAGACGCCGTTTGTTTCCGCCGTCGAAATCAATCGCGTAGAGGTGGCGCTGGAGCGGGCTTTCTTCGGTGCCCGTGTAGTAGATCGTGCGCGTCTCGGCATCGATGCCCTCGACTCGTGTTACGACCCACTCGCCGTCCGTCACCTGGTTCAGCAGCTCGCCGTCGTACGAGTACCGATAGAGGTGGTTGTAGCCGTCCCGGTCGCTGATCCAGAAGAAGTCGCGCGATCCTTCGGGGAAATGGAAATAGTGTGTGACGTTGGCGAAGAAATCGAACACGTCGATCCACGCTTCGCTCCGTTCCTCCATCACCAGACGCCGCTCCCCTGAGCGAACATCGAAGAAGTACAGCTGGAGCTCGTTCTGGGGGCGGTTCAGCGTGACGACGGCCAACGTATTGGGGTCGCTCGTCCAATAGATGCGAGGGATGTAGTGCTCACCCTCAAGGCCGACGTCCATCCAGCGGGTCTCGCCCGAGGCCACGTCAACGACGCCGATGCGCACCTCCGAGTTGTCCTGCCCGACTTTGGGGAAGGGCATCACCGTCCACTCCGGGTACAGGCCCTCCCAGTCCGTGATCTGGATCGTGGGGACGTCGGCCACATGTGTCTGCCAGTAGGCGATTCGCTGGCCGTCGGGGCTCCAGTCCCAGGCCTGCGTCAGGCCGAACTCCTCTTCGTATACCCAGTCGAACACGCCGTTCCAGACGACGTCCGTGGCGGTCGTCGTGAGACGACGCTCCTCCTCGGAATCGATGTCATAGACGAATAGGTCGCCTTCCCGCTCGTACGCCAGGAGGGCACCGTCGGGCGACATCTCCGCGGTGCGCGCGTCGTCCGCCGCCAGCACGAGAGACTCGTCTTCGACTCCGTAGACGTAGAAGTCAGCGATGCCCGAGTACCGGTAGACCGGCCGGAAGTCCGTTTGGAAGACGACGTGCCGTGAATCCGCAGCCCATGCGAACGAACGGTACTGTAGTGATTCTGACGTTCCCGGTACCGTGAGTGCATCCGGATCGAAGAGCAACTCGTCGTTGGCTGACGCCGGGTCGTACGCTCGAACCTCCGATGCCCTCGTCCGGGGGTTGGTCAGCGTGTACGAATAGCGTTGGCCTTCGTCGATCCAGTTCACGCCGGCTGGGCCCGCACGGCCCGCGAGTCGGCCCGTGATGCCCAAGGCCTCCTGCACACTCCCGATCCGCTCTTGGGCGCCGAGGGGGACCGCGCTCGCCAACGCCAGCGTCACTATGAGGCTCGCACAAACTCTCATCGTTCTCTGCCCTCCCGGAGGCTCACCTACCGGATGACTCTCGGCGGTGATGTCTTGCATGAATCGCCTGAGTGGCCCGTCAGACGTGGAGGACAAGATGCGGCCGGGGCGCGGGGGGCGGCAAGCGGTCCTTTGCGCCAATCGGTACGGGCCAGCGCGGGATGCGTGGGCGCGGTGATCCTCTACGGCAGGGGGCCGCTCACTCGGGTACCCGCTGCCGGAGTTCCTCGAAGAAGTTGGTAACCAGAACAAACTGAGAATCAGAGGGTCGTCGGTTCGAGTCCGACCCCGGGAGTTGGCGGAAGTTGAAGGAAGACATGTAGTTACAAGAACGCGGGAGTCCACGGTGTGGGCTCCCGCGTTTGCTTTGTGTGCGAATAGTGTGCCAGTCCTGATTTCTCAAGACTGCGCGTTGTCACCCAAGCCCCCTTTTGGGGGGTGCCTCATTTACTGACTGAGTCCAGCGAGTCCGTCCACCATGCCCCTCGAATGGTTCGACGGGACGGCGACTGAGCAGGATGAAGGGGGCGAATCGTCCCATGGGACTGCCAGAGCTGGTGTGGGGGGACAGGGGTCCCCTAAGCCGGAGATCATGCCCCCAACAACCCCAACACCTTCACTCCCTCCGACAGGACATTATCGAGAGCGGTCACGGCGGAGCGGGCGGAGAAATTCTCGCCGACCTTACTGAATCGAGTGAGGTGAACATGCCCAGTCGACGCCTCGAGCTCAACGCGACAGGAAGGAAGCAGCGTATGGTTGTGTTCGAGTAACTTGACGAGAACCGGCTTCGACAGAGTGCCCCTCTTGGCGACACTACGATCTTTGGCAGACCTTTTGCCCCGCCGGGCCCTTGTCTCCGCGAGGAGGACAGAGAGCTGAAGCAGGGATCCCCCCGCGGCCTGAGGGGAGATGCTTCTTGCCATTCCGGAGGAGCACCGTGCGGCGGAGAGATTCCGTACCATGGTGATATCGTGCCACATCCTCGTTGGGGTGCACGCGAGAGGAGAGGTCGAGCTCGACCTGGGGTCGTTTTCCGTCTTCAGGCATGGGCCGTCCAAAACCTTTCGAGCCGCCATTGGAGTTCTTCTTCATTTCCGATTTCGCACTCCCAGGTCGTCATGACGTCGAAACCCCTGGCCTCCAGTGCGGCCGACTTCTCGGCATCCCGCTCCCGGTTTCTCACTAACTTCTCCTCCCAAAACTCCGAGTTGCGCTTGGGAATCCTCCCTCGGGCGCACCCTTCGTGATAATGCCAAAAACAGCCGTGAACAAAAATGGCCTTGTGGCGTGACTTATTCGCAATATCCGGGCGTCCGGGCAGATCCCGTACATTCAGGCGATACCTGGCACCGAGGCGTGAGAGGCATCGACGTACAGACTGTTCGAGCGACGTGTCCTTTCGTCGAACACGCTTCATCAACGCTGAACGATACGGCGTGGTTGTCACCAGCCTATCACCATAGGAACCTAACGCCTGCGCCCGGTTCGATCGAGCGCGCTCAACCAAAGAAAATCTTCTGCATCGCATCCCGTGCGGTTTCCTGCATCCCGGGTAGAACATGCGAATACGTGTCGAGGGTAATCTTCACATTTGCGTGCCCAAGAGTCTCGGAGACCACGTGTGGCGGTGTCCCAGCTTTCATGAGGATGCTGGCACAGGTATGCCTCAGCCCGTAGGGGGTCAGGGTGTCGAAACCGAGCGCACGTACCACGGGTTTGAAGTGACGCCGTACAGTCATTGTGTAGTTCAACGGCTCGCCGTCTTTGTTGGCGAAAATCAAGCCATTGTCTGCGTACCGTCCGCCCATCCGAAGCCTCTCCTCAGTATTCGTAGGCGAGTATGCCAAGAAGCTGAACTCGACTCGATCCCGTAGGGAAAACGCGAAGCCCCCGCCACCGACCTCGACTCGCTCTTGCTCCTGCCCCCATACGCCGTCCCCGAATTCGCCGATCAGCTCCAAGCCCTGCGGGCCCGCTGGTCGACTTCCACCGACCGTCGGGAGCGGGACCGGGAGCGGAATCCGCCTTGGGGCGGGAGCGCACGCGGATGTACCGGCAAGCATTACGACGAGAACCGTCCGCCCGAGGGATCGCCGAGTCGTGCAGGCGCCCATAATGGACGGCTCCCCCCTCAGTATGCTTGTGTCGTGGTGCCGACCCTGCATCATTGGGGTGTGCAAGCGCTTCATGACCTCTCCGGTTGTTGTTCGACTGACCTTCTGCGTGGCGAGCCGAATAACAAGATACCGCGGCGCGGGGAAGCCTTTGATACGTCGGATGACGTATCGGTGGTCGTTGGATTACGTAGTCCGGGGGTAGGCGTGGGGGCGTCCGATCCTCGCATGTCCCCGCCCCACGCGGTGTAGGGCCACCCCGGCCCTCTTGCCGACTCGCCCCCTCCGCAGCAACCTGGCTGGTCAATCACGCGCACCACCTCCGACTCGGATAGGCCCCATGGGTAAGCTCACGTTTCGCTCGCGATCGACAGTTCTGCTTGGCCTCCTCTCTGGCTTGCTCGTAGGGCTGCCCATAACCACCCCGGCCGCCGCCCAGATCGCGGACGCGCTCGGGGCCTTGGAGTTCCGCGAAGTCGGCCCGGCCGTCGCGGGTGGGCGCATTGCCGACATCGCGGTCAACCCGCACAACACGTCCGAGTGGTACCTCGCCGTGGGCTCGGGTGGCCTTTGGAAGACCACGAATGCGGGCACGACCTGGACACCCGTCTTCGACGACCAGCCGAGTTACTCGATCGGCACGGTGGCCCTCGACCCCACCAATCCCCTCGTGGTCTGGGTCGGTACGGGCGAGAACGTCAGCGGTCGTCACGTGGGCTGGGGATCGGGCGTCTACAGGAGTAGAGACGGCGGCGAGACCTGGGAGAACCTCGGTCTCGAGGCCACTGAGCATATCGCCAAGATCCTCATCCGCCCGGGTGACGGGAACACGGTGCTCGTCGCGTCCGAGGGCCCGCTCTGGTCCGCCGGAGGCGAGCGCGGCGTCTATAAGACGGAGGACGGAGGTGAGACTTGGAGTCACGTCCTCGATATCGACGAGAACACGGGCGTCACGGACCTCGAGTTCGACCCGGCCAATCCGGACGTCGTGTACGCGGCGGCCCACCAGCGGCGCAGACACGTTTGGGGCCTCATGTCCGGAGGGGAGCACTCGGGCATCTACAAGTCCAGCGACGGTGGTGACAGCTGGCGAGAGGTCACCACAGGCCTTCCGAGCGGCGACATGGGCAAAATCGGCTTGGCGGTGACCCCGGCCGACCCGGACCTCGTTTATGCGACCATCGAAACCAACGACGACGAGCGCGGCTTCTACCGCTCTACGGACAAGGGCGAGAGCTGGCAGCGCCGGAACGAGTACATCTCCGGGGGCACGGGGCCGCACTACTACCAGGAGATCGAGGCTTCGCCGACGGACCCGGACCTCGTCATCCAGATGGACGTCTTCTTCCAGATCACGCGTGACGGCGGCGCGACGTTCGACAACCTGGGCTCTGGGGGCGAGAAGCATTCGGACAACCACGCGCTTTGGTTCGATTCAGCCAACACGCAACACATGCTTGCCGGGACCGACGCGGGCCTCTACGAGACCTTCGATCAGGGCACGACCTGGCGGCACTTCCCGAACATGCCGATCTCGCAGTTCTACAAGGTCGCGTTGTCCAACTCCGAGCCGTTCTACGAGATCCTCGGTGGGGCGCAGGATCTGGGCACGCTGTGGGGCCCGGCGCGCACGATGAATACGGACGGCGTACGAAACGCGGATTGGCATTTCCCGATGGGAGCTGACGGGTACGGCGTGCAGATCGACCCTTCGGACGCCGACATCCTCTATCTCATGACGCAGCAAGGGAACCTGTACCGCACCGATCGGAAGAGTGAGGAGTCGATCCAAATCCAGCCGCAGCCCGCGCCGGGTGATCCTCCCGAGCGCTGGAACTGGGACTCGCCGATCATGATCAGCCCCCACGATTCCGATCGGCTCTACTTCGCTTCGCAGCGACTTTGGCGCAGTGACGATCGCGGCGATTCGTGGACGGCCGTCAGCGGAGACCTGACCACGAACACCAACCGCTACGAGCTGCCCTACATGGGGCGCGTGTGGGAGCTCGACGCCATGCACGACAACGGAGCCATGTCGGTGTACGCCACCCTGACTACGGTCTCCGAGTCGCCCGTCACCGAGGGTCGGCTCTATACGGGCTCGGACGACGGCCTGATCCATGTTTCCGAGGACGGAGGACAGACGTGGACGCGTGCCGCGTCGCTACCTGGTGTGCCCGAGCGCTCGTTCATCAACAAGGTCGAGGCGGATCAGCACACCCCGGGCACCGTCTTCGCGCTCGCCGATGCGCACAAGACCGGCGACTACAGCCCCTATGTTTTCGAGAGCACGGACGACGGCAGGAGCTGGTCGTCGATCGCGGGCGATCTGCCGGACGGTACGATCCTGTGGGCGATCCAGCAGGATCACGTCGATCCCGATCTGCTTTTCCTCGCGGCCGAGTACGGCATCTACTTTTCTCCCAACCGAGGTGAGAACTGGCACATGCTTTCGGCCGGGCCGCCGACCATCGCATTCCGCGACCTCAAATTGCACCGCCGCGACGACGACCTGGTCGGCGCGACCTTCGGCCGTGGCTTCTACGTCCTCGACGACTACAGCCCTCTTCGGGAGATCGCGGGCGGCGCCCTCGCCGGGGCGGGCGGCCTCATGCCCGTGCGTGATGCGTGGTGGTACATCCCGTATCCCACCAACCAGGCCGTCGGTCGACCCACGTTGGGCAGCACCGCCTACGTGGCGCCCAATCCGGACTTCGGGGCGACGCTTACGTACTATCTACCGCAGATGCCCGAGAGGCCGAGCGATGTGCGGGATGCGGCCGAGCGTGATCTACGCCAGCGGGGCGCGGACGCGCCGTTCCCCGGTTACGATGCGCTCCGGGCCGAGGCGGGAGAGAGCGGAGCCAGGGTGCTGCTTCAGATATCGGATGCGGCTGGCGATCCGGTGCGTTGGATCGAAGGACCTGCTAAAGCCGGGCTGCATCGCTTGACCTGGGACCTCCGGCGTCCGGCGCCCAACCCGATCAGCTTGAGCCAGCCAGGTTTCCAACCGCCATGGGTGACCGATCCGGTTGGTCCGTTGGTGCCCCCGGGCGCGTACTCGGCCCAGATGGTGCTCGTCTCGGCTCATGGCGTCGAGGAGGTCGGGCGCTCGCAGGGCTTCGCGGTTAAGCCCGTGCCGAATGCGCCTCGGGGCACGGACTTTGTAGCCGTCGCCGAATTTCAGTATCAGACGAGCGAGCTGTCCCGTCGCGTGAGCGCGGCGGGTGCCGAGATCGGCGAGTTGCGGGATCGACTGCGCTACATGCGGGCTGCGCTACTTCGGGCTCCCCGCGCCGACGCGGCCCTGTTCGGTCGCATGGACGAACTCGAACGTTCGCTGGATGAGCTCTCGCTCCGGATCCAGCGTGACCCGATCCGGGGATCGCTCAACGAATCGAGCACGCCGACGATCTCGGGTCGGGTCGGGAACGTGATCAGTGGGCACTGGCGAACTCGCCAAAGCCCGACCCAGACCCAACGCGAGAACGTCGAGATCGCTCAGCGGGATTTCGCTGCGCTCGAGCGAGACCTCGCCGACGTCGTGGACCCGTGGCTGATGGAGCTCGAAGAGGCATTGGTGGATGCGGGTGCGCCCTGGACACCAGGGGGGAGCGAATAGGACTCGGGTATCACGACGAGTAGTTCTAGTCGACTGGGTCCCTCATCAAGAGGTCGGTGCCACCTCGCTTCGTGGGGTTTGAAGATCCTGCCCGGCGACGGGCCACATCCCACTGGGGGTTCGGCTCCGACGTGCGATACACGGTTCGGCACAAGTTCTTCAACAACCAAGCCGAAGACGATTTGATGGTGCTGTTCGTTCGAGACCTCGTGAGGCATCGTCTGGATCGACGCCTTCGCGACGAAATTGGGGGGGGCGGTATACGGACTAGAGGTCAGCACGGCGCAAAGAGGTCCCGTCGGATTCTTGGAGATCGAGATCTCCGTCGCGGACATCGAAGACGACTTCGTCCGGGGCATCCTCCGCCAGGAGATCGTCGCACTGGTTTAGGGGGCGCTGGAGCCTGAGGAATTCAAGGCGGACCAGGCGAGTCTCGTCGAACGGCTTCGGAACGAAAATTCGACCGCACAAGCCCTCAACTCCTGGGTGCGCACTGATTTTTATGACCCCGGCAAGCATATACACTTCCCGGATTTGCTTCAGTTCTTCGCTGATGTGAGCCAGCAGGAGGTAACGGCTTTCGCGGCCCGCACTCTCGTGCCTGAACAAGAAGTCAGGACCTTCGCCGGGGTGCAGCCGATGAGCCCCGTGATGTTCGCGATCGCCGTCTTCGTGATCGTGTCCCTCGCGGTGCGCGGGGTCGGCTGGACACTCACCCGCCCGGTAGACATGACGACGATCCTCTACATGGCCCGGTTCCAGGTGCCCGTTCTGCTGCAAGTCGGCGCGGCGGTCCTCATCGGTGGCGTAGGATTGATCGTTGTTCGACTGACCGTATTCTTCGTTCAGTCCCTCGCGCTTGATTCCCTCGTGACCACCGGCTCGTACAGCGTCCAAATGCTGTGCTATGGGGTCATGGTCAGTGCGGCCGTCGTGCTCTTCATCCTCTGCCTCTCCACGATTCCTCGTAAGATCATCGTATTTCCGGGCCTATCGGTCTCGCATCATAAAGTGGGACGACTTACAGGACATCGCGACGCGCCGAGATCACCAGGTTTGGTTCAAGAAGAGACACCTGTTCCGGTGCGTACCGCTCTCGTGGGGCCTGGTAGGTCCGGGAATCTATCTACGGCCATACAAGGGTCTGGCCTATTACTTCCGCACGAGAAACACGGAGGAGACGATTGGCGTGCTGGGTGGATGGCGGGGAGTATCCGTGTTACCGGCGTTAGCGAAGAGGAAGTCGGATTCCGACATGAATCGCGTTGAGGAGGAACAGGATACGGCAGATTTCATCACGTCGATTGCCGCAACTCTGTTCACGGAGAACGAGGAGTAGGGGATCGATCCCTGTGATCCAGGAATCGGAGAAGTGCCCCCCACTCCTCAGCGAGGACCGTGTGGCTGTATCGTGCATTGGCCGCGCTCGTCGAGGGTAGCCTGAGGAAACTCAGTCGATGGCGAAGAGTGGCCGAAAGTGCCACCCGTTTCTCGAACGACTTCGCTGCCTTCTGACCGTTGAACGCGATGGCTCGGATGTGGGAGTGCTTCTCGAGGAAGGCCGCAAAGTCATTGGGCACCTCCGTACTCTCGACGATACTTGCGTCCAGGCTGCCCTCGCGCTCACAGGACTGAAGCACGTCCCACAGAGCGATGCCGGCGTCCGTCATCTCACCAAGTCGGCGTCCATAGGGCATCGCGGGATCGAAGCCGAGAAACTCCCCCATGAGGGGCCAGAACCGGTTTCGGGGCCCGGCATAGTACTGTCCGGCGGTCAACGACCGTACGCCAGGCATCGACCCCAGAATCAACAGGCGCGCTTGGGAATCCGCCACAGGAGCGAAGCCGGCTAGAGGCATGTGTAGCCTGGCTCATATCTCTGAATCCTGAACATGCGTACGTTGCGCCGTCCGCTCCGCAAGCGAAAGTGTTACCTATCTCACCATGGCCCTGGTCAGCACACAAAATCTCGCGATGGCCTATAGTGGCCATGTGCTCTTCGACGACGTAACGCTGCACGTCGAACGGGGTGAACGCATTGGCCTGTTGGGTCGCAACGGCACGGGGAAGTCCACCCTCCTGAACATTCTGGCCGGAATGCTTTCTCCGGATGGCGGATCGGTCGTCTACGAATCGGGCGTTCGGGTGGCTTTGCTCCACCAACAAATCGAGGCGGATATCAGGGGGACCGTGGATGCCGTCATTCGGTCGGGAATCCGGGAGTCCGCCCACGAAGATCACCCGGTCCAGCGCCTTTGCTCTCTCCTCCATTTGGAGGAGGATCAGGTCTTTTTAGAGCTCTCAGGCGGGCAAAAACGGCGCGCCCTCCTGGGTCGCGCGCTCGCCGCCGAACCGGACGTGCTTCTGCTCGACGAGCCCACGAACCACCTGGACCTGGAGAGCATCGAGTGGCTGGAGTCGTTTCTGATCCGCTACCAGGGAAGCCTTTTGTTCGTCACACACGACAGGACGTTTCTGCAACGACTTGCCACCCGTATCGTCGAACTGGACCGGGGCCGATTGCACTCGTGGGCTTGTGACTATCCCACATACCTGCAGAGGAAGGAGGAACTCCTCCTGGGGGAGGAGAAGGAGCGCGCACGCTTCGATAAGGTGTTGGCGCGAGAGGAGCAGTGGATTCGCCAGGGCATCAAGGCACGCCGTACGCGAAATGAGGGGAGGGTACACGCCCTCGAGAGGCTCCGCGTCGAGCGGGCTGCGCGGCGGGAGCGAATCGGCACGGTAAACCTGAACATCCAGCGAGCCGAGCGGTCGGGTGCAAAGGTCATTGTCGCGCAGAACCTGTCGTTCGAGTATCCCGATACATCAGTCGTCTCCGGTCTCAGTACCCGCATCATGCGGGGTGACAAGGTGGGCATCATCGGCCCCAACGGATGTGGAAAGACCACGCTTCTGAACCTTCTCCTGGGTCAGTTGACACCCCAGTCCGGTTCTGTGAAGCACGGCACTGCGCTCGACATCGCCTACTTTGACCAACACAGGGAAAAACTCGACGAGTCCCAGACCGTGGTCGAAGCCATCGCCGGGGGCAGCGAGTACGTCGAAGTGGGCGAGGGGCGTAAGCACGTCATGGGTTACCTGCAGGATTTTCTTTTCTCGTCGGAACGCGCTCGCGAGTCCGTTCGCAATTTGTCCGGTGGGGAGAGAAACCGCCTTCTCCTGGCTCGCCTCTTCACCCGGCCGGCCAACGTGCTCGTACTCGATGAGCCCACGAACGACCTAGACACAGAAACGCTGGAGCTGCTCGAAGCGCGGCTCATGGAGTTCGCGGGGACGGTGCTCGTGGTGAGCCACGACAGAGCCTTCCTGGACAACCTCTGTACCTCCACACTCGTCTTCGAGGGTGACGGAGTGGTGAAGGAGTTCGTGGGAGGGTATTCGGACTGGAAGCACACAGTGGCCGGAGCGGCGGACGTCCCCGTGCCGAAGCGCCGACGGTCAGGATCCGTGGCTCCGGTTCCCCAGCCGACGTCGGATAAGCCCAAGAAGCTCACTTGGAAGGAACGACGGGAGTGGGAAGAGCTTCCAGCCCGTATCGAGCTCTTGGAAGCCGAGCTACGGGAGACCCATGAGTGCATGGCCGACCCCGCGTTCTTCCAGAAGCCTCAAGAGGAGATCCGGCCCGTGATCGACCGATCCCAGGAGCTTCCGGGGGAGGTCGACGCAGCGTTTGCGCGCTGGGCGGAGCTGGACGAGCGGAGCTGAGTGGTATCTTGGCGCTGTTCGCCCCGCCGACAGGAGCGCGCTTGCCCCCTGGAACGCTCCGCCCTACCGTCCAGTCAGGTCCCCGGGCTGTCTAATCCGAGCGTCCTCGTGGCGAACTACGCGGAGGAACGCGATGAGTGACGAAGCCGGCGAAGTATCCGACCGACGTTCGGACGCACACCCATCGGACGCACATCCGCTTATCCTCTTCGACGGCGTTTGCAATCTTTGCAACGCCACCATTCAGTCGATCATCGAGAGGGACGGTGCGGGACGTTTCCGCTTCGCTCCGCTCCAATCCCGGTCCGCTGACACCGAGCACGAGTCCGTGACGGGATCAGATCAGGGGGACTTTCCCGACAGCATTCTGCTCGCGGATTCCGTCGGCGTGCACACGCGTTCGTCGGCCGCCATCCGGATCGCACGAGGGCTCGGATTCCCTTATTCGTTGCTGAGGCTGGCGACCGTCGTCCCGCGCCCCCTGCGTGACGCCGTCTACTCGATGATCGCACGACACCGTTACGGGTGGTTTGGCCGGCGCGATACGTGCGTGGTGCCCACCAGCGAGCTGGCGGAGCGGTTCTTGGACCCGGAGGAAGTCCGGCGGCGGATTGGCGCGGCCGAGCCCGCTCTCCGAGAGGCGGATTTGAGCCTGTCCTAGGTCGGCACGGCGTTGGTCCGCTTCGCCGTGGTCTACATGATCGTGTACATGGCGCCGTTTCCTCTGACTCTCCTGAGGTACCTCACCCAAATACCGGCGCTCTCCGAAGTGCCGGGGCTGATGACAACGGTCGGATGGATAATGGACCTCCACCCCGGCTCGGCCATCTTCCGGGGGCCGTCCACTTGGAGTGGGCCGAACTCTTTGATTCTGGCGACGGGACGTTGAAGCCCGCCGACGAACTCAACACGCTCCTGGGGGCGAAGGGGATCACCCCTCAGGCCACGGTCTTCGCCTACTGAGGCGGAGGCGCGCGGGCGGGTCTCGCAACGTTTATTCTGAAAATCCTGGGTTACGGCCGGGCGTCGAA
>Ga0310121_10002665_pt1 | contig 16760 bp, 14 predicted proteins | sample CB27_Tmax_986_MG_FD_203504 | JGI IMG/M metagenome (GOLD analysis project Ga0310121, IMG submission 203504) | Marine microbial communities from Western Arctic Ocean, Canada - CB27_Tmax_986 | ecosystem: Environmental > Aquatic > Marine > Oceanic | place: Canada: Western Arctic Ocean | collected...
GCCGCGGTCGTGCACGACATTCCACGAGCGCTGCGAAATCGTTCCCTGTCAAACGAGTTGTTTTGGGCCCGTATTGCCACCGTCATCATTGCCATCCTAGCGGCCGTGTTCGCTCTCTGTTCTGGAAAGCTCGTGGCTCTGCTCGGAGCCTTTGGATGGTCAACGTTTGCGGTGGCCATCGTCCCCACCGTAGCAATTGGCTTCAATTGGAAGCGGGCCACGCCGCTGGCTTGCAACATGGCAATGATCGTTGGTGTGTCGGTACTTTTCTGCTTGGAGTTCCTTGACGTCCAGCTGCCTTACAGTTTTCACGGAGGCGCGTTGTCGCTGTTGATTGCGATGACGATCTTCTATCTAATCTCGATCGCCACACCACAACAGCCTATTGCGGCGGATGTCGAAGCCGTGATGGATATGTGAGTGGAGGCGCTGGCCAACTCTCGACTACGGCAGCGGCTGGGTCGCGCGCAGATAAGCGAACAGATCACGAATCTGTTGAGGATCCAGCGGTGTTAATAGCCCTTCGGGCATAATGGATTGGGAGATCGCCGTCATCTCGTCAATCTCGTCGCGCGAGATGACCGTCCGCTGGCCGTCCGCACTTTTGATCACGACCACCTGGTTGTCCTGGTCCATCAACAACCCGGCAATTGTACGACCGTTGTTCATATACACGACGTAGTTTTCAAAGCCTTCTCGAATTTCGAGACTCGGATTGACCACGTTGACCAACATGGCCCTCACGTCATCCCTCCGATACGACGTCAAATCGGGGCCGATCTCGCCCCCACGGTCAAACAACTGGTGGCATTTGCCGCACGACTGAACGTATAGCGGCTGGCCCGAATACGGGCTTCCGGACCCGACAGCAAGGATCTCATAGTAGTGCTCGATGGCGGCAAGCATTTCCGTAGAAGTCGCGCCCTGCACTTCTCCCCAATACTTCTGGACCAGCTCCTTGATGTGATCATCTTGATGCAGCAGCATCTTGCGCAGGATTGTTGGCGTGATTCTCGCTGGTGGCAATTCACCAGCATCCACGGCATCCAGCAGTCGTTTTGCCCAAGTTTTCCGACTGGCCAGCAACGTTTGTGCCACCTCAAGGCTATCTCCCTCCAATTGCTGCAACTGTTGGACAACGTGCTCACCAATGAACGGGTCATCGAACGCACCGAGGGCACTCAAAGCTGCCGAACACAATTGCGCGTCCGTTTCGCCGTTGATGAGGGCGATCATTTCAACAACGATCCCTTCGTGGCGAACTTCGCCGAGAATGCGGATCAGCTCGATTCGTTGTGCAATTTCCTCGCTTTCATTTCGTATGATGCTTAGTGCATCTTCAATGGCTGCCGCCTGCCCCTGCCGTAAGCGCAGCGACAGGGATCCGCCGCCAACTTCGGACATCGCTTTGACCATTTCGTCCGGGATTGCCGCTATCGATCGGCCTTCATACGCTTCCTCAAATCCCGCCATCAGCAACTGCGCGTCATCTTGACTGGGTGCCAATCGCAACAGCTTCGCGCAGCGCAATAGGTCTACTCGTCGCCCTGTCGCTGCGTAACGGCGCATCAGCCGCTGGATAACGGACTGCTTGATGATCGGCAAATCCCAGAAGCCTGCATCTTGGAAAAGACCCAGGATACTTTCACTATCCGTTTCCGCCTTGTCCTCAATCGCCCACCACAGCAACAAGGGAATGAAGATGTCCTCCGCATCCGACGCCTGTTCCGCGAGAATGCGGACGACGGGTAAAGCCTGGCCGGCCGGCAAACGACGAGCGGAACACGCCAGCTGGCAACGCACCTCGACGTTAGGTTCGGTAAGCGCGACTTCGGCCAGCCGCTCGGCCAAACGCGGAGACACCTTACGGTCATCACAAACCAGCCGGACGGTCCACAGCCGGACAAAGGGGTCCGGATGGTTCAGCAGATCAAGAGCTCGATCTTCGGTAAGACCACCCGATAGATTGAGACCCCACAAGGCTCTCAGTGATGACCTACCCGTGTTTTCGGTGACGGCCGATTCCAGCAACGGGATCGCGGCCGCATCGTGGCGATCTCCGACGATCCGCAACAGGGTGTCCGCTTCCCAACGGACGGTTGTCTCGACCAACCGTGAAACCAGCTGCGCGGTATCGTAACGATCAAGGTCTTCCGCTTCCCACCGGCGATCATCATCCGCAACCGCAGGCCCAAATCGATAAATGCGGCCGCTCCCGCGATCGATACGGCCCTGATAGTGGCTAGCATGGTCAATCCGCTGCTCGTAAAAGTCGGCAACATAGATCGCGCCATCGGGACCGACATCAATGTCAACGGGACGGACCCACGTGTCGGTCGATGTCAGGGCATATCCAACGTCTTCAGTTTCAAATGAGGCGCCGTTGGGGCGCAAATCGCTAATGACGACCCGGCCCTGTAACGGCTCGACGCCAAACAATTTTTCGTGGTAAGCCGGCGACAGCAAATCGTCTTCATAAATCACGAAGTCATGAACAAATCGCGGCACCTTGGGGTGCTTCATGGCGGCGAAGTGCCCAAACGCGTGAGGGTTTGACAGCGACCCATGTTTACCAAAACCTTTCAAGTAATACCCGCCTTGAACGTAATGGAAGCCTCGCGAGTCACCACCGTTGTGCCCTGAAAACATCCGCCCGTAAGCATCCACCTCCAATCCAAAGGAATTACCTCCACCCTCCGCGAAAACTTCATACTTTTGCATTTCGGGGTGGTACCTCCAGATCAATTGCCCCAGCGAACGGACCACCTCGTTCGTCGTTCCATATTGTCGAATGCTGCCGGTCACCGTGCTGCCCTGGCAGGCATACAGCCAACCATCGGGGCCCCATCGCAGACTGTTTGCGATCGAATGCGAATCCTCAAGGCCAAAACCTTCCAGGTGCACGACGGGGTCACCGTCAGGAAGGTCGTCACGATTGTGATCTGGGTAGAAAAGCAGGTAAGGCGGATTCAGCACCCAAACGCCGCCACGTCCAATTGCGAACGACGTGGCCAGACTCAAGCCCTCGACAAAGGTGGACTGAAACTCGAAATAACCATCTCCATCTTGGTCTTCGTGGATCGTGATTTTGTCCTTGCCGTGAAAATGATGTGGCGGCGGTTCAGGCACCGTGTCATAAACCGATCGCAGAAACTTGTCTCGACTGAGCATGGTAAGGCCGGCTGGTTCTGGATATTGCAGGTATTGCATCACCCACAACCGACCACGTGCATCAAACTTGAAGGACAATGGTTGGCCCATATCCTGGTCTTCCAGTACGACGCTGAGGCTCAAATCGTCGGGGGTCGTGATGCGACGCAGCGTTTCCTCAGCCGCGAATGGCCCTGCTTCGTTGTCCAGCTTCTTGAGAGTCCGCTCGACCTCCTCAGCGTCAGACAGTTCCGCGAACAATGCAGCTTTATCGACATCGCCACGCGCCGAAAGCCTGGCCCAATCCAAGTCATCTCCCCGGGTCGATTGCCACTGGCCAAGTAGTCGAATTGCCTGCTTACCACCGAACAGCACCGGCGCTGCCACGTTAAATCCGCTGCGGCCTTGTTTCTGAAAAACACGGATGGCAATCAAGTTCGGTTGGCCACCGAGAACGTCGCTCGCTTCGACTGGAAACTTCTCGGATTTGCCAAGACCACTGCGGAATTCAGGCGGGAAGGTGCCCAGCGTCCCGACAAGCTTGCCGTTGAAATAAATCTCGCGTGCGTCGTCCACCGCCTCACAGAAAAGCTCTAGAGGCTGGCCTTTCCAGGTTTCCGGAATTTCAACCAGACAACGAAACCAGGCATGGAATTGGCTTTCACCACCCAAATTCTTCCAGGCCGAAGGAATCTCGACCACATTCCATTCGGGTCGCGACGTCTCTTCGCTGTTGTCCGCACAAAGCTGCGCCGACAGGACGCACATCAAGCTGACGACGAACAGGAGGGTGACTCGATTAGATGGTTTTTGGACCAAGGTGGAAAGCTCGATTGACTCGGATGTTGTCGCTACTGAGTATGGATGCCGTTTTGCCGCTGCCATTCGGTGCGACGGTGACGACTGAAGGGCGTCCGGAGGATGGACGATGGTATGGCATGATCGCCTCCTCGGTATGGATTGTTGACTCTGATGCACCTTTCAGTCGTCTCCTCTACACCGGGGTTAAACGACGCTAGCGGCAGCCGATGTGGGGCTGTCCAACTAGTGCACAAGCCTCGCAATTTCCGACCCCGTCAGCGCCCGATCAAAAACCGCAACCTCATCCAAGCGACCTTCCCAATTCGAATCGCTGTCGCTGCGTCCACCGACGAACAACTGATCAAACAACGCGCCAACATTCGCCGTCTGCCTGACATTGATCTCGGGCTGGGGATTTCCGTTCAAGTAGACTCGCACCTCTTCGCCTTCGCGAACAAAGGCCAAGTGATTCCACGTCCAGCGCTCAATGGCGGTGCGTCCACCGTGCAACGGGTCGGCTTCTTGATCCTGGCCATGCATAAATATCAACTTGCCTGCGTGACCCAGCGTGCCCCCCACTCCAACGTGATCTCCTTGGTGGCTAAGACCGTAATCGTGATCGCGCGAAAACAGCCAACCAGCAACGGGTCGGCCATCAACCGGTATGCCATTCCAAAACCACATTGCCACCGTATAGTAATCCGTCAGCTCGGGAATCCGAGACCGCAAACGGCCTCCCGCAAAATGCGCCGCGCGATTCTGCTCGCCTCCGGCACAGTGGCCCTCGGCGACAGGCCCTGCAAGGAAAAACACAACGCCATCTTCATAGCTCCCATCACAATGGTGCCCCGACGAGTCGACGGCACGCGGACCAGCCAGCTCGTCCAGCCTCCAATACGCGACTGGTCCCAATTTCAATATGTTCTTGGTGATGTGACCTTGGCTTTGCCGGAACCGGCGGCGCGGTTTTTCAGCGACCTGTTCCAACAACCCAAGTGCCATTTCGGTGATTTTGGGCTCCGCCTGCTTCTCCAGCCCGGCCGATCGCGCGGCCCACGTGTTATAGCCGCCCAATACGTGCTGCTCCGGCGGTGGAATATAGCCGTCTCCACCGTTAGCCAACTCGATTACCATCGTCCGATCCAATGGGCTCTGGAGTTTGAGTTTGAGACCGGTGATGGCGTAGGTCTCGCACGGGGTGGTGGCAATTCCAATATTTCCAATGCGCAAGGCCTGGACCACGACCTCTGTCGACTGCCGCTGGTGCAAAACAACTTGCTCGCGCGCATAGACTTCACTTGTGTTTTCTGGCAACCGGTCCCCCATTTTCGCGACAATTTCTTGGGCCCATTCGAGACGCTGTTGATTGGGCACGCGATACTTCAGATTGAACCGTGTCTCGGCCATCGACAAATCCACATCCTCCTGATACTCAATGGCATCGTAGGCCTCGACCACGAGATTCGCCAGTCGCTGAGAATAATCGTTTATGTCCGACGCAGCCTTCTTGCCTTGGCTGTAATCGTGTCGCCAGATATCTCCGCTGCAACCGTGGGACATTATTGCAACCAGCGGCGGGCGCTCGGTGTCATTGTTATGGCCCAAACGATCCTGCAGCTGGTTGCAAAATAATCCGAAGTAATCGGCACTCAACGCCTGGTCGGTGTAATAGTGCATCGAGAAATTGGCTAACAAAGCCAGCGGTCGTCCCCCTTTGGACTGGATAGATATAAAGGACAAGTCTGGATCTTCGGGACCCGACTCACCGGTCACATCGTCCAGATTAGACCCCGCGTGCATATTGGCCCGTACCGTCGGGTTGCCGAATGGATCGTCAGCGATTCGGTCGGGCCGCCGTATCCATCGGCGGAGCGCGGTAAACTCCGCCGCTTGCCGCACACCCCATCCCACTCGAGCTGGCTCCAAATTCGCCTCGGCCTTGGCCAGCGACTGGGCCAACATTTCGCGCAAGTAGGGCACATACGTCGGATCAGCGTTGGTGCCGAGGCATTCGAATACCGACGGTGCCGTATGTGTGTGCGTCGCTGAGATCAGCATACGGTCGGGACGGATTTTCGTCCGTTGAGCCGCCAGCCGCTTGACTTCGTCCAACAGCGGTCGCGGCATGATGCAACTATCCACAACGACAATACCGACGCGTTGACCGCCATCATCCAGTACTAACGCCCGCGCCATCAGCCTCGTGTGGACTCGATCCGCAGAGTTCGACAAGATGCCGCCATTGACTATCACAGGAAGCTGCCGTGGAGTGACGTCTACGATGGCTGCCCCTGCCTGAAACTCGGCGTGGGCACTCTGTGGAGCCACGGCGATCATCGCTATCATCGAGACCACAAATGCAATTTGAAAAAATACCGTCACGCAACGTAACCGCCGCAGAGTCGCCGCAACCGATAAACGTCTCGTTTTTTGCAAGCGTCGCAGGTGAAAAGAGGTAGCTGAAGTCGTAAGACTTTGGCAGCGATGCCGAGAAGGCCAAATCCTTACGAATTCAGCTACAAAGATATTTAACGGCGTTGCCCCCAACCCCTCGACTGGTTTCTGTTTGGTCCCACTGGAATCGCCCATTAATCCACCTCTATCGATTGATGATTGTTGTGCCAACAGGCTGCGCGTCATTCTGGTTTTGTGCTGAAATCACAAAAAAATAGTTTAAGCCGTGATAATAGAACAAGCCGTTATATGATACACTCCGGAATCACACTGGATAGTCAACATTCAATCGGCTATGATTCTGGAAGATTAAGCCCGCCGTGCCAAATATCGCTCGAGGTACATCATGCCGAGAACCACCCGCCGCAAATTCCTCCAAACCTCCTCCGCGCTCGGCGCTTCGCTGTTGCTGACGGGAACACGCGCATCTGGAAAGGTCACCGGAGCCAACGACCGCGTCCGGATCGCCGTCGCAGGATTGAACGGCCGTGGCGGCGCCCATCTTAACGGATGGCTGGGGGAACCGAACGTCGAATTGGCCTATGTCGTTGATCCGGATGCCAATGTCCTGGCATCCGCGATGAAGCGACTAGAAGACAAGTCCGCAGGCCCGTTCACGACCCAAGGACTGGCGGATATACGGGAGGCGCTCGAGGACAAAACGCTTGATGCCATCTCGATCGCAGCCCCCAACCATTGGCATTCGCTGATGACCATCTGGGCAGCCCAGGCCGGGAAACACGTTTACGTTGAAAAACCAATGAGTCACGACATCATCGAGGGCCGGGTGGCGGTCGAGGCGCAGAAGAAGTATGGCGTCGTGATCCAACACGGTACGCAACGCCGCAGCAATGCCGGAATTGCCGGTCTGCACGAAGCGCTAAAATCGGGGGCGCTGCCGCGATTAAAGATCGCCTATGGCTATTGCTGCAAGCCTCGCGGAAGCATTGGTCACCAACCAGCGTCCGACCCGCCAGGCAACTTGAATTGGGACCTGTGGAAAGGTCCTGCCGTCATTGACGAATTTCACGCCAACTTAGTGCACTACAAATGGCACTGGTTCTGGAAGACTGGCAACGGCGACCTGAACAACCAGGGCACCCACCAGCTGGATCTTGCCCGCTGGGCCATCGACGATGACCAAACACATCCCGTGCGTGCCACGGCCCTCGGCGGTCGTTTCCAATGGGATGATCAAGGTGAGACACCCAACACCATGTTCGCGATGGCGGAATACCCAAATGGCCAATATGTATTCTTCAATGTTCGGAACGTGAACTATGATGGATACGAGACCCAGGTATGCAACGAATACTACCTGGAAGATGGCAGCAAGATTACGGGAGAAGGCACCTATAAAATCCTCCGTCCTGGCAGCCAGGAATCCGAAGACTTGATTCTCGACGATGGAAACATTACACCCGGCGGACACTGGGCCAGTTTCCTGACAGCCGTGCGGGCCGGCGACCCGACCCTGGTAAATGGCAATGCCATGGATGCCCACTATGGATGTGTCCTCGGGCATCTCATGAATAACTCTTATCGGTTGGGCGAGCAAGTACCGTTCAATGCCAAAGCCGGCCGCTTTGGCGACAATGCCGACGCCGCAGAACATTTCATGAAGCTGCACAACATCATGAAGGAAGGCGCGGGCGTACCAGAAGACGGCACCAACTACACGGTCGGCCCCTCGCTGACGTTCGACCCTCAAACCGAACGCTGCACGGGGGATCACGCAGAGGCAGCCAACGCCCTGCTGAAAGATCCAAATAACAAAGGCTTTGAAATTTCGATCTAGCCCAACCCTTTCACTGGCCTGCCTTCGCTGAGAGGATAGCGCTGCCCTTAGATTTCGTCGGTGTACTGCTCGGTAAAATCGGTCCCGAGATGGTACAGAATCGTCGCGCTCAGATCGGCGGGTGTCACCGGCTTGTCAACAACAAAGGCGGCATGGGCATTAGTCGCACCATAGACTTGTCCGCCCCGGACCCCGCCACCTGCCAATAGGGCTGTAAATGCCTGAGGCTAGTGATCCCGTCCCGATTTTCTGGTATTGCCACTCTGGCTGAACTGTCCGAGAAACGGTGTGCGTTCAAATTCACCGACGGCCACCACAAGGGTGGTTTCCGGCAGCCCGCGGTCATGTAAGTCTTCGATGAAAGCGGAATAGGCGCGGTCGAAGATTGGGCAAAGCAAATTCCTGAGCTTTGGAAAATTCTCTTGGTGCGTATCCCAACAAGTATTGATGCCGTCCGTCTTCGTCTCATCCTCCCAATTGACTGTGACCAGTGAAACGCCGGCATCGACCAGTCGACGTGCCATCAGCAGACTCTGGCCAACCATGGTGTCGCCGTAACGCTCCCGAAGTTGCTCCGGCTCGCGATGAATATCAAGCAATTCGCCACTCCGGTTTTCAACAGCGAGTACGCTTGCCCGCGATGCCCTTCAACATCGTCCATGAGCGTGCCGGAAAGCGAACGAGGTCCACTCGGGTAATTCAGGTTCCACAGCAGATCACGACGATGGCGTAGTCGCTCGAAAGGAATCGTTTGATCTAAATGAAGACCATCGATTCGGAAGTTGTGATCGTCAAAATCACCTTGGACTAACATGGCGTTGTGGCGCTCGCCCATGCGTCCCCCGGTTTGCCCCGCAATACGTCGCGACTGACCCGAAATTGAAGATGCCACGGCAGGACCACCGACGCTGGCCATCCTTCACGCGACTTGCCATATCGCATCATCATCGCGCTTAACGACGGCCAGTCCTGATCCCTCGCCTCGTCCGTAGTGGGCGCGCCAAAATAGGGCCGTCCGCTGAATATCTCGCTGCAGGCCGGCCCGTGAACATTCATCTTGTGCGTCATCGAACGCAACAGGCAGATCTTGTCCATTTGCCCAGCCAACAGCGGCAGATGTTCGCAGACGTGGATTCCGGGTACCGCAGTCGAAATCGAACGGAACTCGCCCCGCACGTCAACCGGCGCTGCGGGCTTCATGCCCCACAAGTCAACTTGGCTGAGACCGCCAAACAAAAAGAGAAACACACACGAATTCTGGCGACGGTCCGCGGTTGCTAAATCGCCCCCAGCCGCGCGAGCCCACCCGAGGACAAACCGAGCAACGAGAGCCCGCCCGCGCGAAGCACCTCACGCCGACCGATGCTACCCGCTCCATGATTTAAAGCGACTGAGAGCATTGAGGATGGAACCTCTGCGATGTTGCCACATTCTGGATCAGAACGAGTTATAACCTAAGGTGTTGTTAAAAATGACTTATCTATTTGTCCCCACCCTTGGGGAGAGGGGATAAATATATAAGTCATTTTTTTGCAACTCCTAATGCTTTGAGCGTTTCACTGCTATTTCCACTCTTGCATATGCTCGACAAACCGACTGGCATAGGCGTCTAGGGACTCGAGACTCTTGCCATCGCGTATCGGTGAACACATTTCATACGAGACCCAACCATTAAAGTTGGCTTTCTTCAATTCCGAAAAAAAGGTGGAATAATCGAGTTCGCCTTCGCCCATGGGAACCGCGATGACTAAAGGAGGGTCGACATCTCGGTAATTGACCAGCGGCGGCTGGTATTGACTGCGTGGTAACGTGACGTAGTCCGCGACCGTCGTAAAACGCATTTGATCGGCCATCTGACGAACGCCGGCCGCCAGATCTTCCCCGCGCAGGTCAACGCACCAGCAGTCGTACATCGGTACGATGTTGGTCCGATTCACTTGGCGAATTAGCTCTGCAAACGATTTCGTGGTCACGCCAATGTCATGGTGATTCTGAACACCCACAGAGACGCCATATTGGGCGGCTCGGTCACAGCACTCTTGAATGGCGCCGACTGTCTGAAACCATTGGGTCGTAACAGGAACGTCATTGCGTTCGTAGGAGGTGAAGATTCGGACGAGATCGCCACCCAGCACCTGAGCCCGCTGCGCCAATTGTTCGACATAAGCAATCTGCAGCTCGACCGTCGGGACTTCCGGCGCTTCGCCGCCACCAGTGAAATTCGTATAACCGGCGATAGCCGATAATTTGACGCCGCAATCGTCAAGCAGTCGTTTCAGTCGTTGACAATCCTCCAGCGACCAATCCAACGGAGACAGATGTGGGCGCTTGCCCATAAGCTCAACTCCTTCGTAGCCGAGCTCTGCCGCCTTTCGCACAGCGTCTTCGATGCTTAGACGATGCTGGCCCCAAAAGCCGGCGTACGAGACAGTGAAGAGGGACAATTTCATAACTTCGTCACCCTATCTTTCTCTACTTACTATCACAGTCGAACTACGGGGCTAAAGCTCTAACGGCCCTGGGCTCCGGATCACAAAGAACTTCTTAACGGGTTGGGTGACGCGCCAATGCGTCTTTAGTCCCAAAGGGAAATGAGCCGTACCGCCGGGGCCCAGCGTGTTTGTGGGACCATTGTCTTCAGTAATGGTGAATGCCCCCTCGAATACGTGAATGAATTCATCCTATACGAATTCCCAATCAAACTCGCCCTCCGTGCACGACCAATAGCCGCTCGAGACGCGCTTGTCGGCGGTCTGGTAAATGATGGTACCTCGAGCAATGGGAGTGCCATCCGTAATTTGCGCCGGATCAAGCGGCATCTCCGGCAACGGATCCGCGGGAATGTGGCACGTGAGAATGGTAGCAGGCATCATGGTTTCGTCTCCCTTCCTATTGAGTCAACAATCAACCAATTAGCATTTTCCCTAAAACTCATCCGAGTCACATCCCCCAGCAGGTCCAAGGTAGGTGTGAAATGCCAGCTAGTTGCTGCAATTACCCGCAGCGACTATATTATTCCGACTGAAGAGGCTTAACCCGCATTTAATCCGGACGATATTACATTTAATCCGTACGATATCGTGGTCGAGCTATACCAACCGGCGGAATAACGCAAACGCAGACGAGCATGCCATGTCCACTGTTGATCGACGCAAATTCATCGCCGCCGCAAGTGCCGCAGCGACGGTCTCGCTGGCAACTTCACGTGCTACTTCAAGCGACTCCAAACACGAGAAAATCAAAATCGGGCAAATCGGCACTGGCCATGCTCACGCTGGCGGCGTCTTCACCCAACTGCGCCAGGCGACGGACGATTTTGAGCTGGTCGGTATCGCTGAAAACAACTCAGAGCGGCGCAAGGGACTCGACGGCGAATTTCAGGGTGTCAAACTGATCAGCGAAGAAGAACTGCTCAACACCAAGGGACTCCAAGCGGTCGTGGTCGAGACCGAAGTGCAGGATCTGTTGCCGACGGCGCGGCGCTGCGTCGACGCTGGCATGAACATTCATCTTGATAAACCAGCTGGAGAGAAACTGGTTGATTTCAAGCAGCTACTAGACGAGGTCAGCCGCCGTGACCTTCACTTGCAGATGGGGTATATCTATCGATACCATCCCGCCTTCCAGTTCTGTTATCAGGCCGTGTCGGACGGTTGGTTAGGGGATGTCTTCGAGCTGCACGCGGTCATGAGCAAAAAAGTAGGTGCGAACCAGCGAAAACACCTGTCGCGATTCTCTGGAGGATCGATGTTCGAGATCGGCTGTCACGTCATCGATGCAATGATACGCGTGCTCGGCAGACCGCAAGCGACCACCACCTTCGCTCGTCAGACTCACCCAGATCAAGATCCGCTGGTCGATAACCAATTGGCCGTCTTCGATTACCCCAACGCGATTGCCTCGATCCGCAGCGCGCTGGTCGAGTATGAAGGATTCCAACGGCGACAGTTCACGGTGTGCGGTGAATTCGGCACGTTTGATCTGAGGCCGCTACGTGCTAACAGCTTCCGGCTGGCCCTTGAACAACCGCAGGGCGACTACAAGCAGGGATATCAAGATGTCACCGTGCCGGAAGCCCCCGACATCTTCGTCAGCGCCTTTGAGGACATGGCCGCCGTAATACGCGGCGAAAAAGATAATGACTATCCGCCCTCGCACGAATTGGCCGTCCACGAGACGATGCTGCGGGCCAGCGGCTATGAGGTCGACGCTTCCAGCCTATAGTATTCTATTCGGCATGAGAGTTCCTGCGCTTGCGTCATTGCGAGAGAGCTTGAAAGATCCCCCACGAGCCCTGTCCCGGCGTGCGCCGGGGTTGCTCGCAGGTGAATCAGGCCGACCCTTACCATGGAGAAACCTGGCCCATGACCAAATCACCACTCCCCGCGATCGATCCGGAAGAAGAGATCGGCTTCATGACGATAGACCAGACCGATTTCACCGCGATGAGTCGCCCACAGCAGATTCGCCATCTCGAAGTGGAAGGATACGTTGTTCTCCCTGAGATCCTACCGTCGAAGATTGTCCAGCGGTTGAAGGACGAATTGGCGGACGCCGAAATGACCCATACCAGCTACAGCGTTTGCCAGACCAGAGCGGTGATTCAGCCGCAGTGGCACAGTCGCAGTGCTGCCGAGCTGATTGGTTATCCACCCATGATCGAGTTCCTCACGGATGTCATGGGACCGGACATTGTGTTTACCCGCGGCTTTTTTCAACGCACGTTGCCAGGGTCACCTGGGATTTCGATGCATACCGATGGCCAGCCGCATGGTTCCGATTTATTCGGTTACGAAGGGAGCTGCCCGCGACTGTTGCGAGTGCTTTACTATCTCGATGAATTGACCCCGGAGCGCGCTCCCTTTCGGTTGATTCCGCGCTCGCACATTTCGTTTCATGCTGACGCAAGTCCCTACGTACGGTACAAATCTCACCCCGAAGAGATCACGCTCGTGGTCCCCGCCGGTTCGGCCGTTATTGTCCCGTCGATGCAGATCCATGGCAGCCATCCCAATAAGGATCCACAGCCGCGGGAGCTGGTCCAGTTAGGCTATCGTCCAGCATGGGCGGGGCCGATCCAGCCGGTAGAGGAATGGGCCTCGGAACTGGTCGCCAACGCCCCAGAAATTGCGCAGCCGTTTCTCCAGAGCCTCAACACAACCGGCAACAATTGGGAGCAGCCACACAAGCCGGCGGGCATGAAAACCGAAGCGCCAGGGATCAACCCCAGCCGCTGGGGAAACACATGAGCCCCAGTTGGCGAGTATCGCCGCACGCTGTGGAGTGCGGCGAGCATCGCCGCTTGTCTTCACGTCTCCATCTTCCAATACGGCGGCGCCACACAACGATTGATGGACTTGGACTTAACATTTTCCAATCAAATTAATTGGGTCAAATGGCCCCAATTGAACAAACGGAACCGATAGTCATCACGGTTTTGGGCTGCAACGTCGATACTAGATCACTTCTCTTCGATCCCACGTCTCGCGTCTCGCCAAAAAAGTTCTTGCATGATCGCACACGTGAGTCTAAAATCTGTCTTATAAGGTCCCCCATATCGAGGAGAACACATAATGAACTTAATCTGGAATTCATGCTCACAATTTTCACGTCTCGTCCGTAGTGTGAAGCAAGCAATCTGCACTATATTCCCAATTCTAATTTTGGCGCTCGCGGTTCTCTTCCACGGTCCTGTTTCAGCGCATACGCCGACCGTTTGGGAATTCGGACCCGGCGATGTTACTTTTTCCAAGGCAGCTTTCGCCAACCCGACACTTCCGGCTAATCAAGATCCAATCACAGCCAATGTGATCATTACCCGCGCGGGCACGCAGGGTATCTACAATATCGCCCAAGAATCTGCCTACGACAAACCGGTACATTCCTCTCCGGCGGATACAGAGTGGGCGTTTGCGGATTTGCATGGTAATCCCTCCAATCCCATTGCGTCCGATGTTGCCTCGCTAGACTTTAGAAGTTGGGCCACGTCACTCGGCGGACCGTTCAGCCCCTTTTCCGCAAACATTGTCGGCCGCAAAGGCGTGGCGCATCTCATCACAGACGATATTTACTTTGACGTGCGGTTTGACGCGTGGGGCGTCGGCGGTGGTAGCGGCGGGAGCTTCACCTACACGCGTGCTGTTCCGGAGCCCTGTTCGGCGATCTTGCTGGCGCTGGGTGGGCTGTTGTTCATCGGTGCACGCCGCAAACGTTAGAATAGTGGGGCTCCGCCGATTAAGTGTAGGACCGGAAGCCGCTTAAATGAATAGTGAATCGAGAAGCCTCCAAGTTGGACTCGGGGGCTTTTTTCGTTGATTGGCCCCGATAATTCCACCAACACTAACCTGCTGCGCAAGCGAGGAGAACGATGGTAGACCAACTAACGCACGTAACGGGGCGGAGCAGCCGTGAATCCGACAGCGCGTTGGCGATTCTACCCGCGTTCTCCTCGCTTGCGCAACGGGTTAGTGTTGGTGGTTTTAGGTAGTCTGACCGTAACTCATTCACATGAAATGAGTTCGGTGAACATCAGTACGTTTATTGAATAATCGTGGTTAGAGTAACCGCCTAAAACGCAACATTCTTCCCGCCTTTCAACGCCAGCGCCTTTCGCGCCTCATCCGGCGTGGCCAATTCCAAGGAAAGGCTCTCCAGAATAGACCTCGCACGCTGGACCAATTCCGCATTCGATTTCGCCAATTGGCCTTTCCCAAGATAAAGGTTGTCTTCCAGACCGACGCGCACGTTGCCGCCCATCGTGGCCCCCATCGTGGTCATCGGAAACTGATGTCGGCCCGCCGCCAGGATGGACCAGTAATACTGGTCGCCGAAGAGTTTGTCCGCGATCAGCCGCATGTGCGAAAGGTTGTCCGGATCGGCACCAATGCCACCCAAAATTCCGAATATGGTTTGGACGAAAAGCGGCGGCTCGACCAGCCCGCGATCAAGACAGTGCGCCAGATTATAAAGGTGGCCCACGTCATAGCATTCAAATTCGAAGCGTGTGCCCAGTTCTCCCACACGCTTCATGATCAATTCCAAATCCTTGAAAGTGTTCTGAAACACAAAATCGCGAGTGAACTCCAGTGCTTCGGGCTCCCATTGGTACTTCCACTCAATGGGTTTTTCCAGCAGATGAAAAAGACCGAAATTGAACGACCCCATATTCAGCGAACACATCTCGGGTTTCGCCTTAAGCACTGCGGCCAGCCGCTCATCCAGGGTCATGCCCAACGCCGCACCGGTGGTAATATTAATGACGGCATCGGTCTTCGCCTTGATCAAGGGCAGAAATTGCTGGAAGACCTCGGGCTCCGAGCTGGGCCTTCCGTCCTCCGGATTCCTGGCATGCAGATGAACAATGGCCGCCCCAACACGGGCAGCGTCGATCGCCTGCGTGGCGATTTCTTCTGGGGTGATCGGAAGATAGGGTGACATGGAAGGCGTGTGAATCGCCCCGGTCACTGCACAAGTCACAATCACCTTGCCATGGATTCGATTCATAAGAGCTTTACCTAGGGTTAAACCATTTCATACAGCGGCCGACGTGACTGACACAACTGAAGGATGTTAGCATAACAAACGTCTCGCATTTGCGAATCCGCCGGCATGGGAAAGCGTTCGAGGAGATTCGCAGCCGCCTGGCTCCCAGCGAATGGGTAACATCCAAATCATCTGCGGGCTTACGCATGGAAACCGCTAATAGGCGCTAATTGAAACAAAACTTCGAAACGCTCACTTGAAGAGCCCAATCTATCCGCCACTGATTGGTTTCAAATTGTCGCTTCGTCCTCAGGAGTCGACCAGTCTTCTTGTCGAGAAATGTAGCCGAGTATGTCCACAACCTGTCCAATAGTCTCGGCGACGGCGCAAGCGGCGGCATCAATTTCTTTTAAGGCGTGTTGCAGGTCTGGTGGATGAATCACCAGCAGCGGCTTTTGCAGGGCGACCGCCATACCGGCATCGAAAGCGGCATTCCACTGGCGGTACTGTTCGCCAAAGCGGACGATCACGAGATCGGCTTGGGCCAGCATCGTTCGAGTGCGCAGAGCGTTGAGCCCCGCCCCTTTCCGGTCATGCCAAAAGGAATCTGGTTCGGCACCGAGGATTTCGGCACCTGTATTGTCACTGGCCTCATGATCAGTCACTGGCCCGAAGAAGGAGACGGGCAGCTGGGCTGTGGAAACTTGTTGGGCAAGCTCCGTACGCCAGGTTGTGTGGATTTCACCTGCTAAATAGACAGAGTAATTCATGTCGTGACGTTCTTGAATTTGTAGCCTCCTCACCAGAATCTGTGGGTGAATTCCGGTTCGGGTAGTGCTCCGAGGTTGTGGTATAAGGCTGTTTTCACAGCTTCGCAGATCCGGAAACCGTACGATTTCCTGGTGGTCGGTTTTACTTTGTTGTTGAATTCCTCGACAACACCGGACAAAAGTGCCCTTTTCGCTCGAAACCAGTTGAGAATCAACTCTCGATGGTTGCGCAAAGTGCGAGCCACTTTCTTCATCGGTTCAAGCTTGGAACGCATCGTTCGTGTACACCATTGGTCAAGGAATTT
>Ga0310121_10002666_pt1 | contig 16759 bp, 15 predicted proteins | sample CB27_Tmax_986_MG_FD_203504 | JGI IMG/M metagenome (GOLD analysis project Ga0310121, IMG submission 203504) | Marine microbial communities from Western Arctic Ocean, Canada - CB27_Tmax_986 | ecosystem: Environmental > Aquatic > Marine > Oceanic | place: Canada: Western Arctic Ocean | collected...
ATTACGACGGCGACGACGCGATATACAATGATGATGGCATTATGAGTTGGGACGCTGCCAACGAATTTATAGCTCGGCTCAACAGCGACAAACATTTGGGGGCAGGCAACTGGCGGTTGCCAGCCATGGTGGACATCGGCGAGATTGGTTGTACCTATCCCGAATCGTTATTGCCCGCGGGTGATTGCGGGTACCACAGTCAAGGTGAAATGGCGCACCTCTACTACGACGTCCTGGGGAACACTGGGTTTTGGAACCCTTATTTATTGACGCAAAATACCAGCTGGGGCTTGTACCACACGGATCCTTTTTCCCAGATTGAACTTCCAGGCGGGACCGCACCTGGCGGAAATTTGTTCGGAAACGCGTTCTGGTATGGCCTGGAGTACGGGCCAAACCCTGAAAGCTACGCCTGGATTTTCAACTTCTACAACGGAAAACAGCAGTACCAGACAAAAACAGACTACAATTCTGGAGGGGTACCCTGGCCAGTTCGCAACGGTGACATCGGTACCATCCCCGAACCCTGCACGGGGGTTCTCTCTGTGTTTGCACTGCTGGGATTTTTGACAAGCCGGCAACGTCTCTCCTCAGTCGGATAGTTTTCATGTGGGAGACCGCCAGAGAGGTCTCCACCTTCGAGGATCCGGCCCGGACCGCAATTTTGGTGGCTTGACGATGCGATTTTCACCTGAAACTGGTGCTGGAAGGCATTCGAATCCCAACCGATTTCACCCTGCCCTCAAACTCGTGATGACTTTAGCCTGCACGTAGTCGAGAAGCGAGAATGAGGTGGCTTTCCCATGAACGGTTCAGCCCTGGCGCGGGCATCGGAGTGCAACTAGCGAAAACTTCCCCATGCGCAGAAACAAGGATTGCCTGCCTCCGGGCGGGCTGCCGTCCTAGCGGCAAGCTCCGCAAAAACACCCATCACAACCTAAAGTAATTTCTAGAAGTGTCTGGAAATATCACTTAACTTATTGTTTTTATTAGTTTGCCAATCTTAATCGGTGTTACTGCTCCCGGCGAATACCCAGCTGCCTGTGCTTCTGTGTCTACGGGATGTGAAGTTGCTAAATGCAGGATCACGGTGTTTGCCTTCGGGTCGATCGGTGTCGACGACACAATACCAGGGAAGGTCTCGGTCTCTGACTGGCTTTTCCGGAACAAGCGGGGCGCCACCCCTTCCTTACCGATCAGCCTGTATCTCAAGAGCAGGTCCCACGTAAAAAATATAGTGCGCGGCAGCTGATAGCGAAAAGCAATTCTACGAGAGGCAGCCTCTGGTATGCTTGCTGGCCACTCCGAACCGTGAACTAACCCCGACTGAATCGAAACACAATGAAATCTGCCCTGATCTTTATCGCCCTTCTGTGCGGTTACCTGCAATCCGCTGCGACATTCGCCTCTACAGTGGCGGCCGGAGACACCCGGCCGCCCAATATCATTCTGTTAATGGCTGACGACCTCGGCTATGGGGACCTCGCCAGCTACGGACACCCCTACGCCCGCACGCCAAACCTTGATCGCCTAGCGCGTGAAGGCACCCAATTTCACAAGTTCTATGTTGCCGGTTCTGTGTGCGGGCCCAGTAGAGCCGGTTTCTTTACCGGGAGAAATCCCTATAGCTTTTCACTGATGCCAGGGGACCACGGTTTCGACCAGGCCAAACACGGGCATTTCGATCGAATCACTGTGATGGAATTACTCAAGAACGCGGGCTACACAGTGGTGCACATTGGGAAATGGCATATGGGGCCCGATAGAGCAGACGGTACCTACGGCATTGATGACATCAGGGTAATCGGTGGCGGCATTCAACAACGAAGGGGAAGGGATGAATCAATCTATAGCGAGGCTATCAAGTTTGTCGAAAAGAACAGGGACAAACCCTTCTATCTAAACGTCATGGGAGTTGTTACCCATGCTCCTGTAACCCCACAGCAGAGGTTAATCAGAGAGGCAGGCTTTTCCAAACTGGCAATCGACCGAAAAAAGTTTGCCGGAAGCCAACTGCAGAGTGTCTTCGATGACATCGAGTTACACGGTGGGGACATCAATGACAGCATGGCCAGCTACCTGACCGAGGTATATTTCCTTGATGTTTTCATAGGCGAATTACTTGACAAGCTTGATGAACTGGACCCGGCTGAAACCACTATTGTGGCCTTTACGAGTGATCAGGGTCCGGCGATTTCGCGATTTAAGAAGACGCCTGTAAGCCGCAAGGATTTAACCCTTGTTGGCTGGTCTGGCGGACTAAGGGGACAGAAGCACGAGGAATACGAGGGCGGCGTGAGGACGCCTTTTATTCTTCGCTGGCCCGGACAGGTTCCAGGTGGAAAAATCAATGAGCTCTCCCATTTCTCCGCACTGGACTGGCTGCCCACCATTTCCCGCATTGCCGGCTTACCGATAGAGCCCACCGATTTTCATGGCGAGGATGTGCTGGACATCTGGCTGGGCAGCGACAGGTCACGTAACCAGCCACTCTTCTGGATGAACTCCATGAAAAAAGACAATTGGCGCCTCTACTTCCGCGGTAGCAGCTCGGTAGCTCTGGAGCTGTATGATCTATCCACCGACCCCGGGGAGACAACCAACCTGGTTAAGAAGCGCCCGGAAGTCGTTATGGCGCTGGCCAGATTGTGGACACAATGGCAAAAGGAAATACCGGAGAACACCTGGTGGAAATCAACTAGTGAGAGTGGTGGGATTTAACGGGGCCGCCCAAGCCTGCACGGCCATGAAGACGTTCAATCTTCAGTGTGGTGCGAGTGGCGGGACTTGAACCCGCACGGCCGTGAAGCCGTCAGATTTTAAGTCTGATGTGTATGCCAATTCCACCACACTCGCATTCATCTGGCGATCTGGCGCCGCGTTGCACGGCTTCCGAAATCGCGGCGCATCATACCATAAAGCGCGCCTGACCCAAGGCTGTAGCCCGGCACACGACACGAAAATCATCGGTGCCCGCGTGTCCCTCCTGCCACCAGAAGCGGACGTTGCTGACCTCGCTGCTTAGTCCTGCACGCCACCATGCTGCATTTGCTGGGTCTGGACCACACACGCCTGACCTATCCCCACGTGGGCCGTGACTTCCGGCTCACGGACGTTTACGGAAATGTCGCCGGCGACATCATCGCATGACGCCTTTGGAAACGTGACATACCGGGACGCGAACATGATTGACGTGGTCTGGGCACGCTGATCCGCCCGAACAGAACGCGCAGGGACCGCTCACAAGGCCAGGCGATGGCTGCCGAATCACCTCGTCTTCGCCCGCTCACCGCGCCAACTGCTCACCTGCGGCGGGCCATGTGTGACCGGCCGGGTCAAGTAAGCGCATGGGGCTGAAATGCGCCTCCGGGTAGTCGTCCGGCTCGGACGTGTTGCCGAGAATCCGGTTGACGAGGCAACGGCCGCCGTTAAAGGAGACCGCGGTCCCCGATCCGGCCATGCCGCCCAGGATGTACTGGCGCCGGCCGTCGAAGACGCCCACGACCGGGTATTCGTCCGGCGTGTAGGTGACCGTACCCGACCATTCATGGGTGATGGTGTACGCCGCACGCCCGAAGGCTTTCTGCAGTTCGGCACAGAGATAGTGAGTGAGGAACCGCGAGGGCTGAATGCGTCCCGCTTCGCCGTCCGGAACGCGCGTGGCGTCGGATCCGATCATGGTTTCGTTACCATGTCGCCCGAAGAATCCCCGGTTGTTGGAAATGCCGACGTGCGGTTTCATGGCAGCAGGTCCGCCGGGCCCGCTGGCGGCCTGCGTTTGCGTGGGACGGATCAGGTCGTGGAACTGTGGCATCAACAGCGGCGTATAGGATTCGGTGCACAATACGACATGACGGGCGCGCATGTCGCCGCGGTCGGTACGGATGAGGTATTCCCCGCCCGTATCGTCGATGCCGAGAACACGGGTGCGCGAGTAGTGCTCGACTCTGCCCGATTCCAACGCACGCTTCATCAGCGACCAGCACCATTGGGCCGGATGAAACGAGGCGGCCGCTACGGAGAATCCGGCGTTGTGCCGCACGTTCATCCCGGTCCGACGCTTCACCTCCTCCGGCGTGATGCATGTCCAGTCCGTGTAACCCGTGGCAAACGCCACCTTCACCGACTCGGCGAGCGACGCCTGTTCATCCTCGTCGCGGGCCTGCACCCATCCCTCGCGGGCGTAGTCGCATTGGAAGCCTTCGTCGCGCACGGTTTGCTCGACCATGTCGGCATTGCGATAGCAGGCGTGTGCGTAGTGTGCTGCAAATTGATGGGCCAGTTGTGCCTGTTGCTCCACCGTCAGGTCCGTACGCACCGCCTCGAGATAGGGGAGCACAGTCTGCGTGACCATGTGGTAGTATCGCCCCATCACGACCAGCCCCTCGTTGCGGCCCGCCGAGCCCGTCGCCACGTCGCCCATGTCCAGCGCGACCAACTTGCGATCGGGCGGCGCTGCCCTGCCCCAGTGATACGTTACGGCGCACCCGCCGAGCCCACAGCCGATGACCACGGTGTCGGCAGTGTGGGGCAGTTTGGCCTCCGGTTGAGAACTCCACGGGTGATTCTCCAGCGGATTGCCGTCCTTCAGCCATACCGGCACTTTCGACACCTCCCCGGCAAACCGCGTGTGGCGCATGGCGTCGGGGATGGCGCTGGTCATTTGAAACAGCGCCCAGCCAAGGAACTTGGCCAGTCGCTTGACCGGTCGGTCGTCGGGAAAAGACATCGCCATGAATGTCCGCGCCGCCCGGAAGTCATGCCTGCGCAGCGACCACAGCAGGCGCATGATCACGCGCAGTCGCAGTCCGATCGTCAATGGAGGAAAAGGCTTCTCGGGCATCGTTCCCGCTCACTCACCCACCTGGAACCGATCCGTAGTGCCGAATCACGGCAAGAAACAAACTATGCCGTGCCGCCGCGGATTGTTCAACCGTCTCGGTCGTGTTACTTTATACCAAAATTAACATGGACACCGGCAGGGAGTCCCCCATGCCCGCCCCGCGACTCATTTTCGATGGCCATATCGATTTGGCGCTGTTTGCTCTGGCCTACAATCGGGATCAGACCGAGTCGGTCGAGCAGATCAATCGGCGTGAAGAGGGAATGACCGATTCGCATGATCGGGAACGGGCCGCAAACAGCCTGTTCGAGATGCGCCACGCGGGAGTGGCCGTGTGCGTTTCCAGCCTTGCGGTGCGTGTCGACCCGCACGTCAATCCCGTTCTGCGCGTGAGTCTCGACTTCCGCACGCACCGGATGGCCTACGCAAACGCACAAGGGCAGTTGGCCTACTATCGGGTGCTGGAGCGCGAGGGGATATTAAAACTGATTCGGACCTCGCAGGAACTGACAGACCACTGGCGACGATGGCAACGCGCCGACACCCGGGAGGAACCGATCGGCCTGATCGTAGCCATGGAATGCGCCGACCCCATTGTCGATCCGGCCCAGGCGGAATCGTGGTGGGAGGACGGATTGCGAACTGTCATGCTGGCCCACTTCGGAAAAAGTAAATACGCCTGCGGCACGGGGTCCAGCGGACCACTGACCGACGCCGGTCGTGAACTCCTCAAGGAGTTTGAGCGGATCGGCATGATTCTGGATGTCAGTCATCTTACCGACCAGAGCTTCGACGAAGCGTTGGACAGGTTTTCGGGGCCGGTGATTGCCAGTCACACCAACTGTCGCGCGCTGGTACCCGGCGACCGGCAGTTGGATGACCGCCAGATGAAACGTTTGATCGAACGGGACGCCGTGATCGGCGCCGTGATGGATGCGTGGATGCTGGTGCCGGGATGGGTCCTGGGAAAATCAAAACCGGACAACGTAAAATTGTCCCTGGTGGCGGACCATATCGACCGCGTATGCCAGATTGCGGGCGACACCCGTCACGCGGCTATCGGCACGGACATGGGTGGGACAAACCACATGCCCAGTGACCTCAAAACCACCGCCGATCTGCACCGTATCGCCACGTCACTGGAACAACGGGGCTATGAATCGAGCGCCATCGACGATATCTTCCACTACAACTGGTTGCGGTTCTTTGAGAAATGGTTGCCGTGAAGTCATTAACCTGCTTGTCTCCGCCACGCGCATCCGCCGGCAGGATTTCCACGACCGCCGGGAACAGGCAATTCCTCGACCGGGATGATGCCGGGCGTTGGTGGTGGAATCAGCAAAAAACAACGAGGATTGCTACTCCCGGTTCCGCTTTAAGATAGGCAAGCCGGCCCATCAATTTGCCTATTAGTTTATTCGATTGATAACGCGAATCGCCGCAAACACTGGCAGGCCCTAACTTAATCGGCGTCAATCCCGTAAACTCGTCTAACCTGGAGCAAGTTTAGGGGAGGACATCACCTTTGCCTGCCGCCGCCGCCGGATGAACCTGCGCCGCGGTAAAAGAGCGACTCAGACATCGCTCATTCGTAATCGCTGTAGGACTTCTCTTCGACTAGCCGCGAACCGAGAAGGACGTTAATGTCTCGCTTTAGTGCAGCTCGCTTGTCGTTTGTTTTATAGACGGCGCGGGCGAGTTGAATAAACTTGTCGCTGAAGTCCTTGTCGCGTTCACAGTCGCGGATGTCGTCCTCGATTCCCCAAAGGGCTTCGTTATTCTCCTTGAGTTGCTCGGTCAATCCAGACAACTCGGACGACGATGGGAGCGCAGCGTCGCGAGCCGATTCGAGCGTTGATAGCTCGATGCGAATGTTTTCGAGTTTGGCGGCGTCCGTGATTTGCACGGTCTTGATTTCTAGGATCGTGATCTTGTCGATCAACTCGCCGGGAGGATCCACGGGAGTGGTCTGACCTCATCGGCCGACAACGGTTTGGCTGGCAGCCCGTTGGCCTGACGTAGAAACGGCAGATGCGCGTCCGAGAAATTCACGGACAGGAACCATGACGAATCCCGAGTCTGAGCGAAGAAGCGAGCGGCTTCGGCGGCGTAGTTGGCAACGGTTTCATTACGGTTGAAATTCGCGCCCGGGACGGCTCGGAAATCGAACGGAAACGCTGATTCGGGATTGACGTGCAACTTACCGACCAGCCCAGTCTGATAGCCAACCTTTTTAAGGATTGAGGCAAAGTTCGGAGTCTCTCTGCGATACATGGAAAACTTGTGAGTGGCCAGGCCGATTTGTCCATTCTGATGCGGATACAACCCAGTTAGAAAACAGGCCCGCGATGGGGAACAGACGGAATAGGGAACAAAGGCGTTCTCAAACAGTACGCCTTCAGATGCAAGCCGATCCAGATTCGGAGTCCGGGCATGAGGATCACCGTAGCATCCCAATTCGGGGCCATTATCTTCTGAGACGATCAACAAAATGTTAGGTCTGTCCGCAGCGACGGACCACATACATGAGAAACAAACAATGACAAGGCAGCTCAATATTTGTGTTTTCATCGATCGCCGTTCTTCGGTTTGATGGTATTGGGATAGCAAATTTCCACGGTGAATGACACCAGCCAGAAGACTTAGTATTCGATCATTTCAACCTCTACATGAACTTCCCCGCCGAGCCTCGCCCGTGGCTGGCACCCGACACCAACCAAGCGGCGATCAAGTGGTTCTTTTACATGGCAGTATGCATCCGAGTAGCTTTGGTTGACCCGCTGTGCGGCCGCAGTGTGCGTGGAACTTACCGATCCGCAATGACAGGCGACTACGACCTGTGGGGGATCTGGCCAGCCTCTTCCAAACGAAATGAAAAAAAATACGGCAAACCCCGGAAGGTTCCATATCAACCTCGCGGCATAGATCGTCGACCTGTGCCTCAGTCTGATCGACGGCCGTTGTCCTTTAAAACATTTGATAAACTCGAAGACAAGCATCTGGGAAACATTACCGGCCGCGGGATTCAGATAAAGGACAAATTAAACGAGGCCATTCGTGCAGCGGGGTACTCAGGCGGCAATATGGTTCATCACAGTGATGAGACCGGACGTCCTCAGGTTTTTGAGATTGAAATGGAATTTATTGCCTTCATTCCTGGGGAGAAACATGCAAGGTTCGTCGCCACGATGGCGGATTATCGTGCATTAATGAAAAAGTGTTTTCAGAAACATTCCATCAGCCTCAACGGAGCGTGGCAGCGAACTCTGGGATTCAGTGCTTCCAAGGGTGGCAACTACGAGTGGCCCTGACAGTCGATTGTCTGATCCACGACAGGACCGCGCCTAATCCTTTCAGTGATTGCGCCTGTGGCTGTAATCCTGGACGGAATCGCATATACTGTGGCTCACGGGATGTTTGGACCATGCCGCGAACCCTGGCCCCTTCGAAAACGTATGAAGGAAACGTTGTGGGCAACTCCAGGGCCACGGAGCACTGCCTCGGAAAGTTTGACGATGCGACGACGGCTCTGCGCTGTACCTTTGCTCATCTCCGTTTTTCTGGTGTCTTTGGTAACGCGGGCTGACGAAGAGGTTCTGCCGAAGTCGGCCACAGACATTGCCGCCGGACCCAAAACAGAAACGCGGTTTCCGCCACTGGTCGTGCCCAATGGCTTCCGGACAACGTTGTTTGCCTGTGATCTGCTGATCGAATATCCATCCGTCATTGCGCTGGGTCCGACCGCCGGATCACTCTTCGTTGCCCATGATTACATGACCGGACTGGGGGTCGAGATTATCCGTCGTGATGAAGTGCGGTTGATAACAGACACAGATGCTGACGGCTACGCTGACTGCTCGATTGTTTATGCGGGCGAATTCAATTCGATTCAGGGACTGGCGTTTTATGATGGCAGTGTCTTTGTCATGCATGCACCCAGGTTGACTCGGTTGCGCGATACAAATGGTGACGGCATCGCGGACGAACGGAGTGTTCTGATCGAAGGACTCGGCCTTCCACCCGAAGAAAACGACAATCGGTTGCATTGTGCAAATGGAGTTGTCGCCGGTCATGACGGCTGGTTGTACCTGGCACTGGGAGATCGTGGCTGCGACGTGCAGCGGCCGGAAGGTGACCGATTGCTGTATCAGCAGGGAGGAATCCTGCGTTGTCGTGCCGACGGCTCAGACCTGCATGTGTTTTCGACCGGTCTGCGAAATATTTACGACGTAGCCCTGGATGATGAGCTCAATGTTTTCGTCCGTGACAACGAGAACGACGGCGGTGACTATATGATTCGTGTGTGTCACTGCTTCTTTGGTTCTGATCACGGCTATCCGTATCATTATTACGAACGGCCCGACGAACCGATGCCGCCGCTGGCCGATCTGGGACGCGGATCATCAGCCGGTGGTACCAGCTATCTGGAAACGACATTTCCCGCTGAATACCGGCAAAGTCTGTTTTTTTGTGAATGGGGCCGTGGAGTTGTGCGCTATCGTCGGTCACGTCGCAGCAGTAGTTTCGAGTAGATGACGGAAACCGACTTTGCTACCGGTGCCCAAGATGATCCTTACGGATTTAAGCCCACTGACTTGGTTGTCGATCGTGACGGATCAATTCTGATTTCGGATTGGTGCGATGGTCTGCGTCCGAAACGCGGCCGCGGACGGATCTACCGTGTTTCGTATCCGAAATCAGCTGGTGGAATTTCTGATACAGAGGTCGTGTCCGGCGAATCGAACACCAACAAGCTTATCAGACAGCTGGATTCGGACAGCTACCATCATCGGCTTGCCGCGCAACTTGAGATTCAGCGGCGAGGAGCAGCCACGATTGCGGAGGTTGTGTCTGCGCTGGCAGCCGGTCAACTCGAAGTTCATGGACGACTTCATGCCATATGGATCATCACGCGAGCAGCAAAGGCCGCTGTACCGGACGTGCTATTTCGCCTGGCTGCTTCTGATCCGGATGCTCGTGTGCAGGCACAGGCCATTCGGGCCATCGGCGACCTGACGGACCCTGTCCTGAAAGACGACCGTATCAATACGGGACGCGGTGATCACCACATCGCAGAACGGATTGCGAAAATTGCCCGGCAAGGGGATGCACGCGTTGTACTCGAAGCACTGATTGTCATGCGTCGACTTCGGTGGTCGATGTCACCGGAATGGGTCGCTGGATATTTACCTGCCCAGGATTACGCACTGGGGCACGCAGCGCAGCAGGCAATTCGCACTGCTTTGAACTGGCCGGCAGTTGCTCGGTTGCTGGATGATTCATCGCACGTCAGAAAAATTGCCCTGCATGCAGTTGCCGAACAACGAATCGAGTATCTGGCCGATCAATTGATCGCACGTTTGCAACAGAACGAGAATTCGCAACATCGCCGTGACTACGTCGATACACTGGCAAGAATCGTTCGCAAACGCAGCCCTGGACATACTGGGGGTTTCGTCCGGCCCCCCGACCTGCAGCGACGGTGGACTGGGAAAGAACGGCCGCTATTGAAAAATCTCTGAATTCCGGTCTGCTGGACTCGAACTACGACATCCGCGTATTTGTGCTCAGCCGCATGCTGCGTGAAGGGATCGTGCCTGAAGTTCCGCTGCTTGTGGACTGGCTCAGCGAAGAGACCAGCGAGCAACGAGTTAACGCGATTCTGGAGTCGTTGAAAACTCGTGACGATGGCGTGATTCAACCGATTTTGGTGCAGACAGCATTGCGATCCGATCTGACTGATTCTAATCGGCTGGTTGCGCTGTCGATACTCAGTACTTCACTGGCTGATGATGCTGTGTTACTTGTTGGCGTTGCTGCAGCGTTGGAGGACGGTCCGGTGCTTGCGTCTGTACTACGTGAACTGGGCCGGAGACCGGAACTTGCTGCAGATGACCTGCTGCTGCAAAAGCTTGAGTCGGAAAATCCGGTCGTACGAGCCGAAGCGATCCGGTCGCTTGCGAAACGCGAAAGCAAGACTGCGGTCGACCACGTTGGACGTTTGCTCAGAGAGACAGATTCAGACGTCAGACTGGCTGCAGCAAAAGCCGCAGGACGACTCGGTGCCGTGGACACGAAAAATATGTTGGTGGAGTTTGCCGCGGGCACGCAGCACACGCTGATTGCGGCCAGTCTCGATTCGTTGCGGGAATTGCAGGACAGCCGGGCGGTTGTGGCAGCGACGGACGCACTTGTTCATCGGGAAACGCAGGCAGCCGCCATCAGGTATCTCAATCAATTCGGGACGCCGGATCAGATCGACGTCGTTGTTAAGGCTGCCGAAGGGAATCCGGCATCGGAGTTTCAGAGCTACGCTGTACGGACGCTTAGTGCATGGCAGCAAAACTTTGTGGAATCCCGTGAAAGAACACAGACCGCAATCGCCGCTGTCCATGGGCACAGCGGTCAGCCACTTGCCTGGCATCTTTCCGGACCACTTGCCGACACGGCAGCGGATCTTCTGCTGGGCGAATTGAAAGGCACGCAGAAAAATGGTCTGCATGTGTCGGACAGTGATGGCTTTTCCATAGTGATTGCTGAAGGAGCACCAGCGACACTCACCTTAGAAAAATCTGTGAATGCCGATTCAGTGTGGATGGCGTGGACGCCGATTCGAGTCGACAATCCAACGAATATTGAAATACTGACGTCCGCCACCGGTCATCTGACGCTGTGGCTCAATGGTGAAGAGATTTATGCACAAGACAAGTCGCAGGAATTTGTGCCTGATTCGGGTCGCTTTCCAACGAGTTTGGAAAGTGGAACGAGCCTGCTGATTGCCAGAGTTGAGCCTGGCATTAACGAATCAGGTCGATTTCAATTGCGATTTCGACGACGCAGTTCCAGGGCAGAACACGATCGACTGATCGCCTATGCCCTGAAGAGCAGTGGCGACGTGAATCGTGGACGTGACATCTTTGCGAATGCTGAAAAGTCGTTGTGTGTGCGGTGCCACCGACTGGGTCCGGAAGGCGGACGCGTCGGCCCCGATCTGACTGGCATCGGCAGTCGATTCTCACGAATTCACCTGATTGAATCGATTCTGGAACCCAGTCGCACCGTTGCTCCGAGCTACTCGACAATTGTCGTTGCGTTGAAAGACGGGAAAGTGATGTCGGGCATTCGTATCTCGGAATCGAATGAAATGCTTGTACTTGGCGACAATCAGGGCAAACTTCATCAGATCGTCACACCGGACATTGAGGAGATTGCGACCCAAACAGTGAGTACCATGCCTGAAGGACTGGAAAAGAAACTCACAGATCGCGAATTTTCCGATCTGCTCGCATTTCTTGAATCAGAAAAATCCGTACGCGGAAAATGATGCTGGCGTCTTGACTTTAACTCATTCTGCAGGAAGTTCCTTATGATTCATTCGACCATCAGGTCAGCGGTCATTGCCCTCGTATTTTTCAGCGGAGGATTTTCATTGAGTGAGGAGTCAACATCGCCGGATATCGTTGTGCGTGAGGACATCGTCTACGGCCGGGTACATGGAGCGGGACTGCTGGCAGACATCGCTTTCCCTGCAGCAGGCAAACCTCTTCCGGCAATTATTTCTGTCCACGGTGGACGCTGGTACGGTGGACACAAGAAAGACGCTTCGACCATCGTGGTTAAGCAGTGGGCGGAGTTCGGGTTCTTTGCAATGTCGATTGATTATCGACTTGTCCGTGCCACACCCGCTCCGGCATGTTATCAGGATCTGCAGTGTGCCATTCGCTACGTGCACGCCCATGCGAAGGAACTCAATGTCGATCCGGCCCGCATCTTTCTGATGGGGCAGTCAGCCGGCGGACACATGGTGTCACTGGCGGCAACATTGGGTGACGGACCCTTCAAACGAACCGGTGGCTGGGAAGACGCCAGTAACGACTTCCGTGCTGTGATCAGTGTGGCGGCCAATTACGAATTGACAACACTGAGCTGGGGTAACATCTGGACACCGTCTTCCGGTGACGCGACAGAGGCGCGAGAACTTGCATCACCGGTCAATCACGTGTCGAAAGACATGAAACCGATTCTGATTCTGCATTCCGACAACGACGGTTCTGTCCCGATTGATAATGCGTTGTTAATGGTTGATGCTCTGAAAACGGCCGCCGCCACGTACACGTTCCATCGCTACCCGGACAAGGGACACATGGGAATCACCGAAGAAGTGATCCATCGTGCCCGCGAGTTCATCGATCTGTACTCGAGGTAGGGTGAGAGGGATCGTCAGTTTTCGGAAAGCTGTACCCCGATGGGCCTCCACGACGGCAGAACTGCATGGCGTTCGACTGGCTGATCCGGAGGATCAGCAGTGAACAGCAGGAAACCGTTGATTGAGGTTTCGGGCACTGGTGCGACTTGGGTCCTGTCGCTTTGCCCCGGCTGTGCAGACGAGGGTAACTCGAAAACGCTGTCCACAACTGGATTCGATGCAGTCTCTCAATCCTGCTTTAAGAATGACTACTGGTCATGTTTCAGGTCTTCTCAAAAAAACGCATTGTTGCTGAGCCCGGTTTCAATCGATGGAAAGTGCCACCCGCATCGATTGCCATTCATCTTTGCATTGGTTCGGTCTACGCGTGGAGTATCTTCAATCCTACTGATAGGCGTTTTAATGCTCGCTTTTACCTATCTTCACGCGCGAGGTTAATTCTACTCCGTTAATTCTGTTCTCTCCTGTTCTCTCCTGTTCTCTCCTGTTCAATCCGTCCACCACGCAGCCCGAAACGGGGAAGATTTTTTTGAACCGTTCCCAATCTTTACTCCACACGCTCGACGTCGATCGGAAAGACCTGCGTGCCGCCGGGACCGACGGCGGAGATCGCCAGCAGCCGGTTCGGTCCGACCTGGATCAGGTCGGCATAGCACGAGATATTGATGCCGGGCTTGCCCCAGGTCGTCGTGTGGCTGGTCAAGGTCACGCGATCGGTCCAGGTTTGCCCGCCGTCGCTGCTGAATACGACATGCACGCCGGGTCAGCCGTAGACGCACGCGACGACGCCGTTATCCAGCACGGCCAGCGTCGGCCAGACGTGCTGCAGATGCGGCGGGGTTGGTATCGGGTCGGTCTAGGTCTGGCCCATGTCATTGGACCAACTGGTGTACATCGGTTTGTAGGGGGCGTGGCACCTTCGGTGCGCATGATGCACAGCAGTCGACCATCGGCCAGCTGCGCCATGCTCGGCTCGCAGTACCCATCCCAGTCGCCAGGGAAATCCGGGTGCGGATCCTGGGCGTCGTAGGCGACGGTGGTGACGTACCGCCAGTTCAGGCCCTTGTCCTTTGAAATCGCGATCATCGTACGGTACTGCGCGTCCCCTTCCAGCACGCCATACATCGTGGCCAGCAAATCGCCATTGGGTAGCTCCAGCAATTTTCCCTTGTCAAAGAGGGGGGTAAAACGATCCCTTCGGCGTGTTCTTGGACACGTTGCTGGGAAACGTCGACAGGTCCACGTGCTTATTCGGCAGCGGCGAGGAATTGCTCTTCAGTAAAACGCGCGATGTAAACCTTGCTATCACCCCACAGCCTGCGGTAGTTATCGCCGGCGTAGTGCATGATGTAATACGCCACGATGATCGTGCCGTCTTGGGTCTGCGTACCGTTGGCGTAGCCGCAGTTACCGTTGGGCGCGTCCCACGCCAGGGACACACGGTTGGCATAGTCCCAGCTCTCCCCACCGTCGTAACTGAGCATGGCCGCGGCGTCGAACGGCGCGCGGCGATTACCCCAGGTGCACATCAACTTGCCACTCTGCAGTTGAAACGCCCCGCCGGGCTGTTGGCCGCCTTGCGTCACGCCAGCCGGGCCTTGCCACGTGCGGCCGCCATCGTCCGACGTGTACTGCACGATGTCGTGCGCACCCGTGCGTGTATGCGAAAGAAGCCGGCCGGAGTCCAGCAAACAGAGAGCCGACTCCTCCCAGCACAGGTTGCCTTGCTTGTGCATGATCACGGAAGGATCGGACCACGTTTCGCCATTATCCGTCGAACGCATCACGCCAGCGAAGGTCTGCGCGTTTTCGGGAATCCGCACCGGCCCATCGTAGTTTGGATTGAGATCGCCATACAGCGACATGATCGCTGTGCCATCTTCCAGCGTGACGATGCGCCAATGCGGACTGATGGCATGGTTGGGGCACATGAACGGGCCAAGGTCCATGTAACGCGGTTCGACCCAGGTCTTGCCCAGATCGTCCGACCAGGTGTGGACTACGCCCAGATTGGTATGGATACGGCCGACGTCCGGCGCCTCACCATCGCTGCCGTCGGCGTTGTAGTGATAGTTCAGACGGCACCACGCCGCGCCGATACGGCCGCTGGGAAGCTGGCCCATGGCCTCGTTGCGCTCCTGAAAGCTGATGGTACCTCCGTCCGGCTTGCTCTCGAACAGTTCGCCGTCGGGGCCGTGACGTTCGCCGACCAGGACCGGCTCGGACCAGGTCTTGCCGTTGTCCGTCGAACGGATGAACAACATGCACACGTTCGTCGCGTCGAAATCTCTCTGTGGCCGGGCGAGTTGGTACATCATCGCGACCGATCCGTCCTCCAGCGTAATCACCGCCGGCCACGCGGCGCTCGTGGCAATCACCTGTCGATCCGATGTCGTGAGCTTGTGTTCACCGTCGGCCAACGCGACCTGGACAGCACATTGGCACGTAATCAGAAGGCACGCAATCAGAAGGCACGCAATCAGAAGGCACATTGCCGGCCACATTCTTCTCATCGGTCACCTCCAAGACAAGTCAAGTCAATGCGCGGGGCCAACACTGACCGCGCCACCACCGCACGTCCTATCCGTCCCCTTGGCTGGACGCAACGCGCGCACGAACAAGGGCTCGGTGACATCATTGTCCATTTTCCATTTGGCGTCGCCGCAGAATCGTTGCTGCTTCGTCAATGGTGGCCGGATCCCCCTCGCGGATTTTCGACAATCGCGATTGTGCTTTTGAGGGTCCCTCTGGGATACTGCGCGCTGGAACAACTCATCGACTTCGCAGTCGCAATCGACAGGTGCCCACCACGAAACGTGCGCGAAGAAGCGAATGCCGCCAGCCCCCGCGCTCCCGTGTCCTGGCGGCCAGAACCGATGTTTCAGACCCGGCCTGCGGCTGCTTTAGATCCGGTTTGACCGCCGTCACCTTTGCCCCAGGACCCCTGTCGCGTTAAAATAGGCGAAATCGCCCATCAGAACGTCTATCAGCTCGTCGCGAAAGGAGCCTGGCCCTCGTGCAGTTTGTCTCTCGGATTTGGCAGACCCTCGCCGGTGATCGGCGGCTGATGCTGCTCTCGGTGGTCTGCGGCCTGGCCTTCACGGCGCTGGGTATTATCCCGCCACTGCTTGTGCGGCAGATGCTGTTCTGGCTCCGCGATCCGGGAGTCGCCGGCAGTTTCTGGATGCTCGGCGGTGCCGTGGCCGTGATCTACCTGCTGCGAGGCGTGGCCCGCTATCTCTATGGCCTCAACTCTCATATCGCCGCCTACCGGGCGTTGCACCGCCTGTCGCTGGCCGTCTACCGGCATCTGCAGAAGATGTCACCGGCGTACCTGAATCGTCGCCACTCGGGAAACCTGGTCGCTCGCACGATGGGTGACGTGGCAGCGATCGAGGACTACATCGCCCACGGGATCCCCGAGTCGATGCTGGCGATTGTGATCCCGGTGACAATGAGTGTCGTGTTGCTGGTGATCAACTGGCAGTTGGCCCTGGTGGCGTTGGCCCCATTGCCGGTGATCGCTGTGCTGGTCTACGTGATTGCCCGGCAGACCCGGAACATGTGGCGAGGCGTCCGCAGTCGGTTTGCCGAGGTCAGTGGGCGGATCCAGGACCACCTGGGCGGACTGGCGGTGATCCAGTCGTTCCAGGCGGAGGCGGCGATGGCCGAGCGAGTCGAGGTAGAGAGCCTGGAGTACCGCGACAAAA
>Ga0310121_10002667_pt1 | contig 16757 bp, 13 predicted proteins | sample CB27_Tmax_986_MG_FD_203504 | JGI IMG/M metagenome (GOLD analysis project Ga0310121, IMG submission 203504) | Marine microbial communities from Western Arctic Ocean, Canada - CB27_Tmax_986 | ecosystem: Environmental > Aquatic > Marine > Oceanic | place: Canada: Western Arctic Ocean | collected...
GCTGGGCATAAGCGCCTTCGCCTATCTCCGCGACCGCCTCAGCGGCGCCCTTGAAATGCCCTCGCTCGCACAATCCATCCGGATTGCAGCGCAATCTGCTGCCGCTTGCGGTTGAGAGGATACCGAATTTTTTCGATCACTAAAGGCGTCATGTCGTGAAGCACGCCACCAACCCGAGTGTAGCTGTTGGTAAATCGAGCGCCGCAGAGCGCCTCAAAAATGTCGTAGATTTGCTCGCGTTGATAAAAGCCGTATAAGAAGAAAGTAAACGCGCCGACGTCCAATCCAATAGCGCCGCAGCTGAGTAAATGGTCACTGATCCTGGCCAACTCAGAAACGATGACACGGATGTACTGGCAACGTGGTGTCGGCTCGACTCCGATAAGCTTTTCGACGGCGTGGTGCCAGGCCACGTTGTTGGCCATCGGCGAAATGTAGTTCATACGATCGGTCACCGTAACATATTGGTTGTAATCGAGATGCTCGCCGATTTTCTCGAAACCAGAATGCAGATAACCGATGTCGGGCACCGCATCGACCACGCGTTCACCGTCCAGCTTCAGGACTAAACGCAAAGTGGTGTGAGTCGCTGGATGTTGCGGACCGAAATTCAACGTCCAGAGGTAGTCCTGTCCCCGTTCGGGATCAGCGGCGATGGCGGCTTCTGTCAAAGGCATGCGGGTCAGTCCTTACGCCTCTTCCCGTGTGAGGACCGGGAAGTTATGACGTTCGCCCTGACCCTGCAGTGGGTAGTCCTTCCTGAGAGGATGTGAGTCGAATTCGTCAGGGAGCAAGATGCGCCGCAAGTCGGGGTGTCCCTCGAATTGAATGCCAAACATATCCCAGACCTCGCGTTCCAACCAGTTGGCCCCTTCCCAAAGCGGGACCGCCGTCGGGACGGTGAGATTGGGTTCATTGAGCATCACGCGGAGTGTCACACGCTGATTGTTTGACGTGTTCGCCAGTAGATAGACCAACCCGAACCGATCCCGGGCGCCCCGGTAGTGGAGATAGTCGACGCAGGTAATGTCAACCAACAGATCAAAACCCAGCTCGTCCTTGACCATCCGCAGCGCACTTTCCAGGGACTCGGCAGGCACCACCACACGCAGCTGGCCACGAAACTCGTCGCTCGATGCAACAGGGATCTTGGCTTGAATCGCACTAGCTACCGACGAAACGGCCATCAGATCCTCCGCAGCGTCATACGCCCTCGCGCTCCGTCGAATGAACGTCGACCCTCACGCTGGAATCAAATCGAGGTGCCTGGCCAAGAATGGGCAACTCGACCAGCGCCCGCTTAGGTTGCTGGCGAGAAGAAAGGCTAAATTCGCTGCCCGCAATCGTCCCTTCGTGCTGTATCTTTTCCTGCAAGTCGATAATCGCCTGGATCAGCTGCTCGGGTCTGGGCGGGCAACCAGGCACGTACATATCGACGGGCATGAAGCGGTCGATCCCTTGGACCACGCAATAGGTATCGAATATGCCGCCGGTGGACGCGCAAGCTCCCATGGATATACACCACTTCGGCTCGTGCATCTGCTGCCAAATCCGTTGTAGCACTGGCAACATCTTCATCACCACGCGTCCAGCGACAATCATCAGATCGCACTGGCGTGGACTGAAACGAAAAACCTCAGCCCCGAAACGAGCCAAATCATGGCGACTGGCACCAGTCGCCATCAACTCAATCCCGCAACATGCGGTGGCAAACGGCATCGGCCAAAGGCTGTTCTTACGGCACCAACTGGCCAACTCGTCCAATTTCGTAACCACGACGTTGTCAGGCAACTCTATCGCCAACGCAGCACCCCCTTACGCCACTCGTAAATCAAACCCAAGACGACCATCGCCAGGAACAGCATGACTCCGCAAAAAACCATCGTACGGCAAGGGACCAGGCCTTCCGCGACTGCCTGGTCGATCCCACTCTCATGGCCGCTGGCCACCGCCCAGGGATAGATGAACAACAATTCGACGTCAAATATTAAGAAGGCAATGGCGGCCAGATGAAACCGCACATCAAACCGGCGACGCGTGTCGTGGATCGGATCTATGCCGCTCTCGTACGGCATCTGTTTGACCAACCCGTCACGCCTGGGCCCGATGAGGCTGGCTACGACCAACATGCCAATTGGCAAAGCCAAGGCGACGGCCGCGAATAGAAATATGGGAAGCACTCCGTTCTGCATCGGGGGATCGGTCTTCGATTGAACCAAGGCAGCAACTGGGAAGCAATGAGTTCTATCACAACCTCCGGCCAAAAGAAATGGCGCCGTTTTTCGCACCTAACGGTGATTTCAGAGTCACCGCAATGACCACGCCGCTCAAACGGCGGGGTCAGCCGACCTCCGGTTCGTTGCCCGGCAGGCGGCGTCGAGAAGACCAAAATGAGGATACGCTGGCCAGGTGGGTCCAGGTCTCCAGGCGGAGAAACGCGATGCTTGAGACCTCTCAGCCGGCACCCATCAAAAAACGTCCAACACAAAGTGATGGCCGCTGTGATATGGACGACCCTCGGGATAGTAATTGTGCCACTTACGATTGTAAACGGGAATCCGCATCTCTTGCGGATAGCGATAATAGAGACTATCGCTGCTACGATAGTACTCCTGCCCCCAGTAATTCTGTGGATAGTAGACGTATGGATAGTGATAAAACCGTTCCCAATTATGATTTCCGTAAGTCGATCCCCAATTGCGTCCAAAGGCCTGTTGGCTGTCAGCTGCCTTGGCTTCTCCACAGATGGTCAAGCAGGACAACAGCAGTAAGCCGCCGGTAAGTAACCTGGCGCGAGTCATCAAATTCCCCCCTTTGAGTGTCTAGTTAAGCAACTGGGTCAATGTGTCACCGCGAGGCATTCCGACTGCGGGTAAGACTGGGAATTCGGCGCGGCCATCCTCCTTCATCGGACGACGGCAGAACCGTCATTGAGAGAATATTCCGCAAAGGCGGTAAAGTTTGACGGAGGACGCTAGCGAGTCGGCCAAAACGAAGCTACTCGATCACATCATCTTCGACCGCGAACGCCTGCAGTTCTTCGAGACTGACAAACTCCAACGTGGAAATGTGAGTCGCCTCCAAGACGACCGGTGCGGCGAAGCCGTACTGCATCGCCTCCTTCCAGCGTTCCACGCAGACGCACCAACGGTCACCGGGCTTCAGTCCTGGAAACCCGTGCATGGGATTTGGCGTTACCAGGTCGTTTCCTCGCGAAACGGAAAAACGTAGAAACTCTTCGGTGACTTGAGTGCAGACTAAATGCAGTCCCACATCTTCACCGCCCGTGTTGCAACAACCGTCACGATAGAATCCAGTGGTCGGGTCCATGCAACAGACCTGAAGATCGGTGCACAATACGTTTTTTGCTCCAGCCACAATACCCGCCTACCAATGCTTGTGATTTTCAGTGATTCCCCCGCTGGCGGCGGCGACCATCGACGGTTTTCGCGCTAAGGTAACAAACATACGGACACGACAGTCCGTGCTCGTCGCACCCAATCCGCGTTGCACCGGTCGTCCGGCCCGCGAGGCCTATCGTTAAGTCGGCATTTTTCCTTCGGCGACTTCATCTTCCCATTCATCCATGAGAGGCCAATCCACCGCGCACGTGCCAAAGTCAGCCATATGGAGGTAGCTGTTCAACCGTGCCAACGTCTGATTCAACATGCCGGCGTCACGGCGGAACATAGGCCCGTGGCTGGGGAGCAGCCACTCCACGTCGCTGTCTCGGATACGAGCAATCGATTTCACAAAATCGGGAATACTACTGCCATGGTGAGCATCGATAGCACCCACACAACCATCCCGATAGATGTTATCCCCGCAAAACAATAGGTCACGCAGACGAAAAGACAACTGACTGTCCGTATGCCCTGGCGTATGCCAAACCTCGATTTCGACGCCTCCAATGTCAATCTTGTCGCCTTCGTCGACCAATTGTTCGACTTCAACCGGCGGCATCTCCATGTGGATGTTTTGGGCGGAAATCTCCGCGAACGTCTTGATTTTGTCTCCCTTACGGAGCGAGTCGGCGGCCAACGAATGAGCGGTCACGGTGGTCTTGAGCATCTTTTTCGCCTTCGCCAATCCTTGAATGTGGTCGACGTCGGCATGTGTCGCGATCAGCGTCTTGCACTTCGACAACGGAAAATCCAGCTGGCGGATGAGCTCGATGAACTCATCGACAGTGTCCTCATAACCGACGTCAATCAGCGCCCACTCGTCCTGATCGTAGACCAGATAGACATTGCAGCCCAGCACGCGACCGGCCTGCATGTTCAGTTCAATGACGTTGGGAAAAATAATTTTAGGTTCCAGCATCGTGGCTGTATCGCCCCCGGTGGGTGTCGCTCTCGAATGGATGGCTTCAGATCAGACGCCGTTTTCTGCTCGTAAGACGGATTGTATTTTTGGCGCTTCGGTTATTCAAGCGGAGGGATCCGCCAAGATCGAGGCCAATCCTTCTATAAAGGATGGGTATCTAGGGGAAAATTGAAGCTGACGGCAGAGCTTGCGGTTGTCCAACCGCTTGTCGCCACGGCTCCGACGCGAATGACGGTCGACTTCGACGGGTGGTTGGATCGTGACTTCAGACAACCCCATTCGACGTGCGATCTCCGCAAAATATTCTCCTCGCTGGACAGGATGGCCATCTGACACGACGTACAACTCGGGCAGTTGGCTGGCCTGCTCCACGGCCATGATTGCCTCCACAGCGTCGTCCACGTGAATCAGATTCAGGTAGGAGTCGGCGACGGCCGTTATCGGCTGGCCCTGGCTTAACTCATCGCGACGCGGTACGCGATCTGGACCATAGATCCCAGCCATCCTCAAGATCACGGTGCGCTGTCCTAGCGGATGTGCGGCCAGCCGACGTTCGGCCTCCAGACACGCCTGACCGCCAGGCCGGAGCGGCTTGCAATCGGAATGCTCGTCCACCCACGAACCATCTTCCTGCCCATAAACCCCCGATGAGCTGATGTAGACAAAGCGTTCGGCGCGACCGTCTAACGCGTTGATCGTATTCGCCAAACCGTCAACGTAGACTTGGTGAATCGTGTTCCCAACGCCGCGATCAAAACCGACTGCGTACAGCGTGGTGTCCACCCGAGGAAGATGATTGAGCGTATTAGGGCACGTGACATCGACCACCACCGCGCGAAATCCGTCGCCGGACAAACGAGCGGCGCGATCGGAGAAACGCGTGGTGACGTAAACCTCCTCGCCTTGATTACGCCATCTCTCGGCGACGCGCAGGCCAAGATATCCAGTACCGACTACTAACTTGGTCACAGGCTCTTTCTCATCGTGATGGTTGCCTCATCGTGATGGTTGTCGCATCAGTATGGTTGTCGCGTCGGTATGGTTGTCGCATGAGTTTGGCTGCCTGCCGACCCTCAGTACGGACCCCTCGTAACGGCGCGGACGACGTCCAAATGTCGACATCAGAGGGTTTACACGCCAAACCGCTTCCTTTTTTTGGCGAACATTCACGTACGGCGGGGAGGAAATAAACGCGGCGACCGTGTATCATTGAGGGATAAGAGCATGGTAGGCGGTTAGCTTTGTCCTCCGCCACCCCAGCGTTCCACGGCCAATCCGAGGTCTCATTATATCATTTTATTTGCCCGTCGGCATTGTGAGCAAGGCAGCACGGCTCGCTGACCGCCAACTAGGAATAGCAGATGTTTTTTTATTCCAACGATCGAACGAACGGCGTCCATGGCAGATCAGCGGCCAGCGTTCTCTGCATCGCCAGCTTGACATTTTTTGCTTTGTCTACACCGTCCCCGTGGAGATCGGTCGCCAGTGCCGAATCGCTCAGCATTGGTATTCCCGACGAGCTGAGCTCGCTGAAGTCCGGCCGACCACCACGCAACTTGGACCAGCTCCGTCGGATGGAAGCCCACCTTCAAGAACTTTCCGACGCGATTCGCAAATGTACGGTGGCGATTCGAGTTGGCATTGCCCATGGAAGCGGTGTGATCGTGAGCTCGGATGGATACGTACTCACGGCCGCACACGTCGCCCTCGAACCCGGCCTGGAAGCCGCGGTAGTTTTCACCGACGGCGCTACCAAACGCGCCATCACGTTGGGAATGGACATCGATCGAGATGCCGGCATGCTCAAGATCGAATCCAAGGAATCCTTTCCGTATCTGGATATGGCCGGCCAGGATGACGTTCGAACCGGCCAGTGGTGCCTCGCCGCTGGTCATCCGGGAGGTTGGGACCCAATTCGGGGCCCCGTATTGAGATTGGGCCGAGTCATTGACGGCGTCAACCAGCGGGCCGAAAAGTTCATTCGAACGGACTGTCCGATCGTCGGCGGAGATTCCGGCGGTCCGCTGGTCGATCTCGCCGGCAAAGTGATGGCCATCCATAGCCGCATCGGATCCGATCTTTCAAACAACCAGCATGTGCCGATTCATGCCTACCGTGACGGCTGGGAGCGACTCGTGGCAGGTGATGTCTTCCCAGACATCCCACCCACAACGGCATTCATTGGCGTCAAAGGCGATCCAGAGAAAGATCGGACGGTCATCACGGAAGTCTACGAAGGTTCTCCCGCTGAGATTGCCGGCATACGCGTTAATGACGTGATTGTTTCGATAGACGGAAACGACATCGGACCCTTTCGAGATCTGAAAGACTTCATGGACTCGAAGCGCCCTGGAGAGATCGTGCGTTTACGAATACTTAGAGCGGACGAAGAAATAAGTGCCACTGTCACATTAGGCGGTCGACACAAATAGGAGCCAGCCGCAATGTTTCCGACCCATTCCCTAACCAAACGATGCCCGCGAGTAGTATGTGCCGTCACGATCTCGTGGGCCATTCAATTCGCTCCATGGTCCACGGCCAGTGCCGAAACCATCGGCGCCGATCGCCCTTCCACCGAAGATGCTAAGCTGCATCGATCGCCACCGCGGTTGGCCCGACGCGGGCGTCCCCTCACTCAGGCTTACTACATTGGCAAGAACCACGAGCTGGTACGGTACGCGTTCCGCGAGTCGGTCGACGAGGTAAATCGGGCAACCGTACGTGTGTTGTGTGATGGCAAATTCGTTTCGTTCGGCACCGTCATTAGCGCCGATGGTTGGATTCTTACCAAAGCGAGCGAGCTATCGGAAAAAATCATCTGCCGTATTCCTGGCAGGGGTTCCCTGGAAGCCACGCTCCACAAGACCGATGATCAAACCGATTTGGCATTGATTCAGGTCGATGCCACCGACCTGACGGCCGTGAAGCCGCGGTCCGAATGGGTCGCGTCCGACTCCGAGCTCAGAGCTGGAACGTTTGTGGCCGTACCAGGAGGATATGCCGCCGAGCCGCTGGCCATTGGCATCGTCAGTACCGCCAGGGCAAGAAACGTGGAACAGCAACAGGGGGTCGTGGGCATCCAGGTGAATCAACGCGAAGGAAATCAAAAAGGGGCTCGAGTGGTTGCCGTTATCCCGGGCAGCGTTGCCGAGGAGTCGGGTATCAAGCGAGACGACTTGGTATTGGAGGTCGATGGCGAAATCTTGGAGAATCATCTCAGCCTCGTCGATCGCGTCAGCAAGTTACGACCTGGCACCGTCGTGACGCTGAAGCTCAAGCGAGGTGAAGAGGAATGGGACGAACTCGTGGAACTGGGGCGACTCGACGACCTTATCGAAGACGAGTTGGCACTGCAAAATCGATTGGGCGGGCGGCTCAGTGTTCGGCGTAGTGGCTTTCCGGAAGTCATTCAGCATGATTCATTGGTGAGGGCCAATCAATGTGGTGGCCCGTTAGTAAATCTCGACGGTGAAACCATCGGCATCAATATTGCCCGCGCTGGACGCGTCGAGACATTCGCTCTTACTTCCAAAGCCGTGGGTGAAGCGCTAGAGCGCCTTATGCCCGAGCCAACACTGACTTCCGAAACGCCGCCCCTCTAGCTCAGAGGCACCGTCTCCGACCCCAAGACGGGGTGTTGACACCGACTGGCTTATAGGCGTCCTTGGGTCAGATGCCCTTACGGAATTTGTACTCAGGATAGTTCTGATCGAATTCGGAGTCAGAGAGCCCGACATTGAAGTTGAGATTCCGGTAGGTGTATTCTTCCAATAACGGCATCGGGTCGTCTTCCTCCTCCGGCCATGAATAGGCTGCGTAACGGATAGGCACGTGGAGCTCATGATCCACAAAGATTCTGGCTACGTGAAACAAGAAGTGATCTCGGGGGACCGGATGAATCACTTCGACAACCGTGCAGGGCCGTCCATCGATTTTGGCATCTTTATAGAAGTTAACGTCGCATTCACCATACCTCCGGTCTGACTCGGCGACCTCAATGAGACGACAAACAAGATTCTCTAGACCGAGATCGGTGATCGGATAGCGATTATCGCGCATCGCCATTTTGCAGTCTGGATCCAACCACAAGGTAAAATTCGCCAGCGTCCTGCCGCCGTTTCGAACCAACATCTCCCCGTCGTGATGATTGGGCCTGAATAGAATCTCGCGATCTCGCATTGAGTTCGGCTTGAGGAACTTCATATAGGCGCCAAACGGCACCTCCACGCCATCAATCATCCGCTGCTCTCGGATTTTCACCCGTGCATACTCAAATCCACGCAGCTGTCCCGCCACCCGCTCTCGGCGAACGAGCAGCATCGTGTAGTCACGGACATTCGTTCGAATGTAATCCAGGTGGGCCTGGGCAAAACGAATCGCAGCTTCGATCGGATGTTCGCCTTGTCGCGCGGACTGGTCCCCTTCGTCCCAATCCGGCGTGCTCGCCTGAAGGGACGTGGTCGACGTCAATATCCGGCTCGACGTTTCCTTGACCTGGGCATGGACTACGTCGGTCGCAACGAAGCAACCAATTCCAACCACACCGATGCGCAGCAAGACAGATGGGCGAATCATGACTTTCGTTGCCTCTCTCAAAAATATTTTTGCAACCACTTGGTTTCGATGCAAGCCGCTGCTAAGCCGCGAGTGGCTACCTTAGATGCGCCGCAGAACAGGGAAACACCAGCCATCTCGATTGGTCGACAGAACCGATTCGTACACCGAGTTTGTCAACGCGGTCCGTCAGGGCAGGAAGAGGGAGCCCTTCTGCCTTACCCAAATTATAACACCCCGGCGCAATTTGTCTCGAATAGCGACGATCCGAGACGCTAAAGACGGAGGTGGCTCCGGAATAATCGGTTTTTTTGTTAAGAACCAGCCACCTTCAGGGTGGCTGACATCTGTTTCTTGAACTCGGTCGGCGCCCGAGCCTCCGACTACGCGAACAAGGACGTCACTGCCTTGGCTTTGACCAACTCCCGAGGTTGGTTCAGATGGTTCATCACCATCGTCTCCGGATCAATTCCGAAAGCGTGGTAGATCGAAGCCAACAGCTCACGAGGATGGACCGCGTCGTCGACCGGATTGGAACCGGTCTTATCCGACTTGCCGTGAACGTTGCCACGTTTAATGCCGGCTCCAGCCAGGCAGGCGGTGTAGCAGTAGGGCCAATGGTCTCGTCCATCCGCGGCATTAGTGTTGCCCGAGGTGCTCACGCCTTTCTGGGGGCTGCGGCCAAACTCGCCGACTGCCACCAAGAGAGTCTCGTCCAACAGTCCTCGAGTATCAAGATCCTCAATCAATGCGGAGAGCCCCGTGTCCAACATGGGACCCGATTGGTCCTTCATTCGTTTGGGCAGACCCGTGTGATGGTCCCACGAATGGTTGTCCGAGTTGGCAACCTTGGGCCAAATCACTTCGACGACTCGGGTGCCGGCTTCAATCAATCGACGTGCCAACAGACAGCTCTGGCCAAACGTGTTGCGACCGTAGGCATCACGCACCAAGTCGTCCTCCTGAGCAAGCTCAAACGCGTCACGGGCCCGGCCCGATGCGATCAGGTTCAATGCCTGCTCGTAATAGGAATCCAAGTTGTGATCCTTGACGGCTCTGTCGATTTCAACCATCTCGCGATTCACCAATTCCCGTAGACGAGCTCGGCGTTCCAGCCGCACTCCGAAAACATCCGGGCGCATCTTAAGATCATCGGTGCGGACCCGATCCATCTTAGACATATCCATGTCATCCCCGTCTGGGTACAATACGTAGGGATCGTAGGCCTTTCCCAAGAAGCCCGCGGTTCCACCCTTGCCAACGACGTTGCTCTCCTGCAAAGGCCGAGGCAACATCACGAACGGCAACATGGGCTCTTCCACGGGGCGCAATCGAATCAACTGGGCACCAAAGTTCGGAAAATCCTTGGGACTGGGCGGTTCCAACTGGCCAGACGGACTCACTTTATCCGTCGTGTAACCTGTCATCATTTGATAGATCGCCGCGGTATGGTTGAACAAACCGTTAGGCGTGTAGCTCATTGAGCGGATCATGGTGATCTTGTCATTGACCTGCGAGAGCTTGGGAAGAATTTCAGTGAAATTGACACCGGGAATCTTGGTCGAGATCGTCTTAAAGTCACTGCGCACGTTATCGGGCGCATTTTCTTTCGGATCCCACAGATCGAGATGACTCGGTCCGCCCTGCAAATACACCATGATGATGCTCTTGGCCCTTCCCCAACCTGGACCACCCTGCACGGCGTTGGCACGTGCCTGGGATTGCAGCTTCAGCATCGAGCCGAGCGAGAGACCCAATACACCCCCACCGCCAATTCGAAGAATGTCCCGACGCGAAGGCCTTAGTTCGCGATCACACAAATCGACACCGCTCGGTCCACTGATTCTGAACATGCTCGCACCCTCTAATGATTGAATAAGAACGCCGGGCTATTAATCAGCCCCCAAACAATGTCCTGGGCCGCTACCAACCGTTGATTGGTCAGTTGCTCACGGCTTAGCTCCACGTCCCGACGTAACCGCACCAACCGCGGATCCTCGGGCAAAGGTTTTTCGAGTAGTTCCAACCTGGCCTGAAGTTCGGTCGTCTTCGGATCCTCGGGAACCGGTGTCTTCGACTCAGCCAGTCGATTCTGATGGTCGACAAGCGATTGATCGGCTCTTCGATAATAATCCATCAGTTGCTGGGTTTGTTCCTCCGTTCGGTCGGCGTCATCGATGGCCAGCAAATCTCCGATCTCGGGCGGATGCCCCAGGCCCAACGGTCGCGGCGAATCGGTGACTGCCAAGCGGAACTTGCCGAGATGATGTTGCTTGCCCTTGAATTTCTGAACGAGCGCCACCTTAAGCAGTTGCCGATCGGCTACAATCACCGGATCGGCAATCTCGAAGATCGCGAAATGATCGACGCCCACACGGTCTCCGACGGCCCAACCGTTTCCATCTGGTTCATGCTGGCCGTCGATGGCCGTTGCGACGTCAAAACTGTCCTGGCTGAAATCCGCCTGCGCGTTCTGTAGTGCCAGCGGCTGCAACGATCGCGACGGCGATTGGGCTAAGCTAAGTGAATCGATCACCAGTGGTTTGTCGACCGGCTCGAGTTCAATCTTGAGGCCAGCCAACTCTTCATTGGCATGGAAAAACAGTTGGTATCGCCGCCATGTTGCGCCGTCACCCGCCATACGTAGCGTCACGGACGCACTCGGGTCGACCGAATCAGGTTCCGCGGGGGTCGACCAAACCAGCCGTAAATTCTGCGTGTCGGTCACCTTGGCAACGATCTCCAATACGTAGTCGCCGGCATCCGCGGATACCGGGGCGAATAGAGCTGGGGCTTCGCCGGTTCGTTGGATGACCAATGCCCCCGCCCCCTCTTCGTCGGACAGTTCACAGTCCACCACGGGCCTCCAGGCAGCGTCGTCGTCCGCAAATTCCCAACGGCGAATCAACGTGGGATTCGCCAATGCTCGTGGCGCCTGCCAAGCCTGAAACTCCGTCAGCACAAAATTCCCATCGGCAGCCCAACCGGGTCCCTTGCTCGGCAGTCGATCATCAGCAAAGACTTCCAGTCGAACGCCCGTGATGGTGTCCAAGTCAACGTCGCCAGTCACATGATACTGCCCTCGCCCTTTCCACTGGTCGGCAAAAACCATTCCGTTGGCTTCACGATGAAGCGCGACGGCATCGCCCTCGTAGTCAAGGCGAGTAGGCTCCAAGATATGCCAACGGGTGGAGGACCGCTCCGCGGCGACCCACTTCACGAAACTGGCTGGAATCGTTTGCTCGTACGCATCCAATTCGACTTGAGCCGTTTGGATGCGGGCTTCTCGTTCCAACTCCAACTTTGCCTTTTCCGGCGCATATTCGGTTTGACGCTCCTCCAAGGACCGACGTGTTTCCTCAACGAGGGCCTGTCGTCGTGCGATCCGTTGCTGGATCTCCGGGCGAAGTATTGCCTCGGTCGCGGCCAAGGTGTCCACCAGCTCACGGTGCTCCTCGTTCACCTGGGACGTAATCTTCAAGGCACCTTCAATAGTCGCTTCGCTCGCCGGACGCCCCAACACTCGCAGAAACAGCTTTTGGATCAGCCGACGGTCATCCGATTCCTTAGCCACTAACTCTTCAACTGCATTTCCCGCACTACTTAACGCGTCATTGACCGTCGGACCGCTTACCAAAGCCATGATCGATCCGAGGTGAACTTCATTGGATCGCTCACACTCACAAGCACTCTCGCGCGCGGGTCGACCGAAGCTACCAAGAAATCCATCGGGAAGTTTAATCTCGCTATCCGGCAAGGCCGCCGCACGCACGCCTTGAGACACCCCCGCAAACTGGGATTGCACACCCGTCACTTGGTAGACCGCGTCCAACAACACTTCGGCTGGCAAACGCCGCGCGGTGGCATGCGAATAGTTGATCGAATCGTCTTCGTTCCATGCGTTCGTCGAGATCGACGTCTGGTAGGTCCGTGACTTGCAGATCAATCGCAGAACATGTCTGGTATCAAAACCAGTCTGGACAAATTGATCAGCCAACCAATCCAGTAGCCGGGGGTTGCTAGGAGGATTACCAGCGCGTATGTCGTCAATCGGCTCGATGATACCCACGCCGGTCAAGTACCCCCAAAGACGATTCACATAACTGCGGGCAAAGTACGGATTGTCTGGGGAGGTGATCCAGGCGGCCAATTGAGACCGTCGCGACGCATCGACACTGGCTTCATACGCGCATTCAAACGGAAAACTGGGAGACACCTCGATGCCGGTTCGTTGGTGGGTGACCTCGCCAGTTGGTTTTTCAAACACCACTTCGTAAAGGGGCTTCGCCGCTTCGACACTCGTTCCACCTATCATCTCGTCGCCACCTTCAGGATCTTTCTTCAATCCGACGCGTGAAAAGAATGCGGCGAGTTCATAGTATTGATCCTGTGTCCAACGTTCGAACGGGTGGTCATGGCATTTATTGCAACTAAATCTAGTCGCCAGGAACAGGTGCGTGGTGTTTTCGACCAACTCCTCCGGTGAACGCAGGATTTTGTAATACGACGCTGGTGGATTCTCTCGATTGCTTCCTTCCGATGTGATCACGGCCCGTACCAGTTCATCGTAGGGTGTATTGGTTTGGACTTGCCCACGAACCCAGTCGCGCATGGCGGTGGCTCCATCCCGTCCCAGAAATTTCCCGTTAACCTGCAACAGGTCACACCACTTGTTGGTCCAATGTTCGATGAATTCGACGCCACCGACCAATGAATCAATCAATTCGTCCCGCTTCCATCGGGAGTCCCTCGGATCCGAGACAAATGCGCGAATTTCCTCAGGTGTGGCAGGTAATCCGGTAAGGTCGAGATACACACGGCGGAGAAAATCATAGTCGTCGCACAAGGGCGACGCGATGGTTCTGGTGCGCTTGAGTTTATCCACCACGAATTGGTCGATGGCGTTGTTAATTGGAGGCTGCTGCCAGACGAACCCTTCCCGATCTCCCATCACAGTGACGGTGGTGGCGGCATAGGAACCTTCGTAACGCACCAACAGCGGCGCCTCACCTCGGCGCGAAACTTTGATCAAACCTGAGAATCCCTCCACCGGTTCGGCGACGTCGGTATTCCCGCTCTCGATAAACGCCTCACTGGTGACATCCCGTTGGCCCCCATCGACATACTGGGCGACTACTCGTATCTGCTGGTGGCCACCGAGGCCTTGCACGATCGGATTTTCGGGAAACACGGTGATTCCCACGGCTTTGGTCGTGTCCTGATTCAATTCGGCGCCGGCAGCAATCCAATCGAGCACCTGCGCGTAATAACTGGACCCAGGTTGGAGGGTTAGACCGCCTTGATGCGGCACTGCCGCGGTTGACTTGAGCACCATCAAACTATTCGCCGGCAATGCGACATTGACTCGTCGGGCGGCTAAATCATCCGTCAACGCGCGTGTGTCGAAAAGCGGATCGTATCCACGGAGCGACAGCTTGAAACTACCCTTGCCGTCTTGAGCACCGTGACAGGTTCCGGCGTTGCAACCCACCTTGGAGATGATCGGATTGATATCCCGCACAAAATCCGGGACCCACTCGTCATTTTGACCGCTGACACGCACGCCGGCGCTGACGGATGAATCACCAAGTCGGGCCGTTAGCTCCGCCTCTCCATCTTGCCGCGGCTGGATCCGACCCAGCGAATTGACGGTCGCCGCTTCACTTGACAATTCCAGCTGCGCGATGCGGGTGACGTCAACCACATCGCCAGACTTCAATTCCGCGGACACAACTGCTTGGACGTAGTCGTGTCGTCCGACCAGTTGCACGGTGGCCGGTTCAATCGATAACCCGACCACCTCAGCATCGTCGGCGAGCGCTTCGGGCACCTGTTCACCGGAATCCGCTGACTCCCACTCGATCCACCCAGCCGCACTGTGCGCGGCAACCTGGGTCGGCTGAACGTCCACCGGAACAAACTCCTTGGTCACCGACCCCGTCTCGGCATCGATCAATCGCACGATCCCGTCTCGACCAGCGGCCGCAACTGTTTTTCCATCCGGATGAAATGATACGGTATAGATTCCACCGGTCTCGATCGTGAAATTCGCAAGATCTTGGACTCCTTGCCGAAAAAAGTCCTTGAGTTGGGTGACGCGTTCAGCCGAACGTTCATGGGTCGGCTGCTCCAAGATGTCCACGATTTCCTCGGGAATTTCAGGAGCCGCTTCCATCTGGAAGACGCGAACCGTCCCTCGCCCATCGAGGCTGCTGGAGGCCGCAATCCTGGTGGCATCCGGGCTGATGTCGACTGAAAAAATGCGACCTTCCAAGGCAGGCAATTCCCACAACTGGTTGTGATCGTCGCCAATCTTCCGTTTCTTAGTGCGAAACACCTTGTAGATTTTGGGGACGCCATCGGCGCCGCCAAAGACAACTTCGTCGCGCAGCGGATGTCGGGTGACTGAGGCAATTCCACCTCGCAATGCACCTGGTGTGATGGACGTGATGTTGTCAACGAAACGTTCCGTCTCAAGCTCCATCAGCTTGGCAGCCATATCCCGGCCCACGGAGACGACGTAGTCTCCATTGATCGTAAAGACCGTGTCTCGCGGCAGATCGTCGTGGGCACCTTGGAAAAAGATCTGCTCGCCACTGATCACATCAAACACTCGCACGGACGTGTCACCGCATCCAATGGCAACGTGCTGGCCATTGGGCGACCAGGAGGCTCCGTAGACCGTATCGTAAGTGACCGCGATCGATCGCTCCAACGCTCGTTCGGCCACGTTCCAGATCTGCAGCTCACCCAATTGGGCGGGCAACCCTCCGGCCACGGCTAACTTGGACCCGTCAGGAGAAAAACGCACCGACTCGATCCGTTCTGACTGGCCAATCAGGCGCGCGACCAGGCCACTCCCGTCGGCGTGATGCAAAAGAACTTCGTTCAACCCGGCGATAGCCAGCAGCGAACCGTCCGGCGAATGATCGATCGCCGTAATCACCGGCGGACGAGGGTAGGCCGGCGGATGATCTTGGTCATAACGCTTTCGGGTGCTGGCCGGAGAGTCGTCCACGGCACCCGTGGCGATCCAGCGACGCACGAGTTCAATCTCGGTCTCGTGAAGTGGCTCGCCCCCTTTGGGCATTTCCGCTTGACCATCCACTGGCGTAATCTGCTCAAGCAAATGACTTTTATCCGGGTCGCCAGGGACAATGGCGGTGGAGCCACTCTCGCCACCGACGACCAGCGACTCAAAGGTGGTCATGACGTACTCACCGAGCGATTTGGCTGGCTGGTGGCAGCCCTGGCAGTTCGCCCGAAAAATGGGAAGCACGTCACGGTGAAAACTGACCGCTGGCGGTTCGGATTCTTCCGCGATCGTCAAAGCGCGAGGTGCAATGAACGGGGCAACCATCAGAATGAATCGCAACATTAAACGCACGTCAGACTCCGGTTCGTCTAGATTTCGGTTGTCTTGATCAGGTCTCTAACCTCGACGAAGGGATGCACCACCCTTCGATGGTGCAAAAAAGCCAAGTTCACCAACTCGTTCGATTTTGCCGCCGTAGTCCCCGATAACGCACAACCCGCGCAAGACAGGCAACGATCCCGTCGCGAATCAGAATTGGCGAGGAATTCCTTGCTCATTGCCAACCGGTCGAGATGGATGAGCCCGCATTGTCCCCCAGGTTCGGAGCATTTACAACCTCTCTCTGACGCCTACGAAGGTAAAATCCAACGGGAAAAGGCCCTATTCAGACCAGCCGAAGGCCGCAATTCGGGGGGGAATTGCTACAAGGGCTTTTTCCTATTACCGCAAAATCCGGTTGGATTTCCGTCATGCTGCCGCCTTTTGGGCCACGCTGAGGAGTTTTTCCGGGAAGTCGGGCATGGCGATGAGAGGCTTGAGTTTCGAGGGGATCTTCTCGGGA
>Ga0310121_10002669_pt1 | contig 16755 bp, 14 predicted proteins | sample CB27_Tmax_986_MG_FD_203504 | JGI IMG/M metagenome (GOLD analysis project Ga0310121, IMG submission 203504) | Marine microbial communities from Western Arctic Ocean, Canada - CB27_Tmax_986 | ecosystem: Environmental > Aquatic > Marine > Oceanic | place: Canada: Western Arctic Ocean | collected...
GTCATGCAGACTCCGTACGTACGCACAGCGATCCTCAAAGGCCTTCCCATGCGGCGGGTGCTGCTCAGGCACGTGCTTCCCAACAGTATGCTGCCCACCATTAGCATCGTGGCCATGAATTTCGGCTGGATGCTGGGGGGGCTCATCATCGTGGAAAACGTGTTTGCCTACCCTGGACTAGGCCAGTTGCTGCTCTTTTCAATCCAGCAGCGTGACGTGCCGCTATTGGAGGCGTTAGCGCTAATCATCGCCGGGGTTTATGCGCTCAGTAACCTGCTGGCGGACCTGACCTACGCCGCGCTCGATCCGCGGATACGGTTGAGCTGATGACGGGTCAAGTATCCACCAAAAAGGACCAGCCAGGCCGGCACCAGAGCGCCAGCCTGGCTAGCGTGTCACAGGGCCTCCGAAGCGTCCTTAGCCTATGCCTCGCCACGTCCGCTGGACGTATCGGATTTTGCCTGGTGGCGATCCATCTCACCCTGGCCCTGATCGGCCCTCTACTGGCCCCCTACTCGGCAACGTCGTTTAACTACTTCGACAACGGAGATGTAAAGGTGTTCCTGGGGCCAACATTGCAGCACTGGCTGGGTACTGACCAGTTTGGGCGCGACATCCTAAGCCGTGTGATGTCCGGTGCCGCCTCCATCATCGCCGTATCGGTGGCCGGAGCGGCGTTGGGTATCTTCGTGGGCACAGTGGTGGGGATGTCGAGCGCCTACAAGGGCGGGCGGGTAGACGAGTTCACCATGCGCGTGATGGACGGGCTTATGTCCTTCCCCTCCTTGCTGATGGCGCTACTGATCATAACCACCCTGGCCTTCCGGCCGGCCCCGGCTGAGTGGATCCAGCCCTTCTGGCAGCAGCTACTTATCGTCTTCACCATAGCCATCGTCAATGTACCTCGTGTCGCCAGGGTGATGCGAAGCACCACCTTATCGCTGAAGACGCAGGAGTTCGTACAGAGCGCGCGTCTGCGAGGCGAGCCGGCGTCCTACATCATTTTCAAGGAGATCCTACCCAACACCCTGCAGACCCTTGGCGTGGAAATGACGGTGCGGTTCAGCTACGCCATTTTGCTGGTCGCCTCGCTGGGGTTCCTGGGGATGGGGGTCCAGCCGCCGTCACCCGATTGGGGCCTCATGATCAGTCAAAGCAGGCAGTTCCTCGCCAGCGCACCGTGGGTCGCCCTGGCTCCGGCTGCCGCCATCGCCTCGTTGGTGGTAGGGGTCAACCTGCTGGTTGACGGCATTCGACAGGCCCAAGGGCTTCCCAAAGAGAGTGCCTCGTGAGTGAACGTCAACCACAAGCAGCCCTTGGCCGGGATGATGCTACCGACGTGCTGCTGCAAGTTGAAGGACTGGCGGTCACCTTCTACACGCCGCGTGGAACGGTCCGCGCGGTCAGGGATGCGTCGCTCCAAGTGCGGCGGGGTGAGCTGGTGGGCCTGGTAGGTGAATCAGGCTGCGGAAAGTCCACCCTAGCTTTCGCCGTCATGGGGTACCTTCCGGGGACGGCGGCAACAGAGGGATCTATCCTCTTCGAGGGTAGAGACATTGCCCAGTTGCAGCCGTCGGAGCTGCGCGACCTGCGGGGCAACCGCATCGCCATGGTCTATCAAGACCCGTCTACCTCACTGAACCCCACCATGAAGGTGGGCTCTCAGATTGAAGAGGTGGTCCGTGAGCATCTCCACTTCGACGCCGCGACGGCTAGGGAGCGGACCAAGGAGTTGCTGGAGAGTGTCGGTCTGCCGGACCCCGACCGCGTCACCCAGGCCTATCCTCACCAGTTGAGCGGCGGCCAGCAACAGCGCATCGTCATCGCCATGGCGCTGGCCTGCGAGCCGGACCTGCTGTTGATGGACGAACCGACCACCGGACTGGACGTGACGACGGAAGCGACGATCCTCGACCTGGTAGCCAGCCTCAAGGACCGGGTCAACGCGGGCATTCTGTACGTAACTCACAACCTGGGTGTGATCGCGCGGGTGGCCGACCGGGTCGTGGTGATGTACGCGGGCCAGACGGTGGAACAGGCGCCGGTCCGGGAACTGTTCAAAAACCCGTGCCACCCGTACACAATCGGCCTGTTGAGCTGCGTCCCGACACCCCCCGGCGAGGGGGAGGCCGCCACCAAGCTGCAGAGCATCCCGGGCTCGGTCTTCGCCGCGCAAGAGGTCACTCCCGAGGCCTGTTTGTTCGTGGACCGCTGCCCAATGGCCCAGGACCGATGCCGGGGGGAAGCTCCGGTGATGTCCGACACGAACGATGGCCACCAGTCGCGCTGCTTTTTCTGGAACGAGGTCCGCCCAGAGATTTGGGGCGAGGCGGAGCCGCGAGAAGCGGCCCACAACAGCAACGGCGAGCAAGTCAAGCCAGTATTGACCGCGAAGGGCCTGCGGAGATTCTATGGCCGATGGGGGCGCAAGTACCTGTTCTTCGGTCCACGGGTGCGGCCACCCGTCCGGGCGGTGGTAGATATTGATTTCGACGTCGGCGTTGGGAAAAGTCTCGGAATCGTGGGGGAGAGCGGCTCCGGCAAGACCACGGTCGCCCATTCCGTCGTGGGCCTGGTGCCTCGGGACCGGGGAGACCTTGACCTCAACGGCGAGAGTCTCTCAGCGGCGGTTGAAGGCCGGAGCCTCGACCAGAAAGCCGCTCTGCGGATGGTGTTCCAGAACCCCACGTCGTCCCTCAATCCGAAACTCCCGATCCGGCACGCGATCCTGCGGACGTTGCAGAAGTTCACAGGGCTTAACCAGCAAGAGCGAGGCCTACGGGCCGAGGAGCTACTTGAGGCCGTGGGCCTGGACTCATCTTACCTCAACCGAAGGCCGTCGGAGTTGAGCGGGGGGCAGCAGCAGCGGGTAGCGCTGGCGGGCGCCTTTGCCGGGGATCCCATTTTGATCGCGGCCGACGAGCCGGTCTCCGCGTTGGACGTCTCCATCCAGGCACAGGTGCTGAACCTGCTCGCGGAGCACCAACGGGACCAGAAGACCGCCCACATCTTCATCTCGCACGACCTGGGAGTGGTCCGCTACGTGTCCGACGAGATCCTAGTGCTCTACGCGGGACACGTGGCCGAATCAGGGCCCACGGAGGCGGTGCTGAGCGCACCGTCTCACCCGTACACGGAGGCGCTCCTATCAGCGGCTCCCGTACCTGATCCCGACGCTGACCGGACGCGCATCCGGCTCAGCGGCACGGTACCTACCCAACGTGAGCAGTTCCAAGGCTGCTTCTTCGCGGGGCGCTGTCCACGAAAGATCGGGCCCATTTGCGACCACACCCCACCCCCCACGCGCACGGACCCTGAGTCGTCCAAACACGTGATCACCTGCCACATCCCACTGGAAGAACTCGCGGTGCTCCAGCAGGGGACAGTGGCGAAGGCAACGTAAGGGGCAAAGGCGCGGCGGACAGCCCACCTCGTGGGCCCAGTAGAGGCAACCAGGGTCAGCGAGCTGGCCCCGTGAGCTTCTTCGCCTGTCCAATCCGCACTTCCTTCATTCCTCCGATAAGGCCGACTGTCGGACTCCACTCAGAATTGAAGTGATAACGGGGTATCCTTGCCATTCTGATCGCAGCGAGAAGTCCTGTCTTCTCTTCCTGGAAACGGATTCCTCGGAATGACAACGGAGTAACGCAAATCCCTGATATGAGACGCGACTTCTGACGCTGTCTATCGACCCGCTTGTAGGGAGATCACCGACACGTGTTGATAGACCTTGTCGCTCTTGGAGGCCATGATGAAGTCGTTGCGGTGCAGGTCCTGTATTTTGTGAGTCCACCACGTGGCCGTCACCCTGCCCCAGTCGACCACCAGCCGGGGGTGATGTCCCTCCCCATCGGCGATACTTCCGACGGCGTTGGTGAACTCCAGGGCCTGGGCGAAGTCGGGGAACCGAAAGACGCGCCGCAGTCGCCGTACTCCCTCCAGTTCGATCAGCTCCCAGTCGGGTACCTGCGGCTTCAGCTCGGCGATGTCCTCGTCGCTCACGTGCGGAGAGTCAGCCCGGCAGACCACGCACTTCTCTTGGGCTAGCTGCACCACGATGTTCCTCCCGCTCTTACTGCCCCGTCACGGCATCATCATCGGTTGCCCGGAGGGATTGGGGGGGTCCCAGGATTTCCTGGGCCAAGATGGCCAGGCGCAGCCCCGGCCGTCCGCTGTGGAATAACTGCACGATAGCCCTTCGTGGAGAGGGCCCCGCCGCCGTCCCGGGAGCGGCAGGTCGCGGCGCTCGCTCTCTCTGCGTCATAGCCTCAGGCTCGGCTTCGGCGCGGGAGGGCTCCGGTTGCGCCCACGTAGGCGTTTCAAAGAGCAGGGAGGGTTCCTCTTGATCGGACTGTGGTGCGACTGTGGTCGGTTGGATGTATGGATGTGGCCCGGGTGGTGACGTGGAGCCATAGACGGGGAGGCGACGCCCCTTGTCGCTCATTCCCGCGCGCAACGCGGACAGCAGTCCCAAGCCGATGGCGGCAAGGATGGCGACGGTGATGATGCTTCCGACGACATCTTCCATTGTTCTCTTTTTCCGTACCTTTACTGCCTTAGTCCTACTCCAAAAGACTCCAGTGTGCCGCGGTTAGGTCTGGGGCGACTGGCCCTCCTGGCCTTCCTGGGAGAGCCCTTCACGCATCTGGGTATCCGCCTGAACGTTACGCATACGGTAGTAGTCCATGATGCCCATATTGCCGGCGCGGAAGGCTTCGGCCATGGCCATGGGCACCTCGGCTTCGGCCTCCACTACCTTGGCCCGCATCTCCACCACCCGCGCCGCCATTTCCTGTTCTTGGGCCACCGCCATGGCACGCCGCTCCTCCGCCTTGGCCTGGGCGACGCGCAAGTCGGCCTCGGCCTGGTCCGTTTGCAACTGGGCGCCAATGTTCTTGCCGACGTCGACGTCGGCAATGTCGATGGAGAGGATCTCAAAGGCGGTACCGGAGTCTAGCCCGCCTGCCAGGACTCGGCGGGAAATGCTGTCTGGGTTCTCTAGAACTTCCTTGTGTATGGTCGCTGAGCCAATGGCCGAGACGGTCCCTTCCCCTACCCGTGCCAAGATTGTCTCCTCGCCTGCGCCGCCGATGAGGCGTTCGATGTTGGCCCTGACGGTGACCCGGGCCATGGCCACGAGCTGAATGCCATCCTTGGCGACGGCAGAGACCCTTGGGGTGGTAATCACCCTGGGGTTGACGCTCGTCTGGACCGCCTGCAATACGTCGCGTCCCGCCAGATCAATGGCTGTTGCCCGTTCCCAACCGAGGGGGATCTGGGCGCGGTCGGCGGAGATGAGGGCGGCCACCACCGACGTCACATCACCGCCCGCCAACAAGTGGGCCTCCAGTTGGTTGACGTTGAGGTCGAGGCCAGCCTTGTAAGCGGTGATCAACGGAAGAACAACGCCTCGTGGGTTGACGCGCCGCAACCGCATTCCAACGAGGGTGAGCAACCCGACTCGGACGCCCGAAGAGAGGGCGGCGACCCAGAGGCCGACAGGAACGAGATAGAAAAACCCCATCAGGAAGACAAGGCCAGCACTCCCGGCCACCACCAGTAGAATGACTCCTGCGTCCATCGCTTTTCTCCTTATAGGTCCGGTGCGGCACTTCTTGGGTCTGGTCTGTCCCTGGCCCTAGGCACGCGAACGTTCATCAGCCGGCACCGGGGTCTTCCTCTTTGTCGACGGGTATAACGGCCCGGACCACCTTCCGATATTCCTCGTCCAAGACTACCACGACTGCGGCACCAGCGGGAAGGAAGTCGCCCTCCGTGACTACGTCGACACGGCGGTTGCCGAATATGGCCGTTCCGGCGGGGCGCAGCGGCGTGATAGTGATGCCTTGGACGCTCTCCAGTGAGCCTCCATCCTCGGGACCATGGCCTTCCGCATCTCTCTGCCCAAGGTGTCCCCGGAGCGCTCCCATGCCGCCAACTAGCCGCGCCTGCAGGACCAGGCCGCCAAGCGACCGCTTCGGAAGGAACCGCAGTGAGAGGAAGCCACCCGCAATCATGAGCATCAGCGCCGATACGACCACCAGCAGGGAGCGTTGATAGTCGTCGCTCGACGGGATCTCCCCAACCATGGTCAGGAACAGGCCAGCCAAGAACGCGATGATGCCAAGAATGCCAGCGATGCCGAATCCAGGTATCACCAACACCTCGAAGCCAACCAGGGCCAAGCCCGTTACCACGAGGACTATCCCCTCCAGCCCCGCCAAGCCTGCCAGGAAGTGCCCCCAGAAGAAGAGTCCCAGGAAAGTGGCCCCCAACACGCCGCTCGCTCCAAAGCTGGGGTTCTGAAGCTCGAAGAAGACCCCTAGGAATCCAAGGCCTATGAGTAAAGAGGAAACGATCGGGTTTGTGATGAAGCGGACCAGCCGCTCGGCGAGGCCCACATCGATTGCGACCACCGTACTATCGATCAGGCCCGCGTGCTCCAAGAGCGCGTCCAGGTTTTCCACCTCTGCCTTGGCGTAGCCCCACTGAACGGCTTCGGCCGTTGTCAGCGTCAGGAGCTTTCCGGGCTCCACCAGGCCAGGGACCTCCACGTCTGGGTCCACCATGGCCTCGGCCACTTGGGGGTCCAAGCCACGGGCCTCGGCAACGGACCCAAATACCTTCCGCACCGCCGAGACCGCCTTCTCATTGGCGGTCTCGCTCGAATCGCCTAAGACCGGGCTCGCCGCTCCCAGCACCGCGCCCGGGGCCATGTAGATCCTTTCGGTGGCGATGGTGATAAGGGCGCCGGCGGAGAAGGCCTCCCGGTTGACGAAGGCGATGGTCGGGATTTTGCTCTCCAGCAGCGCGTTCTTCATCTCCAGTGCGGCGTCCAGTCTGCCGCCGGGCGTGTTGATATCCAGGACCACGGCCGCGGCGCCGGCAGACTCGGCTTTTCGGAGCACCCGCCCTAGGTAGGGAGCCAGGCCCAAGTCGATCTCGCCCCTCACCTCGACCAGGTAGATAACCTCACCCTGCGCTTGGACCTGGGGCAGGACAAAGCCGGTGAGACCCACCGCGATAAGCGAGGGTGCGATCAGATAGACAAGCCATCTCCTGGACGCGTTACCGCAGGTGCGGAGTGGCCTGCGGAGCAATGAGCCTATCGTCATACAATGCCACCAAGCTGGTCCGCCTTCCGGCGCAAGCAGGGCGGCGCAGGCTTTCCAGCGCCATGGCCCGCGGCCAGTGTAGCAGGGTACGGCACTCTTCGTACGTGCATCGTCACTACAGCGGTGTCGCAAGGTGGACAGGCCGCCGCGGCATTCACTATCATGGCACGCGGCCTTCGAGCCAATCCCATTATGCAAATCAACCGAGGCAGCGCATGAAGCTTCACGAATACCAGGCCAAAGCCCTGCTGGCAGGTTACGGAGTGCCAGTCCCCTTGGGAGAGGTTGCCGAGTCGGCGGAGCAGGCCCGTAAGGCGGCGGCCCGGCTGGGTGGACGCACCGTGGTCAAGGCGCAGGTCCACGCCGGCGGCCGAGGCAAGGCCGGCGGGGTGAAGGTTGCCGCCGACGCTGACGAGGCTCACTCGGTAGCGGCGGCCCTGATTGACACTCGCCTCGTTACCTTCCAGACCGGGCCTCGCGGCGCGCCCGTCGACCGCGTCTTGGTCGAGCAGACGGTAGATGTGGCGCGGGAGCTGTACCTGAGCGTGACGACGGACGGAGGACGGCGGCGTCCGGTCGTGATCGCTTCGGCCGCTGGCGGGATGGAGATCGAAGAGGTCGCCCGAACCGATCCGAGCCAAATTCTCCAAGAGGTAGTGGACCCGGCCATCGGCTTCCAGCCTTTCCAAGGCAGGCGGCTGGCCACGGGTCTGGACCTGCCGCCTGCGCTGGTCCGTTCCTTCGTGGAGCTCGTCACAAACTGCTACAAGGCGTATATGGAGAAGGACTGTTCCATGATCGAGGTCAATCCGCTGGTGGTCACGACGGACGGAGTACTCCTGGCGCTGGACGCCAAGGTCAGTATCGACGACGATGCCCTGTTCCGTCGCCGGGAGGAGGGCCAGCTCCACGACCCCAACCAGGATGAGCCGCTGGAGGTGGAGGCCGCCAAGTATGACATCTCCTACGTGAAGCTGGACGGCAACGTGGGGTGCATGGTAAACGGCGCGGGCCTTGCCATGGCCACCATGGACACCATTCAAGCCGCCGGGGCCGAGCCCGCCAACTTCCTGGACGTGGGCGGCGGGGCCAGCGAAGAGAAGGTTGCCCAGGCCATCACCATCATGCTATCGGATTCGCAGGTGGAGCGTGTGCTCGTGAATATTTTCGGCGGCATCCTGCGGTGCGATATCGCCGCCAGGGGCGTCGTGGCCGCCTACGAGCAGGCGCAGCGCCAGCCGCCGCTGGTCGTTCGTATGCTGGGCACCAACGTGGACGAGGGCAAGGCAATCCTGGCGGACTCAGGATTGCCCATCACCCAGGTCAACACGCTGCAAGAGGCGGCGACGGCCATCGCGGGGTAAAGGCCTCAGAATTTCGTGTCAGAATAAAGAGGGAGCCCTCCAAAGGAGTGCGGAGCCCTTCGGACCGACGCATCGGGGCCGGGGTTCTAAAGGGGGTGTTCCCTTTAGTCAAAATCGCACCGAGGGCAGAGTGGGTGGGAAGAGTGCGACAGCGAGGGGAGGCCGCATGAGCATCCTGGTCAACAAGTCATCGCGCATCCTGGTCCAGGGCATCACCGGCCGAGAGGGGAGTTTCCATGCCCAGCGCTGCATGGAATACGGCACCAACGTGGTGGCTGGCGTCACGCCCGGCAAGGGGGGTGAGCGATTCCTGGAGCGGGTGCCGGTCTTCGACTCGGTATCCCAGGCGGTGAGCGAGACTGGCGCCGACGTCTCGTTGGTCTTCGTGCCGCCACCCTTCGCCGCCGACGCCATCCTGGAGGCGGCCGACGCCGGCGTTCGGCTGGTAGTCTGCATCACGGAAGGCATCCCTGTGCGTGACACGACGATGGTGATGCGCTACCTGGAGGATAAGCCCACGTGCCTCCTTGGCCCCAACTGCCCTGGCCTCATCTCGCCCGGCGACCATTGCAAGGTGGGCATCATGCCCGGCAACATCCACCAGCCCGGCCAGGTGGGGGTGGTCTCCCGCAGCGGGACGCTGACCTATGAGGCGGTCAACCAGCTCACGGAGCTCGGCATCGGCCAGTCCACATGCGTGGGCATCGGCGGTGACCCGGTATCGGGCACCACCTTCACCGACGTCCTGCGGCTCTTCAACGACGACCCCGAGACGTCGTCTATAGTGCTCATCGGTGAGATCGGAGGGAGCAAGGAGCAGGAGGCGGCGTCGTACATCAAGGCGCACGTCCGCAAGCCGGTGGCGGCGCTGGTTGTCGGCCAGACAGCGCCGCCAGGCCGGCGCATGGGCCACGCTGGCGCAGTGATCACGGGCGCCGCCGCGTTGGCCTCCGAGAAGGTCAAGGCGCTGGCCGACGCGGGCTGCCACATCGTGCCCAGCCCCGCCGAGATCGGCTCCACGGTGCTACAGATGCTAGGGGAGAGATAAGCGTGGCCTTTCCACGGCCCGACGATGATAGCAAGGCTTTCTTCCTCTCCGTTCTGCCCGACGACCCGAGTGTTCGGGCGCGGCCGGTGTTCGGTAACCTGGCTGGTTTCGTGAACAGCAGCATGTTCATGGGCATTTTCGGCAGCGCCGTGTTTGTGAGCCTCGCCGACTCGGACCGGTCCGAGCTGCTGCGGGAGGAAGGCGCCGCGGTTTTGGAGGCGATGGAAGGACAGCCGATGAATGGAAGGACAGCCGATGAAAGGAGTACGTGGCGGTCCCGAACGCTTGGCGCGACGAGCCCCACAGGGTCCGCCACTGGGTCGCCCGGTTGCTGGAGTGGGTTGGCGCGATGCCGCCGAAAAAAGGCGAAGGGGGCGTAGAAGCGAGTTCAAAAACACCTTCTCCTCTGGCGGGAGAAGGTTAGAATGAGGGGGGTGTCAGCGTTTCGGCGCTTCGCGCTCACCCTCACGCAACCCTCCCCCTTGATGGCAGAGGGTTCTGAAATACACCCAGTAAGCCGCCTACTGGCTAACGGGTTGTACCACCCCAAATTGATTGCCCTCTGGGTCGGAGAAGACGCCGGCGATGATCCTCGCGCCAGGGCCCTCTTCAGGCCCCATGAGCACCGTCCCGCCACGTCGCCAATGCTCCGGGAGAGGGCTTGGCTACCCCCCGTAGTCAGCCGCGATAGGGACACCGCCTATGGGTGCAGGGGAAACCCTGCCACATGGGTGCCCCGACAATTCCGAGCCATGGTTGACGGTCGAGGTGGTATCGCTCTAGCATTAGATCCAACCTGAACCGTGGCGTGCCATCATAGACGATTATTTCCGCCAATACGGCTTCGTTTTCCTCCTGGGGATCGTTGCCGTCATCATCCCCACCAGTCTACTGGTAACCTCTTGGCTTCTCTCCACGGTGCGCATCCGGCCCTACAAGCCTGACCCCATCAAGTACGACACCTACGAGTCGGGCATGCAGCCCATCGGCGGCAGGTGGGAGCGCTTCAACGTCCGCTACTATCGGTACGCGCTGCTGTTCGTGATCTTCGACGTGGAAGTGGTATTCCTCTTTCCGTGGGCGACCAGGGTCTCCGCCCTGGGCTGGGCAGGGTTCACGGCGATAGCCATATTCCTGTTGCTGCTCACCATCGGGTTTCTCTATGAGTGGCTCCGGGGCGGTATCGAGTGGGAGGAGAGCGGCCAGCAACGCCTGACTCCTCCCAGGGCAGCAGCCCCGGCAGAGGACGGCTCCGCTTAGGAGGACCGGCCCTTGACAACGCCACGACACCCTTTTAGCATTGGCGTGGTTTAGCACTCTGGCTCGATGAGTGCTAAGATTTTCAGCACGTTGCGGCCTGTCGAACAGCCGGGAAAGGAAACAAGCGTGGTAAGTAAGGGGAAGAAAATGGCGCGTAAACTCGTACCCATGGGAGATCGGGTAGTCGTTAAGGCCATCGAACGGGAAGAGCAGACCAAGGGAGGGATCTACATCCCCGACACGGCGAAGGAACGTCCCCAGGAGGGAAAGGTGATCTCTGTCGGTCCCGGCCGAGTAACGGACGATGGCCAGCGGGTACCCATGGACATTAAGACGGGCGACCTGGTGATCTATTCGAAGTTCGCTGGCACCGAGTTTACCGAAGAGGATGAAGAGTTCCTGATCTTGTCGGAGCGGGACATCCTGGTCAAGCTGACCTAAGGAGACCCCGCCGGCTTTTACCCCATCTAGCGAACGAAAGAGGAGGAGTGTATGGCGAAGCAGCTTCTGTTCAGCGACGAAGCCCGAAAGTCCCTCAAGACGGGCATGGACAAGTTGGCCAACGCCGTTCGGGTGACTTTGGGGCCACGAGGGCGCAATGTGGTCTTGGACAAAAAGTTTGGCCCACCCAGCGTCTGTAGTGATGGCGTAACCATCGCCAAAGAGATCGAGCTGGAGGACCCGTATGAAAACATGGGCGCTCAGCTCTTGAAGGAGGCGGCCACCAAAACGAACGACGTGGCCGGCGATGGGACAACCACCGCCACCGTTTTGGCTCAGGCCATCATTGGCGAGGGGTTCCGGAACATCGCTGCCGGCGCCGACCCCATGGCCCTGAAGCATGGGCTGGAGATCGCAGTCAAGACCCTGCGTGACGAGATCGGGAAGCTCTCCACGCCAGTCCAGGGCAAGGAACAGATAGCACAGGTGGCAGCCCTCTCCGCCCACGAGCAGGAGATCGGTGACATGATCGCCGAGGTGATGGAGAAGGTCGGTAAGGACGGGGTCATCACGGTTGAAGAGTCCAAAGGCCTCCAGTACGAGCAAGAGTACGTGGAGGGCATGCAGATCGACCGCGGATACATCTCCCCTTACTTCGTCACGAACGCCGAGCGCATGGAAACGGAGTTGGAGGACCCTTACATTCTCATAACAGACAAGAAGATTTCCGCCGTCAGCGACCTGCTCCCAGCACTGGAGAAGGTCCTGCAACTCACCAAGAACGTGGTGATCGTAGCCGAGGACGTGGAAGGCGAGGCGCTGGCCACGCTGGTGGTCAACAAGCTGCGCGGCACCCTAAACGCCCTGGCGGTGAAAGCGCCCGGCTTTGGCGACCGACGGAAAGAGATGCTCCAGGACATCGCTGTACTAACCGGCGGTACGGTGATCAGTGAGGAGATAGGCAGGAAGCTGGACTCTGCCACTGTGGAAGATTTCGGGCGCGCTCGGAAGGTCGTTTCCACGAAGGAGGATTGCACCTTCGTGGAGGGTCGGGGCGCCGAGAAGGATATCCAGGATCGCATTCTGCAGATTAAAGCCAGGATCGATGAGACCACTTCCGACTTCGACAAGGAGAAGCTTCAGGAGCGTCTGGCTAAGCTTTCCGGAGGAGTCGCCATTATCAAGGTGGGGGCGGCCACGGAGATTGAGCTGAAGGAGAAGAAGGCGAGGGTCGAAGACGCTCTTTCCGCCACGCGGGCGGCGGTGGAGGAAGGGATAGTGCCCGGCGGCGGCGTAGTACTCGTGCGCATCTCCGCAGCCTTGGACGCGCTGAATCTATCCGGCGATGAGGCCACCGGAGTCCGCATCGTCCGCAAGGCGCTGGAGGAACCGATACGGCTCATTGCGATGAACTCCGGCCAACTCGGCGATGTCATTGTCGACACCGCCATGAGGTCCGAAGGCGACTGGGGGTTCGATGCCGACGCTAACGAGTGGGGACACATGCTGGAACGGGGCATCATAGACCCAGCCAAGGTGACGCGGGCGGCCATCGAAAACGCGGCCAGCGTGGCTGCCATGGTCCTGACCACCGAGTCGCTAGTCACCGACATCCCTGAGAAGCAGGCGGGCGCCGGCGCGATGGGGGATCCCCACATGCATGACATGATGTAATCCGGCTTAGAGTACAAAAAGAAGGGGCCACCTTGTCGGTGGCCCCTTCTTTTTAGTCGGTGTGCAGGCTTGTAATCACAGTGTCTCTGAAGTGCGGTTAGAAAGCCGATCCCGTTCGCGAAGCTCTCGTCCTTCCGAGCCTCGATTTCATCGGGGCGTGGCAGCCTGGTGGGGCGCCGGGGCCCCGGCCGCCCCATCAGATTGCTTCGCTCGGAGACGCGCTCTTAACAATGCAGAGGGCGTGATCGTAATTCCTCAACTGATTTCAGCGACAAGTGCGTTAGACGGCCAGCAGCCGCCGGAATCGTGCGTCGGAACGGAACGGCCCCACCACGGCCAATTTGTAAGCGTCGGGCGCTACGAACGTCTCAGCCGCCGCCCGCACCTCCGCAGCCGTGACGCTACGCACCTCCTCCACCACCTCGTCGGTCGTTCGCACGCGGTCCACAAGCAACTCCTGGGCCCCCAGCGACGACATGACGGCCCGGGTATCTTCCATGCGAAGCAGCAGTCTTCCGGTGGCGAACTCCACCGCGCGGCGCAGCTCATCGTCCGTCACGCCCTCTCGAAGGCGCTCCAGCTCGGTGAGGATGGCCGAGACGGCCGCATCCACCTTAGCGGGGTCGGTCCCGCAGTAGACGACGACGCTTCCACAGTCACGATAGTGCGCCACACTGCTGTGCACGTCGTAGGCCAGGCCCTGGCGCTCCCGGACCTGAAGAAACAGCCGGCTGGTCATGCCCTCGCCAAGCACCGTGCTCAGCAAGGCCAACGCGTAGCGGCCGGGGTCGGTGGCGGAAACGCCGGGGAAGGCGAGGCAGATGTGGGCCTGGTCGGTCTTACGCCGCTCCAGGGCAATTCGAGGGCCAGACACCGTTGGGTTGACGGGGTACCACTCCAGTGGTGTACTCGCCGGCCACTCGCCCATGTGCGTTTGTACCGCGTCTATGACCTGGTGATGAGAGACGTTGCCCGCTACGGACACAACCATGTTATTGGCCACGTACTGCTGGCGGTGATAGGTGGTCAGGTCGCTTCGGTGCAAGGCGATGACCGAATCCCTGCTGCCGCCGACGTCCCTGCCCATGGGCTGCTCCGGCCAGAGCGTCTCGTCGATCAGTAGGTCAGCTCTGGCGTCGGGCTGGTCGTTGGTCATGGCCAGCTCCTCCAGGATCACTCGGCGCTCTCGTTCCACCTCGTCAGGCTCCATGGTGGAGTGGAGTACCATGTCGGCTAGGAGGTCTAGCGCCAAAGGGAAGTGGTCCACGGCCACCTTCGTCCAGTAGAACGTTAGCTCGCGATCGGTGGCGGCGTTGATGATGCCACCCACCGATTCGATAGCACCGCTGATAGCAGCGGCTTCAGGGCGGCGCTTGGTGCCTTTGAACAGCATGTGCTCCAGGAAGTGGGACGCACCGGCCATGGAGTCCTGCTCGTAGCGGGACCCTGCCCCCACGAAGATGCCCACGGACACGGACCGCGTGTGGGGCATGGTGCTGCTCAAGACCCGAATACCGTTAGGCAAAACAGAACGTTCGTACACGAACTCTCCTTAGCTTGCTCCTCGAGAATAATACCGCCAGAGTCAGGAGGCATTTTAGCAAATCGAGACCGGACGCCTCTCAGGGCACCGCGAGGCGGGCCTATACTTCACCGGAACTGCCTGTCCTATAGAGGAGGAGGGTGGGCTGGCAGACGATCCGGACCGCGTTCACTTCCTGAGGTGTCAGTTCCCAGCTGTTTGCGTCGGACGCAAAGTCAGGAAAGAGACGCCTCGCGACCCATTGGCGGGAAACCTCGCACGTCGCCCGCTCGCCTTGCATCGGCAAGAAGGTGGATGGGCCCAGCCAGGTTATGGCGATGGCGGACCGCCCTCGTACGAAGTAGTCCGTTGACGGTGCGCCGGCGGAATCGGTGCCGGCAAACACCGCCACGCTCACCAAAAACACGAGCAGTAGCACTGCGAGTATGACCGGCCTGGTTAGGGGCCCTCTCACCTCAACCCACCGGTTCCAGTAGGTCCTGGCCCAGGTAGGGCCGCAGCACCTGGGGAACTTCGACGGTACCGTCGGCACGCTGGTACGTCTCCAGAATGGCGATGATGACCCGGGGAATAGCCAGGCCCGAGCCGTTGAGGGTGTGGACGAACTCAGGTCGGCTGGTCGGCTCGCGGCGAAAACGGATGTTGGCCCGTCGGCCCTGGAAATCGGAGCAGCTTGAGCAGGTGCTCACCTCCAGCCACTCCTCGGAGGCCGGCGACCATAGCTCGATGTCGTAGCTCTTAGAGGACTGGAAGGCGAGGTCTCCCGCGCACAGCTGGAGCACGCGGTACGGCATCTCCAAGGAGCGGCACACCTCCTCCGCGTGGCCCATCAGTTCCTGAAGCGCGGCGTCGGAGCGTTCCGGCTCCACTAGCTGATACAACTCCACCTTGTCGAATTGATGGACCCGTTTGATGCCCCGGACGTCCCTGCCCGCCGCCGTCCTCTCCCGCCGGAAGCAGGGGGTATGGGCCACGTATTTGATGGGTAGTGAGCCTGGCGAGAGAATTTCGTCCCGGTGCAGGTTGGTCAGTGGGACCTCCGCCGTGGGGATAAGCCACAGGTCGTCCTCGACGTCATGGTACAGCGCGTCGCCGAACTTAGGCAGGTTCCCGCTGCCCTCCATCATCTCTTCACGCACCAGGATAGGCAGGCCGACCTCCCGGTAGCCGTGCTCATTCCGGTGGAGGTCCAGCATCCAGCTGACCAGGGCCCGCTGAAGTCTGGCGCCCGTTTGCTGGAGCACGTAGAAGCGCGAGCCGGACAGCTTGGCGCCCCGCTCCATGTCGGTGATATCCAACTGCTCGGACAGCTCCCAGTGAGGCTTGAGCGGAAAGTCGCACGTGAGGAGGGTGCCCTCCTGGCGCACCACGACGTTGTGTGTTTCGTCTAGGCCATCCGGCACGTCGTCCAAGGGTAGGTTGGGCAAGGCGAGCAACAGTGTATGGCGGCGGAGGTCGACTTCGCGTTGCTCTCTCTCCAGATGCTTCAGATCGTTGCCCATCTGACGTACCTTTTCGCGCTGCTCATCCATCGGACCAGTGTCGCCATGCGTCAAGAGGTCGCCGATAGCCTTGCTTGCGGCATTGCGTTCGGCGTTGAGCCGGTCGACTTGGGCGACCAAATCTCGCCATTGACCGTCCACCGTGAGGAGGTCGTCAACGACGTCGTCCTCGCCGCGGCGCACCAGGGCGCGGCGTACCAGGTCGGGTTGCCGACGGAGCAGCTCAACGCTTAGCATAAAGGTCTCACTCCAGGCTGCGCACTTGAGGGAAAAGCACCACGTCGCGGATGTTCTTCTGGTCAGTGAGCAGCATCACCAGGCGGTCCACGCCAATGCCCAGGCCGCCGGTGGGCGGCATGCCGTGCTCCAATGCCACCAGGAAGTCTTCGTCTATTCGGTCTAATTCCTCGTCCTGGTACTGTTTGCGCAGTGACTCCTGTTCGTCCCATCGCTGCCGTTGGACGGCGGGGTCGTTGAGCTCCGTATAGGAGTTGGCGATCTCCATGCCACCCGCGAAGGCCTCGAACCGTTCCGCGTACCGGGGGTCATCGGGCATCGCCTTGGCCAGGGGCGACATCTCCACCGGGTAGCCTACCAGGAACGTTGGCCGGGCCAACCGCGGCTCTACATAGGTGGCCAGGAGTTTATCAATGAGGTGTCCCCGGCTGGCGGCATAGGTGACCGTGACCTCCGCGGCGCGCATGCGTTCCGCCAGCGACGCTGCGTCCGGATAGTCGTCGATGTCAATGCCGCCATACTCGCGGATGGCCTCTCGCAGGGAGCGCCGGGGCCACGGGGGCGTCAAGTC
>Ga0310121_10002670_pt1 | contig 16751 bp, 16 predicted proteins | sample CB27_Tmax_986_MG_FD_203504 | JGI IMG/M metagenome (GOLD analysis project Ga0310121, IMG submission 203504) | Marine microbial communities from Western Arctic Ocean, Canada - CB27_Tmax_986 | ecosystem: Environmental > Aquatic > Marine > Oceanic | place: Canada: Western Arctic Ocean | collected...
GATGCATACCAGAGCTAAGCCGTGCCATCCACAAACACAAGGGAGGATTGAGCGATGGCATCGATCCATGAAGAACCAGGTTTTGTTGGAAAATTATTATCTACCGAAGAGCTTGAACCGAGGATTAGTAAGCTCGTGAATGACTACAATCATGAGCGCTACCACGAGTCGCTGGATAACCTGACACCGGCCGAAGTGTACTATGGGCGAGGGCAAACCATACTTAAGCGCCGAGAGCGTTTTAAACTGAAAACCTTGGAAATGCGAAGGCAAATCCATCACGCTAACCGGGCTAATCAGCTCAATTGATGGACGGAACTATCTCTTGGATTAAATCCCGCGCTGCCCACTAGGTTGTGACGACGTACCACATTTACAGGGGTTGTACTGCTTTATTCTGGGTTCGCAGTTTCGATCATCAGCATAGCACCGCCCGAACTTGATAAGGCCTAAATTAGATCGGTTAACGAAAATCAAGGAAGACGTACTATTGGAATACGATAAAACCTATATCACGCAACAAGGGGCGAGTGTTGGTGAGTGCGACAGCCAAACCTGCGTCCGCGAGCGCTGGTTCAGTCAACGGCATGCTCGGGTGGAGCGAAAGGCTGATTTTCCCAATCACGAGATTCCAGGCTAGGCAGTTCAAGTAGCGAAGTCTTCCCGCAATGGAGTGCCTGGCTTCCGGGGCAACCGTTTTCTGAGCACTCGGACAACCGGGCCCGCAAACGCAGTTCAGGGCAGCCAAAGAAATAACGGGTACCTGTTGGTGTTTGGCTAGTGTTGGCCTAAAAGTGACCGACCGGCTCTGCGCATTGCGGGCAGTATCACCTCTGCAAGACCTGCCAGAACAATAAGTGAAACGCCAACGATCTCACGCCACCCAAATGGCTCCTGGGTCAGCAATGCGGCGGATGCAGCACCGACGCTGATCTCTGTCATAAATAGCACCCCTGCCGTTCCAGGGTTGAGTTGTGGAGTGCCCCAGGTGATAGCAAGATAACCCGGAAGCACCACTAGCAGGACGACTGGAAGGAGCCAGGGTAGCACTGAGGTTAAGGCTTGAACAGGAGCTAGCAGCGGCTCTGCCTGCAGCGAGAGCGCACTAACGATGGATAAGATAGTGCACCACAAAAACCACATCGGCGCGACATCCAAAGCCGAGTGGCTCGGGTGTCGCCGCATCAGGTTTGCCGCAATGGCCCAGGTGACCCCCGCTGCCAGGGCCATCCAGTCGCCGACATTGCGTGGCCACGGAAACCCCTGCTCGACGTTCAGTATTACGAGCATTCCTAAAAGGCCTAAGATGATGCCGGCGATCCGTGCAGGCGTTATTGGCTCTTTAAGCCAGACACGAGCCAAGAGCGCGCTCCATACCGGTGTCAGGTAATAAAGTGATACTGCATGAATCACATCTGTATACAGGAACGAAGTTGAATAGAGCAGCATCGCGAGGCCCAAAGTTGCCCCAACGAGTTGCAAAGAGCGTCCCGCCGCCCGTATCTGTCCAGAACGCAGGATGATGATCGGCGTCAGTGCGATGAGCAGTATTAGGTGAAATAATGCGGTGGCCCAGATCCCAGAAATGCCGTTGGCATCAAGTGCCCGCAATGGAATCCAGTAGACTCCCCAGACCGCGCCGCCGAGCAGGCAGGATATGCGGGCGAGGCCTTCATGGCCGTCTCTTATGAGGTGCGAAATTGACATTGCGGCGCAGCAGAATCCGACCCGGGTTGGCGTCTGGCTAGCAGTTGGGATGGGAAAAACAGTTTTGGACGGCCAGTCCGAACTCCGTCTATCGCTAAGCGACAACTAACCGCCCTGGGTAAATCCAAGGTAGGATTAAGTATCGACAAGCTATGATACCTGTTGGCCATGTACCTGTCCTAATATCTGATGTCGTATATCAATCCCATTTTTCACCAGAACAGAATCGATAAACTGATAAGAGAGTTATAAGTATGATTGTTCCCACAGCCAACGTCGATGGACGGATCAGTCCAATCGACCAGGCCTCGATACCGATACTTGATCGGGGCTTTCTCTACGGTGATTCAGTGTACGAAGTGTTCAGGACCTACCACGGCGTGCCACTGTTTCTGGAAGATCATTTTGAACGATTGGAGAATTCGGCACGATTGATCAGTATGGACATCAGCCAGACTCGCGAAGCCCTCCTCGAAGAAATCCGGCGTACCGTGGTTGCTGCCAGCGTTACGGCACAAACCGATGCTTATGTGCGCTACCAGATTACCCGAGGTGTCGGTGCGGTTGATCTATATCCAGGTCCCGACCTGCAAACCAGTTACGTCATCATTGTGAAAGCACTTCCGACCTGGAAGGAGTCGTTTTACCAGCGGGGCATGGATATGGCGATTCCCAAGGTCAGGCGGAACCCAGTTAATTCTCTGGATCCGAACATCAAAGGTGGGAATTACCTTAATAACATTATGGCGCTGACCGAGGCGCGGCAGCAGGGGGCAGATGATTGCGTGATTCTTAACCGAGAAGGATTTGTGACGGAGGCGTCTAACAGTAACGTCTGGTTCGTTATTCGAGACCAGTTAGTCACGCCACAGTCGGGCAATCTGAAAGGCTTAACCAAAAAGCATGTACACCGAGCGCTTAAAGCGGCTGGCATAGCCAGTTTGGAAACGGATGTTCATGCGAATGAATTACTCGATGCCAGCGAATGCTTTGTTACCAGCGCAACCCGTGAAGTCATGCCTTGTGCGTCGCTTACTCTGCTCGATGGTGAGCGTTTGGAGTTTCCCCTTGGCGGGGGCGAGACCTGTCGTAAAGTTCAGGCCGTGTTTTCTTCTTACGTTGCAGATTACATCGAAAACCACGCTCATGAAGCGTTGGTGTGACAGGCCAGGGAATACACCGTTGAAATCAATTCTATTGTTCTGCCTGTGAGCCGGACACGAGTTTTACTGATTTTTGGCGGACAGTCCGCTGAACACGAGATATCAGTCATTTCGGCGCGCTCGGTCTGTGATGCGATTGATAGCAGTCGCTATGAAGTGATTCGGGTGGGAATCACCCGTTCCGGTGAATGGTTTCTCGACGATGACCAGGAAAGACTACTGGGGCAGGCCGAAGTCACCGAAGAAGGTTTTACCCGGGTTCGCCTGAGCGATGCCTCACTGGACCTAACCGATTCGCACGGCATCCAGCTGGAACAGACCCAGTTTGATGTGGTCTTTCCTTTGCTGCATGGTCCAAGAGGTGAGGATGGAACAATGCAGGGTCTGCTCGAACTTGCAGGGGCCGCTTATGTTGGTGCCGGTGTAGCCGCCTCGGCTGTAGGTATGGATAAGGAGCTCTCACGTGCGGTGTTTGCAACCGCTGGGCTTAGACAGACTGAATACTTGGTCGCGCGCCGCAGTGCCTGGCAAGAGAAGCCTTCATCGGTGGTCCGTGAGATTGAAGCAGCACTTAAGTATCCGCTTTTTGTAAAGCCCGCCAATCTGGGCTCAAGCATTGGAATTTCAAAAGTACATAATCGTGAGTCATTGGCCGACGCCATGAATTTTGCCGGTGGTTATGACCTTAAGATCATGGTGGAGGAGTCGGTTGAGCAGGCCCGTGAGCTTGAGTGCGCGGTCCTGGGTAATGAGGAGGTACAGGCGTCCGGCATTGGGGAGATCATTCCTGGTGCCGAATTTTACGATTACACCACTAAGTACCTGGATGACCGCTCGCAGTTGATAATACCGGCCGGATTACCCAAGGCGGTATCGGAGGCAGTACGGGAAATGTCAATTAGGGCATTTCAGGCTATAGATGGTTGTGGGCTTGCCCGCGTCGATTTTCTGCTTGCACCCTCTGGGGATGTGTTCCTCAACGAGATCAATACCATGCCCGGCTTTACCTCGATCAGCATGTACCCGAAACTGTGGCAGGCGAGCGGTACGTCCTACCCGGATCTGATTGATCGATTGATCCAGTTGGCGTTAGAACGCCACCGCGACCGGGATAGCATCATCTGTACACGCTAGTTGCAGCGTGTAGGCAGCGCTGACTCCTCGAAGCCCTATTGCAACAAAAGGGGCTTTAAAGGTCGCCCTGGCCTTCAACTCGGTGTCACCTAAGTGCTAAGTTAAAGAATAATTACGCCGGCCTTGGCTACGGAAATTGTCCAAAGGGTTATGTAGCAAAGAACTGCGGCAGCGATCGGGGTAAGTAACCAACCAAGTCCAATGCCGCCGAGTACTGACCATCGGATACCGTGCTTTCCCCGGAGTAGGCCGATTCCCAGTATTGCACCGATGACCGCCTGGGAACTTGAGACCGGAACCAATGGGATTTGTGGCAACCCGGCATTTCCCAGCCAAGCGGCAAGGCCCTTAGACGCAAACAGAAATAAAACAAAAGAATGCGACATCACAGCCACCCAGGCCGCTGCCGGCGACAAAGCGAATAGATCTTTGCCGACTGTCATCATTACTTTTCGGGAGTAGGTGAAGATCCCAAAAGCAATCGCCAGCCCCCCCAGAAGGAACAGCTGTTGCGAAGAATCTAGAGTGAGTCCGGTGCCAAGCCGTAGTGGCTCAAACTGTACTGCGTGAGTAAAAGGTCCCATCACGTTTGCTATGTTGTTGGCACCCAGGCTATAGGCGCCAAAGGTGCCCGCAAGTACCAGAGCCCAGCGCGTTAGCGAATCCTGTTGTAGCAGATGCAATCGCAACGCGCGCAAGGCCAGACTGGTCAGCGGCAACAAGATAGCAGCAATAATCCCCGCCAGAATAGGGCAGAGCACCCAGGTCAGGACGACCTTGCCAATTATGTTCAGATCTGTCGGAGCGCCACTCCAAAGATTCCATCCGACCAGGGCGCCGACAACAGCCTGGCTGGTTGACACCGGCAACCCGCGCCGGGTCATGAATAAAACGGTGAGCCCGGCACTGACGCTTGCCGTGCAGGCTTCTGCCAGGCTGTCGATGGCAGCCAGTTTGCCGAGTGTTTCTGTGGGCCCGGCACCACTGATCACAGCGCCAAGAATTACACCCAGGCTGCAAAGGGCGGCGGCTGACGCAAACCGCAGCATACGAGTGCCGACAGCCGTACCGAATACGTTAGCGGCATCGTTAGCGCCCAGAGCCCAACCTAAAAACAACCCGCCGCTGAGGAAGATCAAGAGGGATAAGTCCACTATGGAAGGCTCAGATCCGTCTTTTGATTGCGCTGATAGCTAACTGGTCTGCGATGTCTTCAGATTGGTTTGCAAGGGCATCAAGGTGTTCGACGAAGTAACGCAGTTGGACTTTGTGTGCCAGGTCGAGATCACTTTGGAAAATCAGTCTTTGCAAAGGAGTACTCAGTTCATCGGCCTGAGTTTCAAGGTCTGCAACCCTCTGGGCGCCCTCACGAACGCTCTGGTGGTCGGTAAAAAATGAACGCGTGGTATCGATTACCGCCTCGACACAGGTGATCGCCAGGAGGACAAGTTCGCTGTATTTCGGTTTGAAGGCATCAGGGATCTCGGGGGCTTGTATCGAAAGACGAAAGAGATTGGCCTTGTACATATTGGTCAACTTGTCGACATTTTCGACGAGACGAAGGACATCGCTGCGCAGGTCCGGAATAAGTGTGCGCGTGTAGAGTTCGGTTTCGATGGCACGGCGAAGATTATCAGCCTCGCGCTCAATGTTTTGTATCTGGTCGACCAGTTTGTTGAAGTTCTCCAGAGCGCCTTCGCTCAGGTAAACCTGAAAGGCTTTGGAAAAGACCTGCCCGGCGGATATCACTTTGTCAAGAAACTCTTCAATTTGAGCTTCGACTGCTTTGCTGGTACCCAACAGAGATGCCTCTTTTCCAGAAAATCCAAGCCAGCGCATATCGGGTTAGGTTAAGGTGTGCCGAAACGACAACTCGGCGTGAGTCGCCAGAAATCCCCTGTGGGAGATAGGGGTGATGTGCCTGCGTTTTTCATGCATCGCTCAGTTTGGGGACGCATATTATCAACTTGAGCACCCGATCTGTCTATTCCCTGTTACTTATGTATATTAAATATCCAGACAGCCGATATCGTCGGTCAGGGAAAATGTTGACTGATTCAACAATGAGCCTTTGGCAATATAAGCTTGCTACCGTATCTTTGTCGAAACGTCGTTTCAAAACAAATAACAGAACATTACGCTAAAGGAGGAATCAAATGAGTCGATTTTGATCGGGATTAAACAATGCAGCATTTGATCTTGGGTTCGCACTCAGCATGCTGGGGACTGCAAACGCCGGAACTGATTTGACCGTATACACCGCCGTTGAAGCAGAAGACTTACAGAAGTATGCCGCGAGATTTAACGAGGATCACCCCGACATCAACATCAACTGGGTGCGTGATTCGACCGGCATCTACACCGTTTGCCATCCCACTGGGACCACTGCACTTAAGCAAATGGATGCCCGGTTCGAATCCGTTGCAGCTTCTTTGAAACAGCCCTTTTATCGAACGTTTCTACGCGTGACGATCCCGGCTTGTACGCCCGCCATACTGGATATCAGTATCTATCTTTTTGTTAGTGCCATGACGACAGTTTCTGTGATCATCTTTCTTTATTCGCCTCATACTACGCTGGCCTCGTCGCGGTCCTGAATATGGACGATGCCGGTGATATCGCGCCTGCCGCTGCAATGGGTATGATGATTATTGATACTGCGGCAGGTGTTAAGATTCTTCATTACCTGCTGAGCCGAGGTATCGAGGCCAAAACACAGACTTGGCGATCAGCAGTTTCCACTTAACCGAGACACACAATTATGAAATACCTTCACACGATGGTCAGGGTAAGCGATCTGGAGAAGTCGCTGGAGTTTTATTGCGCAAAGTTGGGCTTGATCGAGGCACGTCGCTATGATTCGGAACAGGGCCGGTTCACCAATGTTTTTCTGTGCGCGCCCGGAGACGAATCAGCCCAGATTGAGCTTACCTACAACTGGGACCCCCAGGATTATGGCGGCGGGCGTAACTTTGGCCACCTGGCATACCAAGTTGACGATATCTATGCGCTATGCCAGCGACTGATGGATCAGGATGTGACTATCAACCGCCCACCGCGGGATGGTCGAATGGCGTTCATTCGCTCTCCTGAGAACATTTCGATTGAACTGCTGCAGCGTGGTGAGTCGTTGGCGCCAGCGGAGCCCTGGGCTTCAATGCCCAATACCGGTGAATGGTAGGGAGGTTCATTTTTGCAGACCGCCCGAGCGCCACTTCAGATTGATGAGTTGTCAGTTGCTGAGCAGGGACTGCTTGGGATGTGCTGTTGCCCGGGTCGTCTCGAAGGCGGGCCTAGTGGACTCGTCTGGCAGCGCGATCTTCAAGCCGACCTAGGCGCTATTTCTCTATGGCGGCCTGATCTAGTGGTCTCCCTGGTGGAGATCCACGAGTTTTCCATGCTTGGTGTTCCGAATCTGCCGCGACAGCTGAAACGCCAGTTTAACTGGAAGCACTGGTCGGTCAGGGATCTTCAGGCGCCAACCGGCGGCGGACCTGCGACCTCGTTTGTTGATGAACTTTTAGCCGGGTTGCGTGGGGGAGATCGAGTGTTGTTGCATTGCGCAGCGGGTCTTGGTCGCACCGGCACGTTGGCAGCGCGATTGCTAATCGCATCCGGCTCGGCAGCGGCTGATGCGATCGCAACCGTACGTCAGACAAGGCCAGGGGCGATCGAGTCTGACGCTCAGGAAGCGTTTCTGCTCGCCCTGGATAAATCCTGAGGGTAATGTCAGGACGTTGAGGCGGGCCGTATTTGGCTGATGTTGTCTATGAGCACGTCAGCGTGCGCCGCTAGTTCATCATCAGTGCCAGCGCCGCCCGTGATCCCAACGCTCAGCCCAGCCCCTGCACGACGTGACATCACCATGTCACTGACGGTGTCCCCAACCATAATGAGTTGGGAGACCGGAATCTTCTGTGTTCGGGCAATCGAAAACAGCACTTCAGGGTCTGGTTTGACCGGCCCGCGGTCATCACCGCAGATCACTTGGTTGAAACAATCCTGAATGCCGAGGTGTCTAAGCATCAAATCGGTCGAGTCACGGTTGTCGGTTGTGGCTACCACGAGCCGACAGCCGTGCTGTTGCAATGTTCGTAGCGGCGACAGTACATTCCCCCTTGGGGTGATTTCCTTCGCCTCTGGTTGCGCGGCCATTAGGGGTAATAGGCAAGTGCTTGAAAGCTCAAGCGCCTTATCCCATGTTACTCCGGATTGAAACATGGCCGTGGCAGCCACAATCATTAACTGATCAAGCGGTGCGCTAGCGAGCGGTCCCTGGCCAAAAGTGCGATTGGTGTTTGGGTCATAACCCACGGCACGGTAAAGGTGATGTACAAAATCATCACCGAGGTCGGTTGCAGCGAGCAAGGCGTTGGCGCTGCGCACCATCCGGGGCCCCCACACGCTGTGAAAATCGACCAGAGTCCCATCTTTATCGTAGACAACACAACAGGCTCTTGTAGTGACATCACCGGCCTTTATCCGGACAGGTCTCATACTGGGTACGCCGATAGGTTAGGATTAACACTTAAATATCTCAGCGTCGGGGACTTTGTCAACTGTTAGCTTCTTATCCTGCCATGCCAACTGAATTATCGTCAGCAGCCGCTTTGTTTAACATGCGCCTTGCCACCCGGTCAGCCGGCGGCAAAGTCGTGCCGAGGTTGTTGGCCTATGCGTGATGCGGACTACGTCATTGTTGGAGCTGGGTCAGCCGGTTGCGTCCTGGCAGCCCGGCTGAGTGAAGATCCGGCAATTCGGGTAGTGCTACTAGAAGCTGGTGGGAGTGACCGCAGTTTGATTGTGCGGATGCCTACAGCATTATCAATGCCAATGAACACCCGCCGTTTCAACTGGGGGTTCCAGAGTGAATCAGAGCCGGGGCTGGATAACCGCGTATTGGATTGCCCCCGCGGCTTGGGTCTTGGCGGTTCGTCCTCGATCAATGGCATGGTCTACGTGCGCGGCCACGCCGAGGATATCAACCAATGGGAGTCCAATGGCGCTGCGGGATGGAACTACGCCGCCTGTCTACCGTATTACCAACGCGCCGAGTCGTGGTATCGCGGTGCGGACCGTTATCGTGGCGGCAGCGGGCCGCTCGGCGTGTGTGCCGGAAATGAAATGCGGTTGAACCCGTTGTATCAGGCGTTTATTGACGCTGGGTGTGAGGCAGGGTACCCGGGCACGCAAGACTACAACGGGTTTCAACAGGAAGGATTCGGGTCGATGCATATGACTGTAGACCGGGGTTGTCGTGCTTCGGCCAGCCGTGCCTATCTCGATCCGGTCCGTGATCGCAAGAATCTGCGGGTGATTACTGGAACCCTGGTCAACCGGGTGCTGTTGGATGGGATACGCGCAACCGGAGTCGAGTACGAAAAGGATGGCAATGTCTTTCAGGTCTATGCCCAGAGTGAAGTGATCCTGTCGGCCGGATCGATTGGCTCGCCCACATTATTACAGCGTTCGGGGATAGGTTCGCCGGGTATTCTCGAGTCTGCCGGTGTTCCGGTGATTCATCCGCTGGAGGGAGTAGGCCGTAACCTGCAGGATCACCTTGAGGTCTATTTTCAGTATCGCTGCCTCAAGCCGATCTCGCTGAACTCGCGTTTGGGTTGGTGGAGCAAGCTTCAGATCGGGTTGCGTTGGCTGTTATTCAAGGACGGGCTGGGAGCGACCAATCATTTTGAATCATGCGCTTTTATTCGTTCACGTGCGGGAATTTCAGCCCCGGATATTCAATACCATTTTTTGCCGGGTGCAATGCGCTACGATGGTCGTGCGGCTTTCGATGGGCATGGCTTTCAGGTCCATGTGGGACCCAATAAACCCACCAGCCGGGGAGACGTAGCGATCAGGTCGGCCGATCCACGTCAGCACCCTCGGGTTCGGTTTAATTACATCACTACCGAAAAGGACCGAGCAGATTGGAGATTGTGTATCCGTTGGACACGCGAGATACTCGGCCAATCCGCAATGGATCGTTTTCGCGGCCAAGAGATAGCACCGGGCGAAGCGATAACTGCCGACGATCAAATTGATGAGTGGGTACGACAAAATGTCGAGAGCGCTTATCACCCATCATGTACCTGCAAGATCGGTGCCGACAATGACCCAGCGGCGGTACTGGACGCCGATTGCCGGGTTCAAGGCATCGACCAACTGCGGGTGATTGATTCATCCGCCTTCCCCAGCATCACTAATGGGAATTTGAACGCTCCGACCATAATGCTGGCGGAGCGGGCGGCGGATCTGGTCGCCGGGAAAACTCTTCTAGAACCACTTGAGGCGCCCGTTTGGGTCGATCCGCTGTGGCGTGAGCGCCAACGGAGCGGTGAGCCACAACGGCCTGTACCGGGCACAGCCGAGGGCGTTCATTGAGCCGGGCCGATGAAGATGCCGAAATGCTTTCGGTAGTCGATTCCTTGGACGAGGTCGTGGGATCACAGCGGCGCGATGAAATTCACCAACAAGGCTTGCGCCACCGCGCTGTCCATGTCCTGGTGTTCAATTCTTCGGGAGAGTTGTTTCTGCAACAACGCGGATTGCAGAAACAAGAAAACCCAGGGATGTGGGATTCCTCTGTAGCAGGGCATGTGGATGCCGGTGAGAGTTATGATCGGTGCTGTGTCCGGGAAATTGAAGAGGAGATAGGCCTTTCGTTAGATGAAATACCTGAAGCCTTGTTTAAATTGGAGGCAAGCGCAATCACTGGGATGGAGTTCGCCTGGGTCTATCGACTGGTCAGCGACACAGACCTTAAGCCAAATTTAGACGAAATGCAGGGCGGCGCCTGGCTCTGCGAGGCCGACGTTAATGACTGGATTGATAGCGGCGCCGAGCAGTTGTCCGGCGTTTTCCAGTTGATTTGGTCGATGTTCCGCTCGAGCCAGTACGTGCAGCAGGACTGAGAGACAAAAGCAAATCACACGCTCTTTGCTTTCGCGCTGTCATATGCGCGAGCGACTTCCTCGCCAATGATGTGGATTCCTGCTTCAACCGAGGCGGGATCCTGGGCGTAGGATATGCGGATGCATTCATGTCGATGCTCCCATCCGCCCTCGAGGCCGGGGAAAAAATGCTCTCCGGCAATGACCAGGACACCACGACTCTTGAGCCGTTGATAAAGCTTTTCGCTGGTGATCGGCAGGCCTTCAAACCATAACCATAGGAATATCGCGCCTTCCGGGGTATGAACTCGGCAGGGGTAGCCCTCAAGTGCTGTGTTAACCCAGGAGACCGCCTGCTTGACTCGCTGCCGGTAGTAAGGTCGGATCACATTATCTGACAGGTCAAGAATACTGCGATCGCCGACCATATCACTGACCAGCCCGGGGCCAGCACTTCCTGGAGCCAGCGAGAGGATCGCGTTTGCTGCGGTTACCGCCTTGATCACTTTTTCGTGGGCAACGACTATGCCGGTCCGCAGGCCCGGCAGCCCCAACTTGGACAGGCTGAGACAGATAATGATGTTCTCATCCCAAACAGTGGCGACCTGTGGGAAAACAATATTCGGAAATGGCCCCCCATAGGCCGAATCGATAATCAGCGGGATGTGGTTTGTGTTAGCGAGTTCACGCAAATGCGAAATCTCGGTATCAGTCAACACATTGCCGGTTGGATTGGTTGGGCGGGATACCACAATTGCTCCGATATCTGAAGTGATATCAAGCCGTTCGAAATCAATGTGGTATTTAAATTCGCGATCACCTCGTAACTCAATGCTGGGTCGAAAGGCACGAAACAATTGCTTCCCCAGGCCGACATCAACGTAACCAATGTATTCAGGAGCCAAGGGTAGCAGTATCCGGCGAGCCGGCCTCTCCTGAAAGTCGCCAGCAAAAAGATGAAACAGCGCGTAAAACGAGCTCTGACTGCCGTTCGTTATCGCAATATTTTTGGGGCTGACATTCCAGCCGTACCGCTCTCGAAGCAGGCTCGCGAGGTTGTGATTAAACCGGGCGTCCCCTTGCGGGCCATCGTAGTCTCCAGTCAGGCGCTCAAAACGTTCGCCATCGGCCAACAGGGAAGTCATGGCGGACCGGAAAGTCTCCTGTACTTGTGGAATGCGAGCGGGATTTCCACCACCCAGGAGATGCATGTTTGAAGAGTCAACCAAAGATTGGTCGATATCATCCATCAGGGTCAGGATGCCTGACCCAGAAGAAAGGAACTGACCGAAACAAGAAAAATCCATTGATCTGACTCGCACTAAAACCGGTCGGTCTTATTGATTGAGTGGTTCAATGCGATTACTAGAACCATCAATAGGGGTCGGCTCGATGTCCAGTTGGACGATCAGCCGATCAGTGAACGCGCCGAAGGCCAGATCAGCCAGGATGCGTGCTGATTCGAACAACGCCGCGTCTCTTGGAAGATCGTCATCGTCTTCTGCCTCTTTGAAGACAAGACCGTGTGCTTGCACAAGGGTTTTGAGCAATGCCTGGCGGTCATTTTTCTGTCGTACACGTTCGGCGCTACGCAGACTTTCGAGCAGCGGAACTTCGGTGAGTTGGGCCAGTGGGGCCTCAATCTTCTGGATTCCTTTCAGATAGGCGAAATCCGGATCGTGGCCTACCCTGGCGCGGTGCAGGCTGCGCAGTCTATCTATGTGCTCAAGGTAGTTACTCTGCTCATAGATTGAGAAATCGGTAGCATCAATTTGGGTCCAGGGTAAGGCATTGTCTAGCGCGCGCTCGCCATGAGAGGTTTCTTTGCGGCCAATAGGCAAAATGATGTCCGGGATCACACCTCGGTGTTGCGTGCTCTCACCATTAACCCGGAAAAATTGCGCAATGGTGAGCTTCAGTTGGCCCAGTGGCTGGTCAGGATCCTGAGAGTAGCGATCCAGATCAATCAGGTTCTGTACGGTGCCTTTACCAAAGGTGGATTCACCAATCACCAAGCCCCGCTTGTAATCCTGAATGGCGCCGGAAAAAATCTCAGATGCCGAGGCGCTGTCACGATCAACGATAACTGCCAGTGGGCCGGCATAGGCGAGGTCGTCGTTAGGGTCATGATTGACCCGGATTCGCCCGCGAGAGTCACGGACCTGAACGACGGGACCTGAAGGAATAAAAAGCCCAGTCAGGGCGGTCGCCTCGGCGAGTGCACCACCGCCATTGCCGCGCAGGTCGATCACCAACCCATCGATGCCCTCGTGCTCCATTTGTGCAATGAGGTTGCGTACGTCCCTGGTCGTGCTGCGATAATCGGAATCCCCCCGCGCCCGAGCGTCAAAATCAACATAGAAGGTAGGTACGTCAATCACACCGATGCGGTGGATAATGTCACCATCGCGCACTTCCAGCAGGGTACGCTGAGCTGCCTGCTCTTCCAGCTTAATCTGGTCTCGGATGATCGCCAGCACCTGGGCGCTGGTACTGCCAGCCTGGGGATTCGGGGTTATTCGAAGGCGTACCGTAGTGCCTTTTGGTCCTCGGATCAGATCGACTACGTCGTCTAGACGCCAGCCGATCACATCGGTTACCGGCTCATCGAGGCCTTGGCCGACACCAATGATATGGTCCCCGGGACGCAGGGTACCTTCAAGTTCTGCCGCCCCCCCCGGCACAATACGCTGAACCACTGTGAACTCGTTCTGCATCTGGAGTACGGCGCCAATGCCCTCCAGTGACAAGCTCATTCGGATCTTGAAATTTTCAGTAGCGCGTGGTGAGAAGTAACCCGTATGTGGTTCGATCGCGGAAACGTAGGCATTTACCAATGTCTGGAACACGTCCTGGCTGGTAATTTGCTGAATACGCCGCTCAAGCTGTTGATAACGTTGCCGCAGGGTTTTCAGGATTTCTTCGTGCGGTTTATTTTCTAACTTCAACGCCAGGTAGTCGTTCTTGACTCGCCGACGCCACAGATCGTTCAACTCAGCCCGGTCGACGGCCCAAGGCGATTGGCTACGGTCGAAGCGGTAGTGCTCGTCGATCGTGAAGTCAAATGGTGCCTCCAGTGCTTCCAGTGCAAAACGTATTTGATCAAACACCCGTTGGCGGTAAGTATTGAAGAGATCAAAAAAAGGCGTGACCTGATTGGCAGTCAAGTAGTCGTCGAGGCGGTGACGCAGGGTCTCGAAGCTTTCGATATCTTCGGCCAGAAAATAGCTGCGATTAGGGTCCAAGGCCTGAAGATAACGAGTCAGGATCTCAGAGGATAGTTCGTCATCAAGTTGAGTTTTGCGATAGTGATAGCGCTCGACAAAGTAATTGATGAGTTTGATCGTGCGCCCATGATGCAACGCCGCTCCCAGGACGGGACTGCTCTCCAGGGGCGCAGTTGCGGCATTTGCGGCGACAAGGCTGAAAAAGCCAAGGATCGCGCAGAATACCAGAGATCGGCTAAACCTCAGGCGAAACACATCAAAGTCCTTTGCAAAAAATGGATTAAACAGGCAAGTACTGCACGAATTAGTGCGACACGGGGCAATTATAACTGCTTGGTAGGATCGTCGAACAACGGAATGTCGCAACTGGTCGCTTGAACATGGTAGGAGTGGCTTTTTTGTCAAAAAGGCCGGGGGCGATGACTGTCGTCTCAGCCCCTTACAGATTCACCTGCTGTTCTGGAAACAGATCCAGCAGCGATGCCTCACTGGCTCGGGCAACGCCTCGTTCAGTAATGATACCAGTCATGAAGCGCCGTGGCGTGACATCGAAAGCCGGGTTGGCAGCGGGACTGTCATTGGGCGATAGGCGTACGCGAGTCATGCGGTTTTGGCTATCGATTCCGTTAATATGAGTCACTTCCTCGGCAGAGCGTTCCTCGATCGGTATTTCTAAAATACCATCTCGCACGCTCCAATCAATCGTTGATGAGGGTAGGGCGGCGTAGAAAGGAATGTCGTTGTCATGGGCGGCCAGCGCCTTAAGGTATGTTCCGATCTTGTTGCACACATCTCCGGTACGGGTGGTGCGGTCAGAGCCCACAATGCACAGATCGACCTGTTGGTGTTGCATCAGGTGCCCACCTGCGTTATCCGCAATCACGGTATGGGGTACCCCGTGAGCCCCCAGTTCCCACGCGGTCAACGATGCCCCCTGATTGCGTGGTCGGGTTTCGTCTACCCAGACGTGAATCGGGATGCCCGCATCGTGCGCCTTGAAAACAGGTGACAAAGCGGTGCCCCAGTCGACCGTGGCAAGCCATCCGGCGTTACAGTGAGTCAAAATATTAACTGGTGTCGCACCACTGCGATGTGCATGTTTTTTAATCAGCTCAAGACCATGGTTCCCGATGGCGCTGTTGGTTGCCACATCCTCATCGCACAGTTGTTGAGCCAGTGTTCGGGCGGCAGCTGTACGTGAACCGGTTGGAGCCTCGAGCAAGGTCGGAAGTATCCGATCAAGCGCCCACCGCAGATTGACAGCCGTTGGACGGGCGTCGAGGAGTTGCTGGTAAGCTTGGCGCAGATTGCTGTCGCTGGGATCTGCATGGCAAGCGAGATAAAGCCCGCAGGCGGCGGTCACCCCAATCAGTGGGGCGCCGCGTACGACCATGGTGGCAATCGCTTGGGCCGTTGCATCAACGGTATTCAGCGTACGTATATCAAACCGAAAAGGCAGCACCGTCTGATCAATGACATGGGCAAGAGGTGCCTGCTGATCCAGCCAGATCGACCGGTAAGTTTTACCCTCAACCTTCATCAGTTAAGCCTATCGGTTCTTCCATTGAGGCGGGCGTTTCTCTGCAAATGCCGCCATGCCTTCCTTTTGGTCTTCGGTAGCAAAAAGTGACTGGAACATAATACGTTCACCAGCCACGCCTTGTGCCAAATTAGTTTCATAGGCGCGGTTAACTGAGGCCTTAGCCATAAATACAGACGGACGAGACATCTGTGCAATAGTCGTTGCAGTGGCAAGCGCTTCTTCGATAAGCGCTGCCGCAGGAATCACACGGCTCACTAGGCCCGACCGTTCAGCTTCTGCCGCGTCCATCATGCGTCCGGTCAGGCACATTTCCATGGCTTTGGATTTGCCAACGAAACGCGTCAGCCGCTGGGTGCCGCCAGCACCAGGAATGATCCCGAGTTTGATTTCCGGCTGTCCAAAGCGAGCGTTGTCCGCAGCGAGAATAAAGTCACACATCATTGCGAGTTCACACCCCCCGCCAAGGGCGAATCCGGCAACTGCTGCAATCACTGGTTTTCGGCAGTGGGTTACCTGCTCCCAGTTCTGGCCGATGAAATCGCCAAGGTACACATCGACGTAGGAGCGATCTTTCATGCCCTTAATGTCGGCGCCTGCCGCAAATGCTTTTTCACTGCCGGTAATGACAATAGCGCCAATGCTGTCATCTTGCTCAAACGCCCGGAGTGCTTGCCCCAGTTCGTCCATCAACGGATCAGACAAGGCATTGAGCGCCTCAGGCCGATTTAAAGTGATTAGTCCGACAATGTCATGCACTTCACATATTATGTTTTCGTAACTCATCAGGTCTCCTTTGGGAAAAACATTACAAACCGTTACAATTACTGCCCGGAGATTAACGGCAAGAGGCTTATGATCAATTCGGCAATCGATCATCTATCGTGCCGTTTCCGGTCTAGTCTAGCAGAGAGTTCTGCTACAACCTGTCGGGAATCAATACTGAGTTTCGCAAGTAACAGTCTTTGGAGTAGTAGATAGCCCAAGGCTGATTGAACAAGATTGCCAAATGACTGGGAGAGAACGATGAGTAGCGCACCGGTAAGTTCTTACCACGCGGTATACCAGGTGGCCAAAGAGGATCCCG
>Ga0310121_10002672_pt1 | contig 16744 bp, 19 predicted proteins | sample CB27_Tmax_986_MG_FD_203504 | JGI IMG/M metagenome (GOLD analysis project Ga0310121, IMG submission 203504) | Marine microbial communities from Western Arctic Ocean, Canada - CB27_Tmax_986 | ecosystem: Environmental > Aquatic > Marine > Oceanic | place: Canada: Western Arctic Ocean | collected...
CGTTGGCAACTGCTTGTCGCCATTCGTCAGCCTGCCCCTCGGTAATCGCACGCATAATGCTGTCCTTGCCTAAGTGCTTGTTTAGCAACCGCTCAACCTGTCGAAAGTTTTTGATTGTCGATTCGGCTGATTCGGGGGTGCGTTGTTCAATGTATAGGGCAGCGAAGTCGCCAAGCGTTGCCGATTGCCTCGGCTCAGTCAGGCCGGCCTTAGCAAGCTTGCCGTGCAAGTCGTCGCCAATTTCCGTCAGCCATTGGGCGGTGGCGTTGTCCAAGGGGCGTTTCGATATCGACGCGGAAACCAACGCCCGCACTTTGGAACAAATGGAATCGGCATCTTTCTTGGCGATACCGCCGAGTCGGATGCTCTTGCGGCGTTTGTCGGCATCCCGAAATTGGATGCGGTAGAGGGTCCTGCCGTTACGTGTTTCCTTGACTACACTAGCCATAGCCGTTTCCTTTCTTAGACAAAGGTTATCGGTTAGAGTCGCCGGCGGTGTTGCAAGCACCCCGGCGGCTTGTTTATTATTGCCGCGTCGGTGCTGGTTTGCAAATGCCGGATGTAAATTCGGGATGTAAATTCGCCGTTTAACACCCGCAATGGTTCAAGGTGTGCGAGTCACCGGTTGCCTGTTACGCTTGCTACTGGCGATTCTCGTGGACGGTTTTTCAAAACGGCGACTCATTCTCGATCCCTAACGCAAATTCTTTCAGCCTCGCACGCTGCCACTTGGAATAGCTCACGCCTGGCAAGGTCTCGTCCGTCAGGGGGGGCAACGCGTTGGAGCCCCTTGCTTCCTTCCGATGTTCGTCTCGATCGAATAGCATCAACTGTCGCTCTGGCTTCGCCGGCTTGCTGGTTTTCGTCGCGACCATGCGTTGCCTCTCAATCACGAGGTTGCCACCTGGGACCTTGGGACGGTGTGGGAGGGTTTTTCCATATAACCGCCAATCTTCCTCTCATGAGGGGTTTATATGGGAATTAGGTCCCAGAAGGTCCCAAGGTCCCAAGGTCCCAAGGTCCCATTCATCGAAAGTCCCACGTACCACTTGCCGCTGCTCTTTACCCTTTCAAAACCCCTTTCCGTCATCGCTTCACCGAACGTGCGTTGCGTCACCACCTTCTCTCCGTTGGTGTCACACCATAGCCGATATTGGCGGTACAGTTCGCTGGACTTTACCCGTAACTGGTTGTCCACCTCACAGGCGTCTTCGATGAACGCCTTCAGCACGTCCTGACTTGCTCGATAGCTGTCTGTGGCGGACTTCACCACGTCGGGTTCACGAAGTCTAAGCTGCCGCCACTCGATGATGCCGCCCAAGGCCCAACGCAATATGTGGCCTGCTTCGGCGTGCAGCTTGTCCACCAATTCCACGTCTTGGTCGTTCTCGGGAATCGTCACGTTGAACGGCACTAACTTCAGTCGCCGCCAAATGCCAAGGTCCGTACCTCGCACGATTGGCTTGTGATTGGTGATCAGTACGGGAAGGTGCGACGGCGTGAATTCCCAGAAATCTTGACGCATGCGACGGGCTCGAATTCGATCACCGCCCGTCAATTCTTTCACTAGCGATTCGTTCAACCGTCGTCCTTCGCCACTCTCGACGACGGCAACGAATCGCTTACCGAACAGATCGGCTCTTTCCGTTGGGTGCGTGTCGTTTCGCTTGAGCATCAACAAATCGTGGGGAGCCTTAATCCCATAGTCAGGGCCAAGGACGCGAAGCCAGGTTTCAATCAAAACGCTTTTACCGTTGGCACCCGTACCGTAGAAAATCGGGAGCACGTGCTCAAAGACCTGGCCGACAAGCGACAGTGCCAATATCCTTTTGACGTAGGAAATCAGTTCGCGGTCGGAATCGAAAACCCGATTCAGGAACGCCAGCCACAATGGGCAATTGACTTCCTCGCTGGGATATTCCACGGGAGCCATCTTGGTCAGGAAGTCGCCCCGGTTGTGCCGCCGTAGCTCGCACGTTTCCAAATCCAACGTGCCGTTGGCACAGTTGAACAGCCACGGTTGTGAATCCAATTCATCGATGGCAATAGGTATCTCTTCCTCGCACTCAGCCATCTTCAGCATCGCATTGACCCGGTCAGCACGTTCTGACGTTTGAGCCCACCGGGCAATAGCTTGCCGCTCTTCCTGCCCACTGGCGAACGCGGCTTCGTGATAAATCGAACGGACTGTATTCTTGGCGAGTCTCCGCAATTGGCCGTTGTCGTCGATTTTCCACCGCTGGCCGTCCCAAACGAGCCACCGTCGCCACGGGTAACAGTATCGAACGCTGTCGCCTTGCTCACGCACGAACCGCTCGGCGTTGCCCATATCCGTGAGACGGATCGACTTGTCAATTGTGCTATCTGTCGACATTGTTGTTGCTTCCTTGCTACGGACTGGTGACTGCTGAGAGTGCCAGCTCCCACAACCATTCGTCCGGCACGGTGGGCTCCGCTCGTCGAGCGTCGAGAAAAATGCTAAGAGCATCCAATTGCTGGCCGTACGTCCCCACTTTTCGCGGAGCGGTGTGAATGCTGCCTTGATAGCCGCGGTCTGCCGCGATACGTTTGACGGCAGCTACCGCCCTGGAAAATCGTCGCAATTCCGTATAATGCATCGGTATCCTTTCACTTGAGTCTCGGCGGTTGCTGTGATCGTCGCCGCCGGGGCTCAATCTAATTCCGCTTGTCACTCCGTCTCGACGAGCGATTTGCTTGGCTCTGTTGTTGCCCAAGATTCAAGCTCGGAAACGAGAAACCTGTACTGTTTCCCTACCTTGAAGAACGGGACTTCGCCCGCCTTGACGCGGCTCCACAGGGTGCGTTCCGACACTCTCAAGAATTGGCTCGCTTCGCACAGCGTTAGCACTTGTTGGCGTCCACGTTCGTTCGCGTTTGTCATAATTCACCTCAACCTTTTGCGTGAGATTTCCAGGAAATACCCCCAGAATACGGACGGTTTCGGCGTAGTACAGAACGATTTACCTCATTCGTACCGGAATTCGCTACCGTCCATTGCAGCCAAATGCGGCAGAACGGATTGAAGTTGCCTGAAAGCTCTTTATGATCTTCTTCTCTCGATCATTTTGGTGGCGCACTCGTCAACTAAGGGTGAAATCGTGGATAACATGGTCGTTGTTTGGCTAATCGCAGCCCTTGTGTCGGCTTGCGTGTTCGGTTTTGCGGGTGCCTACATCTCTCGGCAAAAGAACCGAGAGCCAATCGAAGGCATTTTATTTGGGGTATTGCTGGGGCCTCTTGGCCTGGTCATTGCAGCGGTAATGCCAAGCATTAAGGCCAAAGAGCAGGGGCCGGTGCACTCTGATTTTCCAGTGTCCCGTGGGTATGACTACGGCACCGAGCCAAGCGACGCCGATGAAGAGGCGGCAGCGTTGCTTGACGTATTGGACCAAGAGGCTCGCGGCACGGGCAATGAGAATAGCCGTGATGCTGACCTGGATGCGGCCGCACTATTGGATGAGCTTGACGCGGAAGCCGGCTTCAAGGCGGATAGTGAGCGAGACGATGATCTCAGCTAATTCGCTCTCGGTGGACAACCTCATGGTTCGGGCTGATTTCCTTCTTCGATAGCCCGAACGAGCCGGTCTAGCGATTCTTTAATCTCGGTTGTTTTAATTGCCCATTCTGTTTCGCATGCCAGCGGAATTGGCGGTGTCACTGCCGATTCGTCTTTCACATTCTCGCCAAACAAACCGGATGCATTCCTAGCCGGGACCCATGGGCCAGTTCCCTTTCGTATGAGTGTGTCTGGCAATAAAGTACCCTGTGCTGCGAGCAGTTTGAGTTGATCAGCATCCACCGGTCCATGGACTTCACTGTCAATTTTGTAAAAGAATTGTGCCGACATTGACCCTACCCTATCGGCCCTCTACAGCCTCATTGGTCCGTCGATGTCTCGACGGATCGTTTGGTTTTTGTGGTGTGAAGTCGGCGGCACCGGCGGACCTGTCGATCATCTCGCCGATCGAGACTTCCGGGACCTCCGCTGCCGTTCTCGACGCAGGTTTGCCGCCGCTGTCGCGATTATCGCCCGGGCAATCCCGATGAACAACCGCTCGTCAACCTTATCGATGTGGTCGAAATCGATGTGGTCGAAATCGACGTTGTCGAATAGTTCCACGATGGCCAGCCGCTTCACGTCGTCCGGGACTTGCCAGTCCTGGTTGGCTGCTTGGCGTACCATGGCGGCATCACTACGGCGTAATGGGAGGCCAGCACCTCAACCTCGATTGCGTCTAGCCCTCTTCGTCATGGAATTTGACCCCCAAACCCCCGCGAGCGATTAGAGGGGCAAGGCTCTCACCAGTCGTTTCTTTGTGACTCAGGCGAGGCGTTTGCATCTTACCGCAACCGCCGGCGTGCCGCACAGTCCGTCAATTCGTCCAGTCCATCTGGACGGTATCCGTTCGTCGCGAGCCACGTCAGGGCCTCGTCCTCGTCGATTAAGCGGGCTGGCTCGCCGAGCAGTTCGGCCAGCGGTGGCATCAGCACCCATTGTCCGGCCACACGGTACAGATCGCCGCCGTTCAGTGTGGTTCCGGGCCACCGCTGGGCGTCGTCTACCGGAAACCACCTTAGATTGCCGGAATCGTCACGGACCGCCACCGTTTGCCGATCGGTCATCACTCACCTCCCTTGGTTACGGTCGCCTCGCGTCGGTTGGTCATGGGGCAAATCTTACCGTTTTTAAGCCCTCTCAACTGCCCACATGGTGTTCGACCGCAATAGCATTAGTCGTTTGCGTCCACCTGCTGGCGATTGCGGCCTGTCGCGGTAAACTTCTGGTAAGGCGAAGCTTCGCTTAACAGATGACACCCCTAAGCTGCCTGGCCCTGGTTGCTGTACCCAGAACACGTTAACGACACCACGAGCGTACAAATCATGTTTCGTAAATCTCTGACGATCGGACTCGGGATTGCGGTCAGTTTGCTACCAACAAGTATGGCGTTGGGACAGACCTTGCGAACATGGAAGGATGCCACTGGTAAGTTCGAGGTTGAGGCACGACTGTGTCGAGTTGACCATGAGAGTATTGTTCTTCGAAAACCCGATGGAAACATAATTATCATTCCGTTGAAACGCCTGAGCAACGAAGATCAACGATTCGTGGACGACGATCATGTCATGTGGGCAATGTTCCACATGGAAACATATCGAAGTCGAAAAGCATACGATCTCGTTAAGCAGCAAAGAACGCTGGGAGAGAAAGCCGTCTATGCGACGTTGATTGCACAGAACCTGAAGTCGAAAGGGGTCGACGAATTCGATCGGGAGCGGGCAAAGGAAATTTTCGACGATATCCGAACTGACCTGGAATCGTCGGATGAGCCCTTGAATTGGTATCTAGCTGCTAGATTGTACTTTGAGTTCGAACAATCCGATGAGTCGTTGAATGACAAGGTCATTCCATTGCTGAACAAGTGCAGGCGGGAATCCGAACCCTACGGTATGACGTTGTTGGCTTATCTCTATTATGCTGGGGATGGCGTAGAGAAGAATGACGACAAATCGTACGAGTTGTATGACACGGTAGCTTCAAAATTTGGCTGTTCGCTATCACTGTGTAATGCTGGACTTTACACTTACTCAGGATTGGGAACAGCCCAAGACCGGGACGCTGGAAAGCGGATGATCGACACAGCGGCCAAGAGAGGTAATCTATTTGCGATGTGTCGCATGGCGGAAATCTTACGGGAGGAACTTGAAGACATCGACATACCAAAGATTTCAGCGGGTACTGTAAGTGCCTTGAAGAAGGGGGATCGAAACGCACGCCGAACCTTGCGGACCTATGGCACGGCCTTGAAGAAGCGAGAACGACTCCTCAATTCTGCGGAACAATGGGCGAATAAAGCTATTAAGGGAGGTTTTGCCGGGGGTTATTACCAGTTGGCACGGCTGAAGATGACACTTGCCGCTGAGGAGACAGATTCGGCTAAATCCGACGAATATTCGAATGCTGCGACTGAGCTATTAGAAAAAGCTGCGGAACGTGATCAGCCAAATGCAGTTACATTTCTCGCTCAGTTTTGGGCGAGTATGGACGAATTAGAAAAAGCTAAACGCTATGCCGATCAAATGGATCGGATTTCAACTAGTCGAATAGGCCAAGGTCGAATAGGCCAAGATGTGATTGACGAAACGAAGAGGCTGGTGAGCTCAGCAATCAAAGATAAAGAAGACCATGAGAAGCTGTTGAAGTCAGTAACACTTATAGTTGAGAGCTGGACTTGGCGTCGAACGGGAGGTGGCTCGTTCGTGGAGGTAGTCGGTGAGGTAACCAATAATTCGGCTAAGAAACTTGAGGCCGTTGCTGCGATAGCTACATTCAAGACGAGCGGCGGAAAAGTTGTTACGACGGATAGCAGCATTATCGATTACAACCCGTTACTTGCTGGGCAAACAAGCCCGTTCAAGACGATCACAACGTGGAATCCGGAAATGAAGACATGCAGCTTGAATTTCAAGTTCCTGCTGGGGGGTAGGATACCGTCGATTCCACGAAATCTGGATGATTGACGGCGTTACCGAAAAAAGAGCAGGCGAGACCCATTAAAGATGCCGATTTCCAACACCTGATCTTGCCTGCAAATTAACTTACTGCCCGCTGTTCCTTTACGGTTCGATTCACGGAGAGCCGGAGCTTTGATCCCATTCAATTGCCCAAGTTGTGAAGTAGCATGTCGTGCGGAGCTGGAAGACGCGGGCGAAACGGCGTCATGCCCGGGTTGTGGAAACGAATTCCGCATTCCGAGTTATGACGAATCTGGTTTTACTGCCCAACCGTATGTACTGAAAGGTGATCGTCTACCGGAGCCGGCAACATTCATGCTGTTGATGGGGATGTGCGTTATTGGGTGTTTATGCTTCGACAAGCGACTTCGCAAAACGATAGGTTGACGCCTAGCCACACTAACCTGAACCGAGCCGAATTCATTCTCTATCGCTTGTCGCTCGGACCATCGCCACGATTTGGGCCTTAACGGCATCCGGCAGATTGGGCCACCGCTCAATGAGCATTTTGAGGCTCGAATCGCCAGCAAGTGCACCACCCCCTGCACCACCCCCTAGCGAAGCTAGGCGTTTTTCTCGGGACGTAGCAGATTCTTTCGAGTCCTTGAGGGGGCACTACTTAAGGCCTTAGCTCATTAATGAGTTAGGGCTTTTTTTTTGCAAGAGCTACCCTCCTACGGTTATTACTGGTGTGCAAAAATGGTGGCGAACTTGGTATTGGCCTTTTTCTAATTGGGGCCTAGATTGTGCCGTACACCGCTAATTAGGGGGTGTAGTAAAACTTGCGGAATTCCAGTACCAAACGCTGGGAGTGTCGGGCATAATTCACCCCTGAGTCGGCTACGGGTTCACTCACTTCATTTTAAGAAAAGGATTTACGATGGCGAAAAAGAAAGCTGCTGCTGCTGCGAAGAAACCGATGAACAAGTCGGAAATACTCACCTCCCTATCCGAATCGAGCGAGCTTAGCAAGAAAGAGATCTCCAGAGTGTTCGAGAACCTCTCCTCGTTGATTGCCAAGAATTTGAAGAAGAGCGGGCCGGGTGTGTTTACGATCCCCGGATTGTCGAAAATCAAAGTCGTCCGCAAGCCGGCCACCAAGGCGCGCAAAGGAATCAATCCGTTCACTAAGGAAGAAACGATGTTCAAAGCCAAGCCCGCCCGCAACGTCGTGAAGATTCAGCCGCTCAAGGCACTGAAGGACATGGTCTGATAACCACTCGTCACCATTTGTAGAACTTCAAAGCCCAGAGGCTGGTCTCCCTGGACTTTGCTATTGGCGGCACAGCATTCCCCGTCTGGTCAAAAGGACCGATGCGAATGCGACGCAGCAAAACAGATCGTGCGCTACCGATGTGTTTTTCCAGCCCATACCCGAATTCGCGACCAAAGTAAGCGCCACAACTATTCTTCAAACGTCACGCATGAACACGAACCTCAGACACCGACTGAAAAACGGCGATAAGTTAATCGCCACGATATTGAGCGTGCCGTCGCCGTCGGTTGCGGAAGTCCTCGCCGAGACTGGTTTCGATGCGCTATTCATTGACGGCGAACATGCACCGTTCGGAACTGGTGACATTCAGGCCGTGATTCAGGCTGTGGACCGGGACCTGCCATGTATCGTACGAGTCGCGGAGCCACGGGAACTGGAAATCAAGAAGGCGCTGGACGTGGGGGCTGCGGGGGTCATTGTTCCGATGGTCAACTCGGCGGAGCAGGCGGCGCAGATGGTGAGCCATGCCCGCTACTCACCCGAAGGTTCGCGCGGGGTCGGCGTAGCCAGGGCCCAGGGCTACGGCATGAAGCTCGGCGAATACCTGGAATCTGCGAATGACAAAATAGCGGTAATCGTCCAAGCCGAACATATTCGAGCGGTGGAGAACATCGAGGCGATCGTCAAAGTGCCGGGAATCGATGGCGTGCTTATCGGGCCCTACGATCTTTCGGCAAGTCTCGGCAAGATGGGGAAAATCGATGACCCACAGGTTGTAGCGGCGATTGATCGAGTTACCAGCGCGTGTCGAAACGCCGGTATGCCGCTGGGCATTTTTCAGGTAACGGCCGCGGCGGTGAGACCTTACATCGAGCGTGGTTTTTCTTTTATCGTCGTAGGAGTGGACACGATACTACTAGGTAACGCGGCGCAAGGCCTGCTGAAGGACGTGCGTCATTTGATCGAAACCGGTCGAGAATCATGAGCCGAGTGCTTTTTCCAACGTACATGTCATCGATTGTAGCGGTGCCGAACCTTTTCCAGGGCAGGTGTTGGTGGAAGGCAACCGCATTAGCGCTGTTACCGGACCGGATACGGCAGTCCCTGGTGACGATGTTCAGTTCATCGACGGCGGCGGCACCGCCTACTTGATGCCGGGTCTGATCGAATCGCATGTCCATTTGAGTATCGACGATGTTGACGACCTGGCGAAGATCGGCAGCATCCCGCCTGAAGAGAACACGCTGCTCGCAATGCGCATTGCCAGGCGCTATGTTATCAAGCTTGTGATCTCGGGCGATACTTTTATGCCGCATGCACCGTCGACGTCGACCGTGATGAGCGAAGCGGAGGTGGCTGCGGCCGCGGAGGTTGTGCACGCGCACGGCAAGCGGATGAGCGCTCATGCGCGAAGCGCAGGGGCGGTCAAGCTATGTGTCCGCCACGGGGTGAAGGTGATTTACCATGCCAATTTCGCCGATGAAGAGGCGATTGACATGTTGACGGAGCATCGAGACGAACTTTTTATTACACAAGGGTAGGATGTAGATTGGGTGACAGAACTCGTCATTATAATGTTCCCAACTAATCTTCGCGGTTGAACTGTTCGTCGGCAAAATCCATGAAGCACTTCCAGTCATAGTCAGTCAGGTCGTGCTTGCCGGTGCGAATGTGATAAGCCGCGTCGCGCAACACGGGCTTGTCGACCGCAGGCATTTCCACATCGTTTAACGCCTTCTTGCCCAGCAATTCGTACACGGGTGAGGCGAGTTTTAGCGATAGGAATTCTCCCCGCGGATCGGCCCACAAATCTTGCTGCGCGCTTGACACGTACAATGACCGAGGAGCTACCAGTGCCGCAAGCATGTGTTGGTCGACGGATAACGCGTCTTCGTTGTCATTGCATTTGTGAAAATGTCCAAAGAACCAGTGCGGGAAGTTGGTGTTTATTCGCTTCACCGTTTCGCCAAATCGCCGCCGACACAGGGCCGCTCCGCCACAACCCGAATCATTCGATATCACCAGGACGAATCGCTCATCGCGGGCACCCGCCCAGAGGGCTGTCTTGCCGAGGCGTGAATGGCCGAGCACCGCCACACGTTGTTGGTCAATGTCCTCGTCGACTTCGAAGTAATCCATTGCCCGGCTTAGTCCCCAGACCCAAGCGGCGATGGAACCCCACTGGTCATCCGCCAGCCTCGCTTGGTCGTCATCGTAAAACAGCGGATGTACGCCGTTCCGAAAACCGTCGTCGAAGTCGGGATCGATGTCGCCGCAATAGATCGTCGCCACGGCGTAACCGCGAGATACGATCTCTTGAACTGGCCAGCGGTTGCTCTTTTGTCCACGGCCGTCATCAGTCGCTCGATGATCGATGACCGCACCGTCGAAATTCAGTCCCACAAAGATAGGTGTGGGAGCTTCGGCGTTGGCGGGCAGATAGATTCAACAAATCGGCGATGGGTCCGTCTTTCGCGCCGCTGAAATAGATTCTCACTTGTTTGCGAATCGCGGCCCCGTTGAGCGCTTTGGTATCGGCTTCTGCATCGCCAAAGCGAACGCCGCTTAGATCTTCAGGCGCGACACCGTATACGTGGGTCTCAAAAAGATCCACGATTTCAGCCCGGCGTTTGTTTTTCCATGGGTAAGGGCGAGACACTTGGCTAACATGTTGCCTGTGTGCATATACATGTGCGTGCCGAAGGGATGATCCGGCTCCTTGCCGACGAATAACACCCTGGTTTGCGTTACCGCTTCGGCAATTCCCGTGAAGGTGAAAACCATCACCAAGAAAAGCAGTCGGCGCAACATGATCATCTCTTCCTTTCCCTGAATATCGATAAACCATTTGGCACTCAGTTTCTCGATCCCTTGAGTGCCTCCGAGGACCCCGGAATGTTGCTCTTATCGACAATCAAACGGGCGCCGCGACGGAAGGTTAAATACGACCACGCCCATTGCAATACGACGAGCAGCCGATTTTTGAAACCGGTTAAGTAGTAGATGTGGACCACCAACCAGGTCAGCCACGCAAACCACCCGGCAAACTTGAATCGACCGATCTCCACGATGGCGCGACTTCGACCGATCGTCGCCATTTGACCTTTGTCGACAAACTTGAATTCCGAGCGTGGCTTGCCGTCGAGCTCGCCGGCGATCGTCTTGCCGATGAATTGGCCTTGCTGGACAGCCACCGGGGCGGTCCCAGGTAGAGGATGACCCGTCTGGTGAGAAACGTTGGCCTGGTCGCCAGCGACAAAGACGTTCGGATAAACGTCCAGACTGAGGTCCGGTCTAACGACAACTCGGCCACGCTTATCCATGTTGACCGCAGCAGACCATGCCAATTCCTCCGCCTGTGTACCGGCTGCCCATAAAACGGTCGCAGCAGAAATATGCTCCTCACCCGTCTGGACACCCTCAGCGTCCACATTGCTGACCAGTGTTGAAGTCCAAACCTGTACGCCCAACTTTTCCAAATCCCGCGTGGCCCGACTCGCCTGCTTTTCGGAAAACATCGGCAAAACGCGCGGGCCTGCTTCGACCAGGATGACTCGCGTTAGTCGCGGATTGATGCAATGAAAATCCTTGGCCAACGTGAAACGGCTCATTTTCCCTATCGCACCTGCCAGTTCAACACCTGTGGGACCTCCACCGATGATGACGAAAGTCAAATACCGTTTTTGCTGTTCCGCGTCGTCGATTCTCTCGGCCTGTTCAAATGCGGCCAGCACCCGCCGGCGAATCTCCGTCGCCTGAGCAACCGTTTTCAATCCAGGGGCGTACTGCTCCCAATGCTCGTTGCCGAAATAGCTATGGGTTGCCCCACAAGCGACGACAAGGTACTCGTAGGCGAGCTGGCCGAAATCAAAGTCCACGGTTGCCTCTTCCAGATGGATGGCGGTCGCTTCGCCGAGCAATACGCGAATGTTGCGGTATCCAGCAAGCAGGCTGCGAATCGGCGCGGCGATGTCCGCGGGACTGAGCCCCGCCATCGCGACTTGATACAACAGCGGCTGAAACAAGTGGTGATTCTGCCGGTCCACGAGCGTCACCTCAGCTTTGGCGGCGTGCCCCAACCGCTTGGCAGCGTTCAGACCAACGAATCCGCCACCGATAATCAGTACCTGTTTGGTCATGCTTTGCCCGCTTAGTACCGCACGTCAATTGAATTTGTAGGTTGGGCACTCTTGCCCGACCTGATGGTGACGGGCAGGAGTGCCCATCCTACGGTCAAGAACGAATGACGTGAGGTACTGGTATTATACGGGAAAGCGGTATATCAGGTCGCGATGGAGTGCTCGACGGCCGATTGTAGATAGTCGGCCGCACCGAGCTTGGGAACCGTTGGCGCTGACTCGCCGCGAATCGATTGCCAGGTTGGACGAGCCCACGCAAAGCCGCGCAGCATGGCGTTGGACAGCTTGCTCCCCACCGAGGCATACATCCGACCTACCTGGTAGCTGCGCGTAGCCCATTTGGCTTTGCTTTCGCAAAAGGTTCCCATCATGTTAAACAACCGGCACTGATCGTTGGCGTGATACTGCTGGAGCTGCAAGTAGCGAAGCAGACGACCGGGACCGAATTTTGCGAACTCTGGTTCGTAGCCGATTTTGTGAGAGAAACATGTTCCCTTGGAACAATCACAATACTCAAAGGAGATGGGAGCTTCATCGAAGTAGAGGAACCAGAGATCCAAATAGCCGGCCTCAGCAACAAGTTGTGCCTCGCGCAACATGTATTCCAGAATTCCAGCCGACCTTTTCACCGAAGAACCCGCTTGGTCTTTCCAGCTCCGATCTTCGATGTCAAATGCCGTTTTCCTCAAGTCGGCAAGTTGTTGGCCGCTTAGAGACTGAAATCGCTCGAGACGAAGATCGCCTTGCTTTTCAAGCTTGCGCAAAGTTCGCTTGACAGCGCCGCGATGATTGGCCGACCAACTCTTCTCATAGTTGTCCCAGTCATGGAGCACGTCGATCACGCCGACAGGATACACTTCCGTAACGAAAATGTGCCCGGCACGATGTTGCACGGCGCGCTCGAAGTCGACCCATTGCGGCGATTCAAGCGATATTTCGTCCAAGCACAACAGGGACATCGAGTGTTGCTCGATTCCCTCGATCAAGACTTCGAGAACGGGTGTTGAATCAATTGTCTGATCGATCAGCAGATCTCCAGAGTTCGCCCAGCAATTCACGGGCAGTTTATAGACCGTATAAATGCCCCGCAGGGTGTCGCGGAAGAGAAGGATCGCCGCGACCAGCTTGCCTTCCGCTTCGATGCAGATGGCCGTGATCTGCTTTTCCGGGGCAAAGCACTTCATCCAGTTCTCGAGGCACTCGGCTCGGGCGGCCGGCTGGTTCGTGTAACTCCGTTACCCAAAAATCGTTCCAGTCGGCTGCGTTGGATTTGAGGTCATTGAGCCCGGAAAGTACGCGTAGTTAAAATGGTTGCATGGAGGATTCTCGGCAAAACTCGTTGCGGAACGATGTAAGAATGTTCTAAATCAACCATAGCTAGTGCAGATCTGGACAGCGCGGCTTGTCGACGGGTGGGACTGGGACCGGCAGAGGATGTGTCAGGGAAAACGATACGACCGTTACGAGACGAATTATCCGCCTTTTTTCCAACTTTTGACCGTGTCAAAAATCACAAGTTGGGTAGGATGGCGAGCCTGTTTGCGATCTTTGCCAAACGGGCCAGACACCAAATCGTGGAAGAGGAGAACAACGCTGAAGCGGAGAACCGCGAATTCGCGCTCAAAGCAGCTCCGCGGTCCCGACGGTTTTGGACAGACGAACCAGCAAGCAGGCAAAAACAACATCTGATGTGGAAGCGATCGTGGAATACGGATCAAAGGACTATTGATGAGCAACAAGAAGAACAAGAAGGCGACCCTTGCCGACAAGGCGGACAAATACGCTTGTTACCAAGAATCGGTGCAGTCCCCAGAGCACGAGATGGATTTTTTCGAGCAGGTATTTCGCGATGCCTTTCATCGCCGACCGTTTACTCTGCGAGAGGATTTCTGCGGGACCTTCGCCGTTTGCTGCGAATGGGTCAAATCCCATCGAAGAAGAACGGCCGTCGGCGTGGATCTGGACCCCGAACCGCTCAAATGGGGTAAAGCCAATAATCTGTCTCTGTTAAAAAAAGCTCAGCAAGACCGTGTTCGGATTTTACGTCAGGACGTTCGTAAGAGAAATAAACCAAAGGTCGACATTCTCGCCGCCCAGAATTTTTCATTTTGGTTATTCAAAACACGCCCGGAACTTTTGGACTACTTCTGCATTGCCCGGTCCAATCTCAACCAGGAAGGCATCATGATCATGGACATGATGGGTGGCGGGCAGTGTTACGACGAAGACCACACGGATGTAAAAACGGTCGTCAAAGGCAAAAAGGGATTCAAGTATCGTTGGGAGCAGCGTAGATACAATCCGATCACGCATGACGCCAATTGTTACATCACTTTCCGATTCAACGACGGCAGCCAGCTAAAACATGCTTTCCAATACCAATGGCGATTTTGGACGATCGCCGAGGTCCGTGAATTGCTCGCAGAAGCGGGTTTTCGGGAAAGCCATGTGTATTGGGAGAAATCGTGCGAGAGCGTCGCAGAGACCGACGAATGGTACCGCGCAGAAGAAGCACCCAGCGACCCGAGTTGGATTTGTTACATCGTCGCAATCCAGTGACGGTTCGTTGGACGGCGCCGCCTCGACAAAAGACAGGATGCTGGCTCGGACGGTTGAGGAACACTAATCAACACTGATATTCACTAATGCACAGGGATTTGGATCCGTTTTGATTCGTGATGATCTGTGTTCCCCAGCTTGTTTCCGTAAAACCTAACCCGATAACGGCCACATGCGACCAGCTGTAAAACCTCCATCGACGTAGATTATCTGGCCCGTCAAGTATTCGGCGGCGTTGGAGGCCAGAAAGAGGGCTGTGCCGACCATGTCTTCTGGTGTGCCAATCCGCTGTTGTGGCGTATTGGTGCGTCGCCAATTTTCCATTTCTTCGCTTTCCCAAAGCTTTTGGGTCAGGTCCGTCAAGATAAACCCTGGCGCCAAGGTATTGACCCGGACATTTTTGGGTCCCCACTCGACGGCCAGGGAGCGTGTCATTTGGTCGATCCCGTATTTGCTGATCGCGTACGGCAACAGGTTGGTAAAGGCGCGTTGACTGTTCACGGAGCCGATGTTGATTTGGCAGCCGCCACCCTGCTGGATCATTTGCTTGCCGACCGCCTGGGCGAGAAAAAAAGCACCTTTGAGATTGACGTCCATGATCGCGTCGAATTCTTGCTCGGAAAAATCGACGGCTGGTTGGCGTTTATTAATACCGGCTACATTCAGCAGGGTATCGATGCGATTAAATTGGTCCACCACGTCAATGGTTAAAGATTTGATGGCCTCGCAGTCACTAACGTCACATACCATGCCCACCACTTCGCCGCCGTCGGGCGAAATCTGCTCGGCCGTTTCCTTGACGGTTTCTCGCTCACGCCCGGTAATGATGACTTGAGCTCCGCGAATGGCAAAGCCTTTTGCAAGCGCGCGGCCGATGCCGCGGCTGCCACCAGAAACCAGCACGACCTGGCCTTCGACGTCAAATAGTGGATCGGACATGGGATATTGATTTGTTCCTGTTTTGAATTACGGAATTACATCACGTGATTCGCGGCGTACCGAATTACAGCAGCACCATTTGCGAGAACCGTATTCTAACCGGTTGCCCATATCCCACGCGACCGTATTGAGAGGCGATAGAGGCGACTACATCAATAGCAAGCTTGGCGTGGTCGGATCGTCCTTCAACTCAGGGGGCATTCCCAGATACTGGTCAATGAAGTCGTCGAGACTCTCACGAGTTTTCTTGGACAGCAGTCTCTCCAGATCCGCCATGCCCTGATCGCTGAGCATGAGCGGCAGGTCTCCAAGCTGCATCAAGGAACCTTCGCAATGCGCGTAAATCGCATAGGAGCGGCAGTTCTGCTGGTGCTTTTTGGTCAGAAAGCACTCAGCCAACCAGGGGGTTGGATCTTTCCCGGTGGGAGGGGGCAAGCGACGTCGCCGCTGCTCGATATCCACGCGCTCTTCAAAGTGTGCCTCGACGCGTTGCATCGACTCGCGCGAAATGTCACTGGACATGCTTTCCTGGCAGTCAAAACACATGGCATATTCGAAAATCGGTTCGCTACCGACATAGGCTTTTTCAATCAAGTAGCGCACGCCAGGTCGCAGGAGTGGTCTGGAGCACACGGCACACTCGTCAATCGGCTCGCCATCAAACGAAAAGAATGAGTCTGAAATTGGAATTATCTGACCAAACATTGACATCCCAGCGCAATATCACTGGAAGAACCCAGCAAAAAAAACAAACAAATCCTGATGGAAGTATTATATCCCGATTGAAGGGCACACGTCAGACAATCGTAGCCGAGCCATTCTCCGGGGTTGGATGGTGGTGGTTGTCCGACGCCATGTTTTCACGAAAAACGACGGTTAAATGATTGACTTGACATGGGTGTGTTTGGATACTGGATAAAGGGTACTTGAGCCTGGTTTCCTAGTTGGACAGCGCCACATTCGCAAAAGCAAGCATCCCTAAACGATTGCCGTGAAGGGATTTAAAACAAGAACAAGGTAAATATTCGCCGAAGGCGTGGAATCTGGTAGAAATGGTCTGGCGTGGGTTAGAGGAATTCTCTACTGCGGGGCATCATGAATGCCTCGCTTCTCCAGACTGACTCGCTTGCGGAACAGGTTCAATCGCTACTCGCGACGGTCGATCGGTTGCGGGCAGAAGTCGACGAACTGCGACAGGAAAACGGGGAACTACGTCAGCAAGTCCGTGAACTGCGTTGCGATGTCGGTTACTGGAAAAGCTTGCATGCCCGAGCGACACAGCGCAATGCAAAGCTGCAAGCTGAGCTCGACCAAGCCAAGGCAGAGATTCGCCAACTGAAAGCGGAACGCTTTGGCA
>Ga0310121_10002673_pt1 | contig 16742 bp, 13 predicted proteins | sample CB27_Tmax_986_MG_FD_203504 | JGI IMG/M metagenome (GOLD analysis project Ga0310121, IMG submission 203504) | Marine microbial communities from Western Arctic Ocean, Canada - CB27_Tmax_986 | ecosystem: Environmental > Aquatic > Marine > Oceanic | place: Canada: Western Arctic Ocean | collected...
GTCCGGCCACTGCGAATATCCGGTCAACAAAGCTTCATCGTCCTCCAACGAGCGGCTCGTTCTGGTTCATCAGTCTCTTCCCTTTTTCAGCCCTGGAGCACCTCGGTCATGAGGCGGCTCGCCCCACTGCTCAACTCTAGCGCCAGTGCTGCTGCGTGCCCTCGCTCGCTCATCTTCACCCACACCTTGCGCAGGATCCCAACCAGCTTGTCGTGATCATGGTCTTTGGCGAAATCATCGAAGTAGTGCTCGAGGAAGACGAGGCACACCACATCCTCGAGTATCTGGACCTCAGGATTGCGTTTCAGGCCCTGCTTCCGCAGAAGGTGGGCGACAGTGTCAATGGTTGTAGTGTCGTAGTCTATCTCGGCGAGGAGGTCACTGGCCAGTTTGGCGTGGTGCTGCATGAGCTGAGTCCGCCACTGCCTATAACCCGTACGGCCCTCGGGGTACTCGGAACGGGCTATCTGCCACCGGGCGATGTGCTGGGCGCGGGCCGCCAGCTGCAGTGCTTCCGATGCGCCCGGTTCGAATCGGTCGAGCTGTTCTGACATCCGACGGGCATACACTAATTCCTTCGGCTCACTGACATCTGATACAACTTCGGTACGTGGATCTCCCGCGTTGATCTGATCAAAACGCTCGAAGGCCCTAGCGAGCCGAGAGGCCGGTTGGTTCATCGTGTCGCTGAAACGGACGCATCGAAAATAGAACGCATCTGTTCCTCCTTTCCTGAGTTGCTGAGTGGGAATGGAGCAGGTTAGAGACGATCCCGAAACAGGTCAAGAACAGGGCAGGGAGAGGATTGCGGTATTGGAACCCTCTCCTGATGGAGAAGGTATGCCCGAGGTCGATCGGACTTCTTCCTGTTCTCAAAGAGAGCAAAGAACCCACGTGGCCGTATCCTCAAAGACGCTCACTGAAGTTGCAGAACGATGTTTGGAGTCGTCATCGTTTGCCTTGCCTGCTTTTCTTGTTCTGCTCCTGCTGCCGCTAAGTGTCCGAGCTCAGGTGGTGGATCCTCGTGAGGGAAGAACCCAATCAGCTGCGCAGAGCGAAGGCATATCCCAATTTGTCTACGACCATGAGTTGGCTCCTCGAGTGCAGGCTGTCCGTACCAACATTGCCATCGATCTGAATGGTCGTCTTGATGAGGCGGTGTGGGCTGAGACACCTCCGGTAACGGTTTTCATCCAGGAGGACCCCGCTGAAGGAGAGCTCGGAACCCAGAACACTGAGTTCCGAGTGGTCTACGATGATGGCGCGATCTATATCGGGGCGATGCTCTACGACACTCATCCCATTACGACCCGGCTCGCGCGACGTGATGCCAGGCGGGGCGACTTCGATTTCATCGTGGTTAGTTTGGATAGCTTTCACGATCATGAAACAGTTTATCGGTTCAATGTTAACCCGTCCGGTACGAGGAATGACGCTGTTTCCGCGGGCGGTGGTGGCGGAGGCAGAGGGGATTCTTCCTGGGATCCAGTCTGGGATGTGGCCACAGAGATCACTGATGTGGGGTGGTCAGCGGAGATGCGGATCCCGTTTAGTCAGCTTCGCTTCAGGCCCGATGAGGAGCAGGTGTGGGGCATCGAACTCAAGAGGAACATCCACCGAAACCAGGAGCAAGTAGCATTTCCCTTCATACCGACATTGGAGCGGGGAGGGGCATCCCGGTTCGCACATCTCGATGGGATCGAGGGAATCGAGCCCGGTCAAAGGTTAGAACTCCTGCCCTACATGGCCGGTCGTGGTGAGTATCTCCAGCTGGCAGATCCAGCTGGCATCGATTTCGGCAACCCATTTCAGACTGGGTCAGACTATTTTGCAGCCACCGGTCTGGACCTCAAATACCGGCTGGCCCCTAACGTCACGCTAGATGCTACTGTGAACCCGGATTTCGGCCAGATTGAGCTGGATCCCTCGGTGATCAACCTTACGGCATTCGAGACCCGGTACCAGGAGCGGCGGCCGTTCTTTGTCGAAGGTGCGGACATCTTTCGCTTTGGGGAAGGTGGCCCGGGGGGAAGCACGGGTCGTGCACCCCAGTTGCTGTACTCTCGTCGAATCGGCCGATCGCCTTCCGGCTCGGTACCGTCCGAGGCGGTGTTCTCGAATGTAGCTCCTGCAACGACAATTCTTGGCGCTGGAAAGGTCACCGGGAGAGTGGGAGATGGTTGGTCGCTTGGAATCCTCGAAACCGTCACTGCCCGGGAGATTGCGGATTACGTAGATGTCGAGCAGACACGGGATGAAGCCGTGGTCGAACCTGCGGCGAATTACCTGGTTGGGAGGATCCGTAGACAGATCAGGGGTGGAGAAACGCGATTTGGACTTCTAGGAACAGCTGTGAACCGGGATCTTCCGGGGACGGATATGGGTGGCCGTCTTCACTCGGCAGCGTACTCGGGGGGCGCGGATTTTGCCCATGAGTGGTCAAATCGCACCTACTTTATTAGCAGTACGTTTGCGGTGAGCCATGTGGAAGGGGATGCCGCTGCCATCACACGTACACAAAAGTCCTCCACTCGTTACTATCACCGTCCCGATGCGGACCACCTGAATCTGGACCCGAGTGCTACTTCGTTATCTGGATACTACGGGGCATTCACCGTTACGAAACAGGCTGGGGCTTTTGGCGCGAGGTTCGCGACGGCTGCTGCAAGCCCAGGATACGAAGTCAACGACCTCGGATTCCAGTCTGCCTCGGACCGCCTCATTGTGGACACGAACTTCAGCTACAATCAGCCGAATCCGGGTCGGATCCTGAGGCAATGGAGTACCCGAGGTAGCCCAGACGCCGTGTGGAATTATGCTGGTGATCGTATCTGGACCGAGGTGAACTACAATCTCACTTGGGAGTTCTTGAACTACTGGGGTGCAGGCTTCAGGCTCGCCTACAATCCTCCGCATGACGACGATCGGTTGACTCGTGGGGGACCAATAGCCCGGACCCCGCGCCGCTTCGGAGGAATCGTAAACTTCCACTCAGATAGCAGGCGAGTGGCGGTCGGCCGATTTAATTACCAGTGGGCTAAAGACGATGCGGGCGGGCGGAATAATAGTATCAGGTTCAATCTCACGGCGAGCCCCAGCGAAGCTCTCGAAATACGCCTTGGGCCTGCGCTCAATTGGCGTCACGAATTAGCACAGTATATCACCTCAGTAGATGACCCTCTCGCGACCGAAACCTATGGCCGTCGCTACATCTTCGGCGGACTTGATCAGACGACCGTCTCGATTGATGCGAGGGTGAACATGACGTTCACGCCCAATCTCTCATTCCAACTCTACGCCGAGCCCTTCATTTCTACTGGCGACTACAGGGGGCTGAAGGAGTTCGAGCAGCCGGGGACGTTCAGTTTTCTTGAGTACGGGACAGATATCGGCACTGTTTTACCTGGACCGGAGGGAGGCTCCATCACCGATCCGGATGGAGATGGACCGGCTCGGCCCTTCGTCTTGTCAGACCAGGATTTCAGTTACCGCAGCCTTTTCGGGAATGCTGTGCTGCGGTGGGAATGGAGGCAAGGGTCGACCCTGTTCTTTGTCTGGCAGCAGAGACGCATCAATTCTCTCACTGGGCATGGTCTCAATGACGCTGATGAGTGGGTGGGTGACTTCGATCTGAACCGTGACGTGGGTGACATGTTTAGCGCCCGTCCAGACAACATCTTCATGCTCAAAGTCAGCTACTGGCTGAATCCCTGATTCCCTCTCTCAAGGCTGGGGTTATCATCTCGCCCTGCCGGGCAGGAAGGGTGGAGACACAAGCGTTCCAGTACGCGCTTGCCCAGCTCTCGGCCATCAACTGACAGAGGCTAGTTGTTCCCCTGGGGGGAACAGGGTTGAGGGTCTGCATCGACAACCGCCTAGACGTCCAGCAACGCCATTACCAACCCACTCCGGACCTTTGGCTCGAACCAGGTCGATTTGGGCGGCATCAGTCGGTTCTGGCGGCACACCTTGATGAACTCGTCCATGGTGACCGCCGGAAGTGTCACGGCGTATGTCTCCCTCCCTTCGTCCACCTCCATTTGCAGCCATGCCGTGTCCTTGTTGGCACCGACGAAGGTAAGCCGGTCGTCGCCGGCGTCGGAAATCCCAAAGACGTGCGCGAAGAGGTTTTTGTGGACGATGCCGTAGTCGATGGCCTCTGCCGCGTCGTCCGGATCGAACGTGCCCGGAAGCGGTTTTAAGCGCAGCCATCCGATGTCAGGAGCATAGAGACCGATCTCATGGGTCTTGGTAGGTTGATAAAAGTCCGCTGCGGTGGGTGTATCGAGGTCGAACCTTTCCCGTATGGCAGCCGTCAGTCGATCCGTAGGAAGTGGTGAAATCCGTACGAGTCGGTTGTACGGCTGGATGCCCAACGTACGAGCGGGAAAGAAGACGCTCAGGAAATGTTCGTTACCGAGCATAGCGGCGGCCGCGCTCCTGTGGTTCCCGTCGGCCACATACGCCTGCGGCTCTTCTAGGAGGAGTTCTTGCAACCGCTGGATGGCCTGCTCGTCAGTGACGATCCACACACGGTGCTGGTTGCCATGTTGATCGAGCACCTCAAAGTCCGGCGGAGCGCCGTCGGCGTGGGCCTCCAAGTGGCTCTGGAATTCGCCCGATGCGTCATCGACGCAATTATTCACCATGCCGATGATTGCTTGGGTGGCCTCTATCAAGTCTGCTCGGCCCCGTGCCTTCGGCTCACGAATGCCCTCGTTCCGGATGATGGTCCCCTGCGGGGTCGCGTCAGTCCGAAGTTCGTCGGTACGAGCCATGCCGCCGAGACCGATTTGGCGCACTTCCGGTCGGTTGGGGTCTTCGATCTCATAGACCCAGAGGATGTCACGCACCTCCTCCGTTAGCTCGCTTGTCTTGAGGTCCTCCATCTGGGTGCTCGCATTGGCCAATGCAGCCTGGGAATCGCGAACACCGATGGTTTCAAGCGAGCGCGCGTGGCAATGAGCCATTGTCACGCGCAGCACACTCATGGGATTATCCTGAAGGAGTGTCCAAATTTCGTGATCGCCCTGGAATTCGTCGTAGTTCGGGGCGCTAACACGGGCGGCTGAAGCCGCATCGATTGGGACGAGGGCGCGGTGGACCGGAGTGATCGTGATCATAAGATTGGTGACAGATTCCCGGGGCCTTCTTCTATAACGGGACGGGCCTTGTCTTCCATTTCAAAGCGATGGGCTGAAAACTGGCTTAGCCAAAGCCCTATTTGGCCGAGGGTCGGATAGATTGTTTTGTCGAACTCCCCCGAGAGCACTGTCGAAGTCAAATACGACCATGGATATGTGCCTGCCATTCATCTTTTGAAAGGTGCAGCAACCAACATCGTTCTAGGTCTTTGCCAACCTCTCCAGATCAGGGGGTCTATAGAGCATTAGATTATGACTCCACCGGAGACGAGCCCAGACTACTTGGCCACTTCGCCAACAGCACATAAAATTGATACCCCCGACAGATACCCATCTCCCTCCTTTCCGGACCACTTAATGTCGCAAAAGCTGAATCGGTTCAGCTCCCGAATCACTGAGCCTCGATCCCAAGGTGCATCACAGGCAATGCTCTACGGTACGGGTCTGACGGCGGAAGCGATGGCAAAACCGCAGATCGGAATAGCCAGTGTTTGGTGGGAGGGCAATACCTGCAATATGCATCTCAATGACCTTTCTGCCGAAGTGAAGAAGGGTGTGATCCAGGCTGGTATGGTGGGCATGCGTTTCAACACCATCGGTGTATCCGACGGGATCTCGATGGGCACCGAAGGAATGAGCTTTTCACTTCAGTCTCGAGATCTGATTGCGGATTCCATCGAGACGGTGATGGGTGCACAGTGGTACGATGCGAATATTTCGATCCCTGGTTGTGACAAAAACATGCCCGGTTGCGTGATCGCGATGGGCAGGTTGAACCGTCCCTCTCTAATGATCTATGGAGGAACGATCCGGGCCGGTCATAGCCGGGGTCGGACGCTCGACATTGTCTCAGCATTTCAGAGCTATGGTGAGTTCCTCTCCCACGGAATCGACGACGAGACCCGCCAAGACATTGTTAGGCACTCGTGCCCTGGTGCGGGGGCATGTGGGGGAATGTACACGGCCAACACGATGGCTTGTGCCATTGAGGCGCTCGGGATGTCACTTCCATACAGTTCGTCGACACCCGCGGACGATCCAATCAAAAAGCAAGAATGCGTGCGGGCTGGAGAGGCAATCCGCCAGCTCCTCGAGCTAGATTTGAAGCCCCGAGATATCATGACCCGGGAGGCGTTCGAGAACGCGATGGTTGTTGTTATGGCGCTCGGTGGCTCTACGAATGCTGTCCTGCATCTCATCGCGATGGCCCGTGCTGTCGAAGTTCCGCTCTCGCTAGATGACTTCCAGGCAGTAAGTGATCGAATCCCGCTCCTGGGCGATCTGAAGCCATCTGGACGCTATGTGATGGAGGATCTCCACCGTGTTGGTGGGACCCCGGGGTTGATGAAGCTTCTTCTTTCCGAGGGCCTCATCGAGGGGGACTGTAGGACCGTCACTGGACGTACAATCGCAGAGAATCAGGCCGGAGTTCAATGGCTCACCGAAGGACAAGACGTAATCCGCCCGATCTCTGATCCGATCAAGTCCACGGGTCATATCACTATCCTACGGGGCAACCTCGCGCCTGGAGGTGCCGTTGCGAAGATCACGGGGAAGGAAGGACTACGTTTCGAGGGTCCAGCGAGAATCTTCGACTCAGAAGAGGAGATGCTATCGGCACTCGAAAGGGAAGAGATTCAGAAAGGAGACGTCATTGTCATCCGTTACGAGGGACCGAAGGGTGGGCCGGGAATGCCGGAAATGTTAACCCCCACTTCCGCGATCGTCGGGGCCGGACTTGGGGAGCATGTGGCGCTTCTGACTGACGGACGGTTCTCGGGAGGATCTCACGGGTTTCTCATTGGCCATGTTGTTCCAGAAGCCCAAGAAGGTGGTCCCCTCGCGTTCATCCGGAACGGTGACCGGATTGAGATCGACGCTGAAGCCAAGACACTCTCGGTGGATCTGACCCCCGAAGAGTTAGATCAGCGGAAATCTGAGTGGTTGATGCCGGAATACAAAGTGAGGCGGGGTACTCTGGCTCGGTACATCCACACGGTGAAAGATGCCTCGCACGGTTGCGTGACTGACGAGTGAGATGCCGCTCGCAGTTCAGTGGGAACAATTCCACCAGCCAAGAATTATTTTTGCCACGAAAAAGAGTCGACTCTTTCTACGGAACGGAACTATTGTAGACTCAAGAGGTCACTGGTGCCCCAAAGAAAAAGCCCTCTAGGCGTGTCAACGCTTGGAGGGCCTCATCTTATGAAGTGCGCCCGACAGAATTCGAACCTGTGACCTCGTGCCCCGGAGGCATTCGGTGGCCCTGCCCTGATCCTAGGACGTAGTTACGCCACGGCGACGAAGTCTCGGCCCTCTTCCCACCCGAAACCGAGGAGTGTACTACGAATCTCATCTCGTGCGCCCGGTTTTCCAACTGCTGCAAGGATGAGTGATTCGCGAAGTCGATAGGCTGCCTTAGGCGATAGAACCGGCACACCGTGAATCTCCTGTCCGAGCTTTCTCGGGTCCAGGTCTACGAACGCACGAACTGGTATCCCTCGGCTCAATGCGGCCCTTGCGAATGCCTTCCCCAGGGGCCCGGATCCCCAAACTACGATACCGTTACGATCACGAAGGAGCGTCTGCGAAAGGAACTGGAGCTTAATCTCTCGAAAAGCGCTGGGCTCATATCGAGGATGGGTCCGGGAAAGCCGACCTGCGTCTTCCCTCCAGTGGTGTAGGATCTCTGGAACCACTCCAAGTTTGAGGCCTGCGGACCAAAAGCGAAGGACTAGATCATAGTCCTCGGGCCACCCGCAATCTCGGTATCCACCGATTCCCTCAATCGCTCTCGTCCTCATCGCAAAGGAGGGATGTGCCAGGGGGCACTCGATCCAAAGATTTCGGTTTAGGTCTTCCGGTGTTCGGAGTGAGTTGAGCCAAGCCTCGTACCTTCGGGCTCCCTTCCGGACCTTTGCCCTCGGAAAATACCGCACATGCGTCCCGCAGAGAGCGAATTTCGGATTCTCCTCGAGGAAGGATACCTGCTTTCGGAGGCGGTCGCGATCCGCCCGGTCATCTGCATCCATTCGTGCAAGTAATGGTGCCTGACAATGCCTGCGGCCTGCCTCCAACGCGGGCACGATTCCCTTCCGAGGCCTCGAGACGACCCGGATGCGCCAATCCTCCGAAGCATGTCGGTGGAGGATCTGCAGCGATTGGTCTTTCGAGCCATCATCGACCGCTATCATCTCCCATGATTCCAGTGACTGAGCACGAATCGACTGAACTGCTTCGTCCAGGGTCACAGCGGCATCCCGCACAGGAAGCAGGATAGAGATCGTGGGCCTCAAGTTAATCTGACCGGATCGGTGGCTTGTACCTGACTTGATGAGGTTGGGTCGTTTCGGTTCCCAGGAGGCGGCTCCTTCCCTCCTGGTTGGGGTTTGTGCTTCTGTGAATCACCCAGTCTCTGCGCCCGCGCGTCCACGTGTGGCTGCAAGTACCAAGAGCATGGAGACTCCAAGTATGCCCATCAAAGCGGAGAAGATTTGAGAGAGCGTCAGGTTCCCCCAGACAGAGGCCTCGTTTCGCAGGTACATGAGTCCAAACCGAATCCAGCCATAGAGAGCCACGAAGCTCCAGGCGATGACCCCGCGGGGGGGACTTAGCCGTGAACGGACTGCGAACAAGAACCCTGCAATACCTAGATTCTTGGCCGACTCGTAAAGTTGGGTTGGGTGACGGCATCCATCGGGAGGCTGCGCCATATATTCATTCTGCGAGTAGTCTACACAGAATGGTCCGTCGTATGGTGTGCCGTACATCTCAGCATTGATGAAGTTGGCGATCCGTCCGAGGCTGAGAGCGAGCGCGACGGGAATCGCGATCCGATCCAATAGATCGTAGATGCGGAAATCGTGCCGGTGAGAGAACCACACGACCGCGAGAAGAACACCCACAAGTCCCCCATGGAATGCAAGTCCCCCCCTCCATACCGCAATCCACGCTATCGGATCGATGCCGTACCGGTTGAACTCGAAGACAAACACGTGAAAAAACCGTGCTCCTATCAGAGCGCAAATGATGGCACTGAGAACGAAATTCTCCGCACTCTCATCCGTGAGGTTATCGATATGCTTCTCGCGACCGGCTTTTCGGAGGGAGAGGTAGACGAAGAGCATTCCCAGCATGTAGGGGAAGGAATACCAGCGGATCCCGAACCCCTCGGTGAACTGAACGAGGAAGGGATCGATGTTATGGACGATGGGATTCAAAGGTCTTGAGGTGAGAGAAGACGAGTTGGCGGTAGATCGATTCCAGCTGCCTTACTAAACACCGACGGCCATAATAGCTCATGGAATCTATCGCTTCTCGGTCGTGTCGTCTGGGAGTGGCATCTTTGCCATCCTGAGGATCCCGTCGCAGAGAAGGTATTGCGGCTCAACAGATCCAAGATTGAGAGAGGTAGTATGAGCGTGGAGGTGGTCGCCTGGTTTTCATAGTGAATGGGTCATGCATCGCTTATGCCCCCGCCGCACCGGCTCTCTTCCTGCCGTGGTCGGTCGGTTTCCCGCGCTGCTCATCCAGTACCACGCTCCGTCCGCAATCGCTACACATCCACCAGGTTCGGCTTCGCACATAGCTCACCCCTGAGCTCTGGGGAACGTGGGAGGAACTGAGCGGATGGTTGCAGCGAGGACAAATCAGCGCCAGGCCGTCGTGGGCAGACGCTTTCAGATGTGTCAACTCCTCGCGCGAATAGACTCGACCTTCGTCCACCGGGTCGCCGTTTCAGGATGAAGAATTTCCGATCTGTCCCAAATTGTTCTCTGTCCGCACTCTTACTGTCAAGCTGGCCGGATGGGACGCACAGTCGGACGCGGCGTATCACGATCCTAAATCCTTGTCGGTATTAGCATTGAGGAGATTGTAGAGGTGTTCGATATCCAACGTGACTTGGTGGTACACCCCCAATGACTTCAAACGTTTGCCCTCAGGTCTCCAAAAACCCAGTATTCAAGCGGGTTTTCTCGGGGTCATGTCTCTTGACGGTTGTCCGGGTGCCACTTACCGTTTATTTAGCCTCCGACTGAGTTCCTGATTTCCCGCCCTTAAGCATCTGAGGAGTCGACGGCATCTCAGCGGTCGTTCCCCTTGATTCTAGGGGCAGTTGAACTCAGCGGCTCCTTTGAGCGGTCGGAGACCACTGAGTCCACATACCATCTTGCATGAGGAGTGACCTTGATGAACAAATCCGACCTCGTGGACGCACTCGCGAACGCTACTGGAGGGACAAAGGCCGATGCGGGAGCTGCTGTTGACGCATTATTCGGAGCTGGCGGCGTGATTGCCGGGGCACTCAGCAGTGGACAGAGGGTGCAGATCACCGGCTTTGGAACGTTCGAGACGAAGCATCGTAAGGAGCGCACGGGGCGGAATCCCCGCACGGGACAGACGATCCGGATTGCAGCCACAAAGACACCGGGATTTCGGGCCGGAAAGGGTCTGAAGGATGCGGTGAAGTAGACCTGCGGATGCCGGTTGCTCCCTCATCATGAGGGCTGGGGAGAAGGCGGTGCGCTATACCCGTAGGGGAGGCGCCGCCTTCTCCCTTATTTGCGTTTACCGCCACTATCTCTTCGGACTGTCTTTTTCCGAAGAGAAGACTTTCTCTGAGTCCGCGTGTCTCCACGGTCGTAGTCAACACGAATGCTGCGGCTGCGCATTGAAGTTCCATTCAAGGAGCGGATCACCAGCTCCGCGATAGAGTCATGAACCTCGACTCGTGAGAAGCTCTCCTTCACGTCGATTCGCCCGACCTGACTTCCTTCGATTCCGGCTTCTCCTGTAATCGCTCCCAGAAGGTCTCCCGCAGCTATGCCATCGCGTCGCCCAACGCTCAAAAAGAGCCGAGCCCAAGCGGGAGGACGCGTCGCTGGGGATATGCCGCCTGGCTGCTCTGGAGAAGCGGATCCTTTTAGCACAGGTTGGTTGTGGGCACGACTGTTTGTTCGGAGAAGGGCCGCAAGAGCAGCGGCGACCTCGGCGGCACCCCGCCGCCGGATAAGAGGCTCCAGGAGTGCCAGGTAGGGCACCAGATCCTCCTCCTCCAAAGCGGCTTCCAGCTGCGCGATGAAGCGTGACGCACCATCACCGGACTGCAACGCGGAGACCCATGGCTTGAGGGTGTACCCGGCCTCGCGTGCCGCTCGTCTGAAATGCGGGAGTTCGTGGGGACAGACTGTCACGATATTCTTGCCGAGGACTCCGTGTCGGTGATGTAACTCATCCGCATCTGCAGGGATATCTGCGGAGACCGTTGCGACATTCGAAACTGTTTTCGCCAGCTCTGAGAGAGCAGTGCGCGCCTCCAACGGGTCGACTCCGAGCCAGACACTAGTCTGAGGGTCTCCCGGACGGCCTACGCTGAATCCATGGAGAGCGAGCAGGTCCCCCAGGTCCGCGGCTCTATCCTCCGACCTAGAGAAAATCAAAATGTGTGTGCACTCCTGATCTAAGAGCTTCGACACAACCAGTGGCAGCGCCAGCTCGATGTCATTCTCGACAGTGTAGACCTGGATTGTTCCCCGGTGGGCCGGAGTCTCGGGGTTACGGTCCCCAGCTGCTTCTGGTGGAAGAAAGACTCCCCGCCGGAGATGCTCTCCCACCCATCGCCGCACGGCCGGAGTCAATCGGTCGCTTAGCACCATGATCTGGAGCTTCTCTTTCGTGAGTGCTTGAAGAGCAGTGCTCAACGATTCCTCCTCTGCGTCCTCCAACAAAAATGCGGCCCCATCGAGGACCAGACTCGTCACCTGGTCGGTCTTAACGCTCGACGAACTGATCGCCTGGTATAGATCGTCCAGGGTAGAGAACAGAATATCCGATTGTTCGGGTTGTGCCCACGGGACTCCCAGTGCGCCGATATGGTGGCCCGTGTGGAGGGCAAGTCTGGCGAGCGAAAGGGCGAGGAAGCGAGCCCTCTCCCTTTCCGGGGTAAGAACGATGGCAGTCGGCTGACCGCCCTCGGGTTGGATCCGATGCAAGAGGGAAACTCCGTAGGCGACTAGGAGGCCAGCTCCTGGGGCTGCCTGGAGAACGGCCGAGGTGCCACGTTGAAGCACCGGGATCGTTAGTTCTTGAAGAGCGGTCGGTGTCTCAATGCCCTCGAAGGCCAGCGCCTCAACCAGGTGCGGGGCTACGCCTAATTCCTCAAACGAGCTCATTTGAAGTTCTGGTTCGAGTCGTAGTTGGATCGCCTGAACCGGGACCGCCAAGGTCTCCAACCTCGTACGGGAGGCGGTTGAGGAACGTCTGAATTTCGTAGTCAAGACGCGATGTCCGTAAGCGGTCCGTCTCCGCGCCGACCTCGGTATAAAGCGAGTGACAGTGGGCTGAGAGGGTTACTGTGCCTTCATCCCCCGTGTAAGTCGCAGTGTGTCCCGACCCCTTCGATCGCGAAAGCCCTATGCGGGCCGGAAGAATCTCGGAGGCTTGGTCTAAAACCTCAGCTGGGGAGAGAACCGTCTTTCTTATGTACCCGGCCATGTTCGTTGTGTCTCACCTTTTGGGGGCTGTGCACCCGCACTCAGCTCCGCACCTGAAAGGTCCGCCAGGAACGCCCTGAAGGACCTCGGGCTGCGGAAGCCCTGAAACTTGCGGTGAGGGACATCGAGGGTCGGCACCCCGCGAATCCCACTGGCAAGCACAGTTCGTCTATTTGCCTCCACCCTGGACCGGAATTGATCGATGCCCAGAACCGTTCGGGTCTCGGCCATGTCCAGACCGTGTTCGGCCCCAATCGCGACTAGGACATCAATGCGACCAATGTCACGTGCTCCTGTGAAATGGGCCTCGAAGAGTGCCGCGTGTACGGGATCGAAGCAACCCTCTTCCCGCGCGTGAAACGCCAGCTCGTGAGCCTTCCGAGTCCAAGGGATGCGGGTGGGTATTAAGAACGGCACCTTTTCACAGCGCGCATGATCTTTGATTTCTCGAGTCATCTCTGACCAGCCCGAGTCCACGGGATCAGGAGGTGGGGTGGGTGGTGTCCGAAGCTCGAGGGGTCTCCAACTCACCAAAATGGCTTCGTCAACCTGGTCGATCCAGCGGGCAAGGAGTCTGCTTGCCAAGTAAGAGCCCGGGTCGATGTAATCGAAGGCGAATTGGATCTCGATTTGTCTCATAATTGCGTTGCCTGGACCGTTAGCAGCACGGAAGGTTCCTGGGCTGCTCCCTTGTTCGTCACTGTCTGGCTGCTGCTCCCACCGGTTGCTCGTATTCGGGGAGGATTTGATATTCCGAAACTCACTATCGTAGGCCCACTCCTCTCGTCTCCCATGCTGCTCGATCGGGATCCGAGATCTACCCGCTAATTGCCCATACGTCCATGACCTACAGCAAAAACATCTCCAGGCTTAAGCCGTCGGCTACCATGGCGGTCAGTTCACTTGCGAAGAGACTAATGGCAGAGGGGCGGGACATCATCAATCTTAGCGCGGGCGAGCCCGACTTCGACACTCCCGATTGGATTGTGGACGCGGCGATTGAAGGAATCCGGGCCGGCCAGACCCGGTACACACCGGCAGCGGGTCTTCCCGAGCTGAGAAGTGCCGTGGCCGGGCGTGTCCAAGCGATGTCCGGTCCGGGTTGGGAATTCAAGGCGGAGAACGTTGTGATCACTGCGGGAGCGAAGCAGTCCCTTTTCAACGCTTGCTTCGCGCTGTTTGGCCCTGGAGACGAAGTTTTGGTCGCGGGGCCATACTGGACGAGTTATCCGGAGATCATTGGACTTGCGGGAGCCGAGCCAGTTTTCGTTACAGGTCCCGAAGAACGCGATTTCCGACTGTCGCGGGACAACCTGGAGATCTCGCGGACACGGCGAACAAAGGGACTCATCATCTGTTCGCCATCGAATCCCACGGGCACCGTGTATTCTCTTGAGGAGCTGAGGACTGTTACCCGCTGGGCCAAGGAGCACGGTATTTGTCTGATCAGCGACGAAATCTATAGACAAATCTGCTTCTTGGACGAGAGTCCGATTGCTCCCGGAGTCCTGGATCTGGTCCCGGACGACGTGGGTCACTTTGTTGTCGTGGATGGGGTGTCGAAGACATTCGCGATGACCGGATGGCGGATCGGTTATATGATGACGGACAGTGGGTTGGCCTCGAAAGTTGGGGCGCTCCAGAGCCAGACGACGTCCAACGCGGCGACACCTTCGCAAGTGGCAGCTTTGGCCGCACTTACCGAATCCGAGAAGGCGGAAACGGCTGTTGCCGAGATGGTTGATGCGTTTCGTCGTCGCCGCAACCTCGTCGTCCAACTCGTCCAGGAAAAGCTTCCACATTTCTCATTCGTGCGGCCAGAGGGCGCTTTTTATCTCTTTCTGCGGGTGGATGCTGAGTATGGCAAGGAGGTATCAAACTCAGGGGACTGGTGTTCCCGTGTCTTGGAAGAGAGGGGTGTCGCGCTGGTTCCGGGAGCCGCCTTCGGCGATGATCGTTTCGTACGGCTGAGTTTCGCGACCTCGGATGACCTTCTGGAGGAGGCTATCGAGCGGCTCGCCTCGAAATGAGCACGGATCAAGGCGGAGTTCTCCTTACGTGAGCTTCTTCAAAAGCCTTTGCACGCGATCTCTTACCCTCGCCACGTATCCTGTGCCAAAGAGGTTGACGTGCACGAGCAGGGGGTAGAGTTGGTAAAGGTCTCTTCGGGATTCCTTATAGCCTCTGACTAGCGGGGCCTCCAGCTGGTACTGCTCCATCACGCCGGAGTTGAAACCACCGAAGAGCTCCATCATTGCGAGATCGACTTCGCGGTGTCCCCGATACCCCGCTGGATCCACGAGGACCGGCTCTCCCGCCCAGCCTGTGAGCACGTTTCCGCTCCAGAGATCCCCATGAACTAGAGACAACCCGTCCTCTTCCCAGACCGCAAGTGGCGGTTCAATTCTTTCAATGAGCCGATCCCAGGCTAGCCGTGTCTCATCGTCGAAATAGGGCTCTGCTAATGCCCACTGGGGTTGGAGGCGTTTCTTCTGCCAGAACTCGGGCCATGTGGCTTGGTCGGCCCCATTGGACTGGGCCAAGGACCCGATGAAGCCGTCTTCTTCCCAACCCGGACGAGACTCATTGAGGCGACGGTGTAGACGGGCGAGTCCGCTCCCAAGGAGTCTTGGCGTTCGAGGTGTCGGCAGCCCCGATTCGATGAACTCCAGCAGGATCCAGCCCCTCAGTTCCGGTCCACCGGCTTCATGCGCCAGAACCTCCGGCACCCGGGGACCGCCGGTTCGAGAGATGGCAGCCAAACCCGCTGCCTCGACGCCGAATCCTCCCCTCCCGGGTGTTGGCCCCCACTTGAGGAATACGCGGCTTCCGGACCTAGTGCAGATCCGTGCAGACGGGTGTGTGCATCCGCCGGCGATGATGTCAACTTGGGCGAAGGCCCTGTCTAAATTGGTTTCGCCCAGAGCTTCCGCCACGCGGGTGGTGATCTCGGGCGGGATGACCAATTGCGAGCTGTCCCCCAGCCCTCCACTCATCTGTCGTGGGCCTCTAGGAGTTTCCGCAAGAGGGCTGTGCACGATCGATGGATGATGTCGAACATCCGATCGAACCCATCGGCTCCCCCGTAGTACGGATCGGGGACACTGAGATCACCGTCTGATTCGGGATCAAACTCCCTGAAAAGCATCACCCTGGCTCGCGTGGTATCGGTTTTGGGCAGTCGCTCGAGATTTCGAATGTTATCAGAATCCATGCCGAGAATCAGATCAAAAGTTGCGAAATCTGCGGCTTGTACGCTGCGGGCTCGACCCCTCAGCTTAACCCCGTGCTGGATGGCAACCTCTGCGGATCTCGGATCTGGAGCTTCGCCCACGTGCCACGCGCCGGTACCTGCCGAGTCTACCTCGAATAAACCCTCGACGCCTGCTTCACGGGCCAGATGAAGAAAGACTCCTTCCGCTAACGGAGAACGACAAATGTTGCCAAGGCAGACAAAGAGTAGGCGAACTGGACGATTAGATTCCACGGGAACGCTTTTGATGAATGATAAAGAACCTGGGGATCGAGACCAGATGTGGGAGGAAACAGCGAAATGTAGCCCACATCAGGATGTTGCGTGATTGACCGGCAGTCTTGAATCTGGCAGCACGCACCTCAAGAGCGGGAGGGTATGCGGATGAGTCAGCTTGGCTGTGATCTCGTTGCTTGCCAGGAATCTTTTCTCACCTACGACAGGGGTTAGTTGAGGTCTTGGATCCTCAGCGACGCAGAGAACAGCTGTCCCGCCCTCGCAATTGACATGGTTGTGGCTATCAGGGGCAGCGTTCAGGTAGGTAATGGGGTCGATGATTGTGGTGGTCCAGTATCTATCAGATGCTACCAACATCCCATGTGCTCCGAAGCGAGCGCAAGCGGTCACCATCTGAGTACGGTCCCTCTTGCAATAGCTTGACAGGAGGGAGCAGGAGGAACAGCAATAGCGATATGCCATGGGCGATTGAGGCCGGTGCTCTTGAGGCGCCAGATTTCTCGAACGGACCCGCCGCGGAGGTGTCGCTTTCGCCCACAGTTCCCACGGGGACAAACGGCCAAAAGTGTTTATCATTCGAAGGAATAAGAAATTGCGGGAGAGCCCAGTCGAGGA
>Ga0310121_10002674_pt1 | contig 16736 bp, 24 predicted proteins | sample CB27_Tmax_986_MG_FD_203504 | JGI IMG/M metagenome (GOLD analysis project Ga0310121, IMG submission 203504) | Marine microbial communities from Western Arctic Ocean, Canada - CB27_Tmax_986 | ecosystem: Environmental > Aquatic > Marine > Oceanic | place: Canada: Western Arctic Ocean | collected...
ATCATACTTTGCTCTAAATTTAAATTATTGGGAGAACCTTCATTTACATAACCAGAGCGGCGTGTAACAAATTCTTCTATGCTTTTCTTTTTCTTTTCTTTAAGATTAGGAAGTTCTAAATCTTCAAATAATATATCTAAAAATTCATCTTTACTAATAGAAAAAATAAAATCATCTTCACCATATGCATCGTCTGAACCTTCCTGGCCACCACCACTGCCTGCTCCACTAGCTGGTTTACGTATTTTATCACCTTGCAGGTACTCTTGATTACCAGGTAATATATAATCCTTTTCACCAGTTTTTGGATCATATTGAAATTGAGGCTCTTTAATACTTTTTGTAGGGACTCTAACTCTACTGCCAGATTTTAGATCTTTTACAGATCTATTCTTCATAGCTTCGCCCAAACTTTCTTTAAGATGTTTTTTAGAACGATTTATAAATCGTTGTCTATTAGATAGATTTTTGCCTTTAGGATTTTGCCGCCTATCTATAATATGCTTGGACATGATGAACCCCTATCCTGACTTTTGAGTTCTCATATACCATTCGACTAGTCTTCGCACTTGACGTTCTGTATAGCCTTTTGACTCCATACGCTCTACAAAATCGTCATGCTTTTGTTGATCATCCTTGTTTTGCTTATTACCAAAGGAAATAATTGGAAGTAATTCCTCTGTTGATGCAAACATTTTCTTCTCTATAATTTCACGTAGTTTCTCGTAACTTGTCCATTTTGGATTTCTACCTTTATTCTTTGCTTTAGCACGTAAAACAAAGTTAACTACTTCACTACGGAAGTCTTTAGGGTTAGCAATGCCTGCTGGCTTCTCTATTTTCTCTAGTTCGTCATTTAATACGTCACGACTAAAGAGGTTGCCTGTATCAGGATCCTTAAAATCTATCTCTTGTATCCAATGATCAGCATATTGAATATAGCGATCAAACAAATTTTGTCCATAATCACTATAACTTTCTAAATACGCCTTCTGTATTTCATTGCCAATAAATTCCGCATATTTTGGTGAAAGCCACTCTTTAATGTAATTAATGAGTACTTTTTCTTTTTCTTCACCAAAGTTTTCACGTTTTATTGCTTGTTCCAATACAAACATTAGATGTACTGGGTCAGCGGCTATCTCCGCTGTGTCAAAGTTGAATGTCTGAGATAAAATCTTAAAAGCAAAACGTGTCGATGAACCTGACATGCCTTCGTCTACACCAGCAGTATCTTTGTACTCCTGTAGACTTTTTGCTTGCGGATCCGTATCCTTTAAGTTCTTACCATTATACACTTGCATTTTGGAAAACAAGTTGCTGTTTTCATGCTCAAGTAGTCTGCTTAAAATAGAAAATTGACCTAACATTTCTAGTGTTTGTGGCGCACATGAATGGTTCGCTAAACCACTAGATGTTAGCATCTTGTCATAAATCTTTATTTCCTCATCAATTCTCAAACAATAAGGAACTTTAACAACATAAACACGATCTAAAAATGCTTCGTTGTTTTTATTATTTTTAAATGCGGTCCATTCTGATTCATTACTATGGGCGCAAATTATACCACTAAATGGGATTGCACTAATACCTTCTGTACCCATATAGTTGCCTTCTTGTGTAGCAGTTAATAGTGGATGTAGCACTTTAATTGGTGCTTTAAACATTTCTACAAACTCCATAATACCTTGGTTGCCCTTGCACAATGCACCACTAAATGCATATGAATCTGGATCATGTTGAGAAAAGTATTCTAATTGGCGAATATCTGTTTTGCCTACTAGAGCACTTATATCTTGGTTATTTTCATCACCTGGTTCTGTTTTTACTACAGCAATTTGTTTTAATTTACTTGGCTGTAGTTTTACTACTTTAAATTTAGTAATGTCTCCATCGAATTCATCTAACCGTTTAATTGCCCACGGACTTAATAAGCCTGTGAGATAACGTTTAGGAACATTGTACTCTTTTTCTAACTGGTCACCATATGTCTCTGGGTCAAATAATGACAATGGACTTTCATACACAGGACTAATTGCATCTCCTGCTTTTAAAACATATATTGGATAAAATTCCATTAATTCCTTTAATCGTTCTGCTATAGAACTTTTACCGCCACCTACTGGTCCAAGCAAATATAATACTTGCTTGCGTTCTTCTAAGCCTTGTGAGGCATGTTTAAAGAAACCTACAATTCTTTCAATTGTATCTTCTAATCCATAAAAATCTTTAAATGCTGGATAAACTCTTAATGTTCTGTTTAAGAATACGCGAGATAATCTCGAGTCTTCTGATGTATCGACGTGGTCTGGGTCGCTTATAGCCGCTAACATGCGTTCAGCTGCTGTAGCATAAGCCAATGGATCTTTCTTACATAATGTTAAATATGCTTCTAGTGTTATCTCTATTTCTTTTTTACTTTGATAATTAGAAGAAAATTCTTTAAGTAATTTACTTACCATGTATCACGCTCCTATGTTATGTATATTTAGTTTGATGATCGGGTTCCATTATACTAAAACTTTTAGACGTATAAATACACATGTATTATGAAAATTGCAGAAATTTTAAAAGAACAGGGCCCACAAGCACCGATTAAACCAATTGGAAGTACTATTGGAGCGGGAACTGTCAAAAGAAAAACCCCAGTAAACCCATTTGGTGCTAATAAACAATTACAAAATCTAGGCAACAAAATGGTAAAACAGGCAAATACAGCGTATCAAGGTCGTCAGGAGGGAGGAAAGTATACTCCAGATGCGGGTCCAGAAGAAAATTGGAATTCAGCGGCGGGCAAAACCATTAAGACTGGAACAATAGATTCAAATTTGGAACAGTCTGGTAAAGACTATGCTCAAGACCTACAAAGAAAATTAAATAAAACACAACAACCAAAAGCAAAACCAACAAAGCAGAATGTAATACAGGATATATCTAATCGATGAGAGCCAGAGAATTTTACATTACAGAAAGACGGGTTGGTACTGCATCTCCAACTAGTATTTCAGGGTATATAGACAATATAGTAGCACTGTTGAAAAGTGCCGAAGATGATCCAGAAATTGTAGTAACAACGCCAATTATGCTCACAACAGCGAGTGCCGGTCGTCCGGCCACTTACGCAGAGTTTCAACCAGCCAAGGGTGAATCCATTAAAATTGAACAAGAATGGGAAAAAGTGCTTAACCATGTACAATCCTTACCAACACCAACGAATAGAGCCGAACAGGATGAAGCGGATGACGCTCTAAAAGAGATTTGGAAACATAGAGTTCTAGGCTCAGTTGACGATGAAAACGTTACTTATAAAGGTGGAGATGGTTTTCCTCTTGAGATATTTGATAAAACAGAAGCAATTAAAGGAAGTTCGAGAAAACCGTATAATACAGGCAATGTTACTGAAGGCGTTTTTGCATGTGCAATATATTTAAGATTAAGAAAAGGAAAAGATATAAGTTCTGGAGAATTATTAAGTTTTATGTCTAACCAATTGGCGGGCAGTGGCAAACTACAACCTTCTGGAAACAAAGCATCTAAAACAAATTGGCATTCTACAACTATCAAAAATCCAGTACAAGATAATTTACGTTTAATTGTAACATTAGCTCCTAATAATTTTAAACCGTTAAAAGATAAAGGAACAATGTTAGGAATGCAGAAACACATAAATGCAATCGTAAGGTATGTTAATACAGTTGAGATTCAAAGAATACAAGAAGAGTTTCTTAATAATAACATAATTGATTCAATTACCGTAAGAGCGGCCGGCACAGAAGATGAAAAAAGTTCAAAAGTAGACATTGATATTGTATATTACAATGAAACAATGACAGGACCTGACAAACTTGAAGCAAGATATTCTCGTTCTCTCAAGTCAGGAAGCGTTGATCAATTTGGACAGAAATCAGCCGGCGGTGCTAGGTATGATTCTTATGCATTTGATGAATATGAAGAAGATGATTTTGATAAGGACGGAAATTCACTAGCAGGGAAACGTATCCCAGGCCAAAGTAAGGAAAAAGAAGATATAATTGAACGACGGTGGAAGAGACAACACACGTTTTGGAAAACATTTGGTATTGATATAGATACTGGAAAAACTCAAAAAGACTTTAAAACCAATTGGGATGATGATTGGGAATATGAAGGTTTTGATTTCATTGATTCTTTTAAAGTAAGTTATGATAAAGCTGCTAAACAGTTTAATAAAACATTACAAAGCAAGAATGATCGAGAAGAAGTAAAAACGTTTTTTAAAGCATTGCAATGGCATGCAAGAAGGAATGACCCATCTGCACTAGTTACCAATTTTGATGATAAAAAAGGCACATTTGAAGAATTAGATTTTAATATATTAGATACCTTCATTGACAAGGCCAATTTAACAGCAAAAGTGGGCGTTAATCAACAAAGTGGAGAAGACACTAAAAGACCAGTAATATGGGTTGTTGCTAAATCTCCTGGTAACTTTGAACGTAACACTAAAGATGGAGTAGAAAAAGTACAATGGGATGCAGGTGAAATTTTTATGAAATTTAGATTATTTGTTGGCGCAGATAAAATTACTAATTTAATTGAAAAAGGTCCATTAATAAGAGAATGGACAAAAGTTGCATCTGGTTAACCGTGTATATCGTTTAGTTTCTTATCCACAAACTTATCCAATCCCTCATACGTATCAAACATAACATATCTCCATGAGTCAAACTCTGGCGGATGTGGATATTCTTCTGGTTTAATAAAAATAAACGTTACTTTATAATAATGGGCAAATAATTTTTGAAATTGTGCTATCCATTTAGCAGGATTACGTGGTCCTTGTTTTTCTGATCTATAATGTTTAGAGTTTTTATAAACATTGTTAACATAACGTTGGTTTTTGCCTGACCCATAAAAATCATATCCAAGCATCATTACTACGTCTGCTTTTTCATGTATAGCGGTCGCTACAGCATACAATCCACTATTCCAACTAATTGGCTGATCATGAGGTTCAAATCCAAAAAACGGCAAGGTTGGTAGTGTTTTAATACCTTCTGTTTTTAAAAATGGGATCCAATCACTACGTGTATAAAAATTAGATCGTGTATGAGCATCGTGTTGAATTGCCTCCCGTGCTCTAAATTTATTACAGCAAATTAAATTATCTACATGATTATCACGCCAAACTGAGCCACAACCATATAGTGGGCCTATATCGCGCAATTTTTGCAAATCATATCTTTTACGAGACTCGCCATTGCCTATACAAAAAGCTACCTTCTTCATACTAAATAATATTTATGAACATTAACGAACTAACATTAGCAACTGGTTTAGATATTACTTCATTTTTAATGCCATGGTTAACAGTTTTAGTTAGTATTATATTGGCAATGATGATTAAAGATTGGGCAACATCCTTAGCAAAGGGATTAAAATTTAAACTTAATAATGCATTTAATCCTGGTGATGTAGTATTGCTCGATGGCGAAGAAGCTGTTATAATAACAATAGGGATAACAAAAACTGTGTTTGAAAAAGTAAACGACAGAGGAATAGTTTGGAGATATGTTCCAAATGAACGACTTGCTTATTTAAAACTTGAGAAAGTTATTAGAAGTGATGTGCATGAAAACGGTGCAGAGAAAAAAAAAGAAACACTTTTAACTTAAAACCAAGTTTATGGATACTAGAATAGAAAGGGCCCTTGCAGGCCCTTTCCGTATTTTTTAGCAATTTAATTATTATTGAATTTATCTAATAGCTATTTTACTCACCACGACCTTCGGCTTCTACCACTACACTTTTAAATATAGTGCCACAAACCTCAACCGCGCCGCCACGATCCACATCCATCCAACACTCAGTGCCAATGCCCTGAGTACCTTCACCTGGGTTTTCGTGATCACGAGCAAATACACTAGAACCAATCGAAAAACTTGTAATTAAAGCTGCAATTATCAATGCCTTCATATTATTCTCCAATAAATTTGCTAATACTAAAAATAAATACTTGAATACATCATCCATAAATGAACGTTGTATGACAGTGCCGACTTTTAGTATACATATTTAATGTAATTTCAAATGGTAGTATAACAGTATATAAAAGAAAAGGCCCATTTCTGGGCCTTTCCGTGTTAATTAGCAATTAATTATTATTGTCGAATGCTTCAATTATGCTATATAGTTTACTTTGCTAGTAAATCTTCCTGTGTCAACTCGTGACCTAGAAATACTGTACCGCAAACTTCAACTGGACCGCCAACTTCCATTACCATTTCACATGATCCTGGAGTACCTACTGTGCCGACATGAGCTACCCATGCGGCATCGCCGTGGTCCGACGCAAAAACTGAACTAATTGAAAAACCTGTAATTAAAGCTGCAATTACTATTGCCTTCATATTATTTCTCCAATAAGTTGCTAAACTAGTCAGCGATAATTATATACCCGATATACGTGATCCATAATCATCAACCCCTAGTTTGTTATTTACGAGAAAAATAATATACTATATATTACTGTATTACTCCCAAACATAGTCATCAACAGTATATAGCGTATATTTTGCTGTAAGTTCTTCTCCTGCTTTAATATCTCGTAACGTAACAAAATACTTTACAGGAATTTGATGCCAAAAACCATTTTTAGTAGAACAATTAGGATTATCATTATGATTATAAAATGCTCCCAATGCTGTTCGTATAAAACCGTGTGGGAAATTCTTATTAGCAATATGAGCAATACCTAAAACTATATCTGTTTTAAAATCTTTAGTAGCAATTAAACCAATGCCTTCAATATCACTTTGGCCAATAGTTATGCCATCTGGAAGAGGTCTATACATTTGTTTGAATCCTAAATTGTTGTTTATATACTGATTTAAAATGTTTACGTATTAAAAATTCTTTACCACTTGTTACTTTTCCTAATGGTATGCCACAAATTTGAGGAACATACTCAATATTATATTCTTTTAACCAATTTTGAAAATCGTCTCTTTTTACTAACTGTTGTATTGTGGTATTAGTACTATTTGGCTCATACCATTGAGATTTTACATTAATATAAAACTTTCCACTATGCCCGTTAATAGGAGCAACATCCCATTCTGACGGATCATCATGATCATAAAATGCTTCTAAATAATGTTTTCCTAATATATCTTTACTTAGCCAAACATCATATTCTTCACTATCAGAAGCAAACAAATAATCTTCTTCAATAACTTCTACCCACGCTCCTTTTTCAAAACGACAATCATATGGTTGACTAGAAAAACTAAACTCTAAATTAACTATTCTATTATTTAAATCGTTATTTTTTCTAGGAGTCTTAATACTTTGATCTATTTCATGTATATAATCATTAATTAATGCCAAATAATGTTTAAATTCGTCTTCGTCTTCTTCTTTATATACGAATTCAGAAACAAAATTATCTGACCATCTACCTCTATTGAAAATACTTTTTTCTCTATATTCAACTATAGTTCTACCAGCAGTAGTAAAATATCGATGAATTTCATTTAATATTTTTTGACCTTTATGAAGATCTTTAAAAATATTATCATATGTAACTCTTTCTGGAGTAAAAGGAAACTTATCATGATAGATGCTATCAGTTAATTTATTAATACTAATAATACTATTTTTTAAATTTTCTATATCTTGTGATATTTCTTTAGTTGATTTATGACCATGAAAAACTGGTATATTAATAGCATAATAATCCAATGGATATTTCTCTAACATGATAGTAAAATGCGTAGTCCATTTTTCAACAAATGGGTTATCTAATAACTCTATATGCGTGGTGCCAGAATCTGTTATAATATCAATTGTTGCCATAATAATACTTATATTAGTATATAACAGTTATTAAGAAAAGTCAATTATTGCCTAGTTTTATCTAACTAATGAGGCATTTCAATAGTGCCGAATTTTGCCCAAGTACCAGGATCGCCTGCTTCCAAACACACCCAGCCAATTGGATCACCAATTGCTGGATCTTGATTCCATATAATTTCACTTCTATTATGAAATCCTGGAGCGGGTTTTTCATAACCAGATGTAAATTTTACTCCACTAAATTTAAAATCACCATTTATTTCTAAAGTTGCATCGGGATTTTTTGTACCTATCCCAACTTTACCTTCAACAGTGATTGTAAGATATGCTGGCTTATTACGCCGTAATATATCAGTACCAAACATTAAATCACTATTACGAACTGTACCAATATAACTTCCAGATTCAATACTATCAATAAGAAGTTCACCACCGTCATTTGTTCTTATATGTAAAGCACCTATTGGTTCTTCAGTATTAACACCAACAACATTTTTTTGTTCATTAACATATAAAGTATATCCTGCTTCAAAATGCCCATCTACAGTTAAATTTGATAGTCTTCCAACTTTTCTTAAATTACTATATACAATACTGGGGCCTAGTTCACTACGTGACATTACACAATCATTACCTATATGAATTAATCCTGCTTTATGTAAGCGAATATCAGTACCTATTTCTTCTTGCTTATATTCAACTACCATATTTTTTATTCTCATTGTACCACTAACAGTCAAATTATCTGTTTCTAAATTATTAGTAGTTAAATTATCAACACTCAAACCATCATTATCTAAATGAACTATTGTACTAGTTGCTTCATCTATAATTCCTGTACTTGCAAAATTTGTTATAGTTCCACCACTAATATAATCTCCACTAATATCATCAGTAGTAAAATCAACATGCTCTATTCTAATTGATTTAGGTGTTAAAAGTGTATCGAATGTTGCTATAGCCATTATTTTTTCCTCATCGACATACTGATATAATATATTGTCCGCTATTACTATATATTGGTTTATATAATAATTTCTTATGAACCGTAAAATTAGTCCATCCAACAGAAGCAGTATGATATGCTAATTGTTTGAAGAACATTGCTTGTCGTTGTTGTGGTTCAAATGCTATCATTTTTTTAGTTGTTTGATTAATAGCATATGAATAATGCATCCATTTTTTCCTATCTTCTTTATCCCATTTTCTATATGACACAAGTATATGTTCTACTCCGCCAGTATTAATATAAAATGGTTCAGTAAACATCTTACTATTATATTTAATATTTTTGTAGTCCATTAAAGAAGTCAATAGAATTCCTTCTGAATGCATCAATGAAAGTGCATTATGTAAGTTAGTTCTTTGTTCATCTTCACTGTTAGCATATGTAAAATATTGATCCAATGCTAATACAGCATCATATGGTTGCTTATTTTCATCCATATGATATTTTACACAAAAAGTATCTAACTCCATGTTGTAATTTTTAATTTTAACGTCGAATTCTTTGCAAAGACTGTTGACATATCTAACTAATTTCTTATTTTCAGAAATATAACTAACGTCAAGGCCTTGCAATGCAAAATCTACAAGTATTGTATGAAATTCAAGACTTATAATTCTTCCAGGCGACTTTTCTTTTTCTTCAAATGCTCTTAGAATTATAGACGCCTTTCGTTGAATTACTTTTTCGATTTTTTCTTTATCAATTAAAAGTGTTGCGAAATCATAGAAATCGTTCATATAAACGTATGGTTCTCCAATTAAAGTAATTTCCTAACAGTATTTAGTTAAAATTAATGGAATTTTACTCGCAGAAAACCTGCTAAATTAATAAGAAATTGTTACTTTTTGGGAGGTTCTCCAGTAGAAGTAAATTCTAAACCCGCGAAGCGTCCTAAATATACTTTATCTACTGGTGTTTTTTTAAACAACTTAATTGGTGTGTTTGTGCCTACAATAGCAACTTCCAATATTCTATCGTTTTTATGCAATATATCTGCTGGTGCAGTTTGCCCATTATCTACACAAAATATTTCAGTTTGATTCAATGCCATTTACGTAATCATCAAACAAACCATGTATAACGTCTATTGCGTTATCAAAATCTTCAAACACCCAATTTACATTTGCTTTGATTAATGGATGTTCTGTTAAGTATGCGTCATCTGTAACAAGTATAATAGGTTTTCTCAAACCTATTGCCCAACCAATTTCAATAGTTGTGCCATATGATGGCCTACGTTCATTTAATTCTCGTGGTAAATATGCCAATACTAAATCACAATTATCAGTATCATACCAATTTTTCCCCGCAATTGCTCCGGGTGAATTATAACGTGGATCATTACCTGGGCCATATGTCTCGCCGTTCATTGGCTCACAGCGAAGTGGTGAAATTCCAATTATGTTTTTATGCAGTTTGCCTTTAACATAACCGCGCCAATCGTTTGCTTCTTTATAGGTACATTGTGCTATAGGGCCCGCAAGATAAATGTATTTTCTAGTCATGCAATGATTATATAATAATTTATTAGAAATGTCAAGTTTATTTGTATTTCTCGTCGTCCCAGTTATCCAACTCTTTCCAACCTTCCCATTCTGGAATAGACTTACGTATATTATTAGTATTACGAATAATTAACTTTGCTAACCCAAATCCAGAATATGTAAACGGAAAAATTGCGTGAACAAATGACATAATTGACAAATATCCTAATAATGCACCTGCTCTACATGCTATCCACAAATGGTAACAGTAATAAGAAAAATTTAATTCTCTACCTGCTGTTTCAGCTGCCTTTCGTAAATGTCCCATTATGTACTTTCAGCTAATCCGTAACCATCTTCTCCTGCTTCGGCTTTTCTATATTCTTCTGAATCTTTAGAAACTACTTGAGTGCCTTTATCTGGTGTTTGAATCATCCCTTCAGTTTCAGTTTCTGATTGTCCTGTAGGCAATTGTGCAGGTTCTTGTGGTTCTTCTACTGGTTGTGCTTGTGCAGCTGACATAATATAATTTATAAATCTTTCTCTTTGAAAGTTATCATACTTACTTTCCAAATCATTTGTAAATTTTACCATCACTGCCTTTCGAACATTAGGATTTGCTATACTAGCAATAATATCTGCAACTGCTGTATAATGTTGTGCAGTCATAGGTGCTTCTGTTATAACTTGGCCTGAAAGTCTTTTAATTTCGCTAATTTGACTATTTGAAATAATATCTTCAATTTTTAGTACTTTTTCTTGTAAAGCATAATCTTCCAATAAAAAGTTAGCACTGTCTGTAAATTCTTCAAGAGATATATCATCTCTCATAAGTTCATTATAAGCAGCTTTTCTGCGACTAGTATAATCTTTCACACCTTGTGGAACATATGCGTTATATAAAGACCCACCAGCATCTTTTATAGAGTCCCAATAAAACCCTGGCACATCTTTTAATTTATCACCAAGTGTTCGTTTCTTCTTCTCGAGTTTTGGCTTAGCCAATGCGTCAGATCGATAATCATCGAACTGAGCCAATACGTCGGCGTCTAACCATTTGTAATTATCGATATTCCCTTGCGCTACTACATTATCTCGAAATTGTTTACTAGCATTACTAGCATACCAATCATCCATGCCTGCTTCATCTCTTTCAGCACCACGACGACTCCATCCTTCAGGGTCTCCTTCGGCCGATGGTTTGCTGGCGTAATACTCCCGGAATCTTGGGCCTGGTTTTAGTTTTGATAATTCAGGGTGTGGGTGCAATTCTGATAGTAGTTCACCATCTTCATTAATAGTAAGAGTTTCTTCTATCTCATCCTCTTCTAGTACTGTTTCAGGATCAACTTTGTTCTGCATGACTAAATCTAACGTTGTTAGAACACTTTTCATTTCTATACTCATAATAATGCTTCCATTTATATGTATTTATTAAATATCAGTATGAAGTTAGATTTAACCAAACAGTATATTGACTTAGACACTGTTAATAAGTTTATTGAATATAATTCTGATTTTTCTAATGTTATTCCTATACCAAAACCGCATTTAGATGTAGTATTCATGAGTTATTATGAAGCAGATGCTGATAAACATTATAAATTATTAAAGAAACGTGTACCTAACGCTAAACATGTAAATGGTGTTAAGGGAATACTTAATGCGTATAATGCCTGCAGGGAAATAGCGGAAACACCTTATTATTTCATTGTTGAAGGTGATTCAATGATATGTAGGGATTTTAACTTTAAACCTACTAAAAAATGGATTACGGATATAGCAAATTTAAGAAAAGAAGAATTTAATTATGAATATGTACAATTACGAAAACAAATACGTTGGTACTCTTTAAACCCAATAAATGGAGAAGTATGGCCCCATAGTCCAATATCATTAGTATATAAAACTATAGACGAATATAATCAATTTAAAGAATCGGTATTACCTATAAATTATGATTATTTAGATACAATAGATGATACTAAATTAATAGTAGAAGATAATTGGAGAGAAAGAGTAAGTTTATTAGAACCAACCATTGCGAGTATAGATGTTTTTAATTCTTCACCATATGATGCCTGGAAAACGGGATTTAGAATAGGAAATAGAATAACAACTAATTTACTTAATGATAAAGATAAACCTACAACAAATGAAAGCTCTAATAGATTAGATAAATGGTCTACTATAGGTTATGATCAAAAAAATGGTAAATACTGTATAGAAGGAGTGACATTTGGCATTAAATGTGCTAAAATAAGTAGTAATTGGATAGAAGAATATAGAAATACAACCGATAATTACAAATGGTTAAAGGAGACTTTTGAAAGAGAATATGGATCACAATATAACGCTGACCGAGTCAGCAAAGAAACAGTTACTAACAGTAGCAACTAAAAATGATGTTCCCTACGTGCGTTATTCACTTAACGGAGGGGGGTGCTCTGGGCTAATTGGTAAATGGGAAAATTCTTCAGAGTTAGAAGATGGTGATATTACTTTCGAATTAGGAGAAAGCAAACAATTTGTCATAGATAAATTTACAATTACAGAAATGCCTGGTGCTATAATTGATTATACTGGTGATTTTATGCCAGCATTTAAGGTTACTATTCCTGATACGTTAGCTTGTGGTTGCGGTGAATCCTTTAAGAAGATGGATTCGTAATAAAATTATATATGTCCTTCCAATTTTTGGCAACTTTAGCATCCCCTTCATAATCTATACTGTGTCCGTGTTCTATTAGTATGCCTCTTAATCCCATTTTACAGCCAGTATCTACATTTATCATTTTGTCTTCTATCCACCAACATCCTGAATCTCTATAAGGTTCTAATGCTTCGTCTTTGTCCGCACCAGTGTCTAAACAAAGTACACTTTCAAATACTGTATCACCAAACAATTTAGACAAATTTTGTTCTCTCAAACGTTGAGCGTGTTTATTTAAACTTAACGAAGTAATAGCATGAAACATATATCCATGTTCTTGATGTAGTTTTTTTACATAATGCATAGAGTCGCGCAATGGTGGCAAAAACCCAATAGATGCGCTTTCGTTAAAGAATTCTGTTAGTTTTTTAGAGTTTGATTTACTAATACCAAAACGTTTTGCTACACTATAAACTAATTTGTGGCCGTCCTGTGCCGTGTGCCCGTGCTCTTCCATCCACGTGTGAAACGCGAATTCCCAATCTAGTAATACACCATCAACGTCTGTTAGTATAATTCTATCTTTTTTCATTATTGAGTGGCTTGTCGCTAGTGTTACTAAAGAATTTTCTTCTAAGGTAACCATTGTACTCGTATTTACGAGTCATTATCTGAAGGTTTAGTAGTGTTTTTATACCAACCATCTCCTTTTAATATAAATGATGGCACATATACAGCTCGCTTAAATGTCTCTTTTCCACAATGTGGGCAGAATATTATTGGGTCATCAGTTATTTTTTGTGTAGTTTCTATAGAATGTTTGCATTCTTCATCTTCACATACGTATTTGTATGTAGGCATTATTCGATCTCGCGTATAATAACTTTTCGTTTTACTACAGGATCCGCTAATTGAATCATTGTAACTTCTTTTTCCGTACTAGCATATAATTTAGCATCACCATCATATTTTCTCATAACATGCTCTAACCATACTACATCATTGGAGTGTTCTAATACTTGTACTTTTGTTTGTGTTCTGTGTGTCAGGCCTGGACCTAGTTTCCATATACGTATAGGATGCCATGCAAACCATTTATGCCAATTACCTAATCTTTTTTCTCGCTCTTCTGAAGTTTCTCTTTTCCATCGCATTCGGTCTAACTCCGGGTTGCGTATTATTTATGGAACCAGATGGCCTGTTGGTTGTTTTTTTAAAAATTCAGCCATTGTGATAAAATCATGATCAAAATCAGTATCATTTCCACTGTATTCCATTACTAGTATTTTACAAGGTAATTTAGTTTCATTTCTCATATTATGAAATTGATTACTAGGAACATAAAAATGCATATGCTTTAACAGTTTTCTTGATTTTTCTTCTGTTTCTTCCCATGAATAATCTACTACGCATTCTCCTTTTACAACAAACCAAAATTCACTTTTCCTTAAATGTTTTTCCATAACCATACAAGAACCTGCTTCAAGATGTACTTCTTTTACTCGGGAATTTTCGTCATTATATAAAACGTTAAAATAACCCCATTCAGTACAAGTCATACCAAACTTATAATTACGTATTAAATCACTAGAAGAATTCTTTTTATCATCACCACCAACACTAAACACAAATTCAACATCTTCTACTACTTGCTCTGGTACATTACTTTTGCCACGATCACCGCCGTTAGCAAATACAATGTTATCATTAGGATAATGTCTTTTAATTTTCTTTAATGCATCTATAGCAGTATTATCATTATCAGTAAACGAAAATACTTCATCAACCATTTTTAAATTGCGTACAATAAGGCGTCGTTCTTCAAACAGCATAAAAGATCTACCTTTTTTGCGTTGTAGCCATTTGTCGCTATTTAACGCCACTACGAGTGTATCTCCTAGTGCTTTTGCTGATTCAAATAGTGCGATATGACCTTTGTGGACTGGATCGAAACCGCCCGATACTACGACAATTGTTGACATGCTAATATTTAACTATAAATATACTTACATATACTATTATATTATATTTGAACAATATTGTCAATGAATTTTTAACTTTTAAATGTATGGAAACTGATTATAAAATAGTTCATAACGTATTCACAGTACAAGAATTAACAGATATCATAACGATGTTCAAACGATTCGATCCCAACCATACTGATGATGTTGACTTTATTGCTACAGATTATGGTGTATCATTCAATCATTTTGGATTGCCTTGGTTCAAGAAAAAAGTATATCAGCGTATAAAAGAAACATTAGAATGGTCTGATCACGCTGAAATTATATTTGCCGCATTTATTGATGTTACTTTGCCTAATTATAACAAACATTTAGATTCATATCATTTTTATAATCGTAACTTACCAGGAAAACCGTACAAAGTATGTATGATTCCATATAGCGTCGATAATAACATTCACGCAATAAACAAAGCGAGTACATATGTGTATGATCAGGACGGAGAACGACATGAATTAATATGGAAGGTCGGGACAGCATTTCATTGGAATTCAGATATCACTGTACATCATAGTAGTAAAATGGTTGGTTATGATTCAAAGCAATACTTATTAGTGCAAACATATTTACCGGGTTGCCAATGAATTTTCAACTATTTAATACACTTGCCGCATATGGTGATCAAATACCATTTTATATCCATATTGATCCTGACGAAGTAATGTATAAATTACAAAAATTTAATAATGATTGGACTCAATATAATCCAAGAAAATTACCCAATAATAGACATGCTTTAAGTATTACTAATTTAAATGGAAAATTAGGACCAGGTCCTGATTTAGATAGTTTATTACAATATAATATAGAAAATAATACAAGAATACACGAAACAGACTTTGTTGTTCCTACACCAGTATATGACATATTTGCTGAATGTTTTGAACCATTTAAACAATGGTTAGTAAGATGCCATGTATTACAATTACGAGCAGGGGGGTTTTTTCCACGCCACATAGATAATTATGGTACTAATATCAATTCATTTAGATTAATAATACCATTAAAAAACTGTAATCCAATGGATGGATACTTTTTAATAGAAGATAAAATTTTATATTGGAAATATGGGGTTTTATACTTTATGAACACATGTAAACAACATGTAGTTTTTAATACATCAAATAAGCATATGACTTTTGTTGTACTAAACGTATTATTAACTGAAGAATGTATTGAATATCTTTTATCACCTAAAAATATGGGTTAAGCATGTGTTTCAGTTACTGACCATTCTGAGCCAGCATTTTCCAATGCTATTTTCCTATCTTCTAATGGATCGGGTAATTTTTCATATTCAGTCCAACCATCATCCGTCCAATCACGAATAATTGTTAATTCATTACCTGAGTTATTAACTTCTCTCGTTACGGTAAACCATTCATTATCTCTTGCTTGCCCTAACCAGTCCCAATCTTCACTTGGCATTACTTCTTTAAGATCCGCACTTGCATCATTTTCATCAACCCATGTTGCATCAGATTTTGTAATTACGATAGTTTGAGTTACTGCCATCATTTACTCCTGTATTATATACTAGTATTTATATTAATAATTTCCTTCATTTAACTTAATATCTTCAAAAAATGGAGCAATTTTAAAATCTTCTGTAATTCTTCCTCGTCTGGTTGAATTAGGAATTGGCCACTCACGATTACTGTGTGTAATATCCCAATTGACAAGTTTAATCCATATACCTCCTCTATAAACAAATTTAGCATTGGGAT
>Ga0310121_10002675_pt1 | contig 16730 bp, 14 predicted proteins | sample CB27_Tmax_986_MG_FD_203504 | JGI IMG/M metagenome (GOLD analysis project Ga0310121, IMG submission 203504) | Marine microbial communities from Western Arctic Ocean, Canada - CB27_Tmax_986 | ecosystem: Environmental > Aquatic > Marine > Oceanic | place: Canada: Western Arctic Ocean | collected...
AGAAACGGCCCGGAAGCGAGATTTGCGCCGTAAGACGAGGTCCCTTGGTCCCCATCGGCTCCTTGGTGACCTGGACGATGATCTTCTGGCCCTTTTGGAGCGTACCCTGGATGGGTGGGTACTTCCGGGAACGCCTCCCTCTTCCGCCACCGCCACCGCCTCCACCGCCGTTGTCGTCGTCTTCATCCTCCGTCTCCAAATCGGAGACGTGCAGAAACCCGGCTTTGTCCGCTCCGATATCTACGAAGGCAGCTTGGATTCCAGGCAGGACCGCGTCGACGTTGCCCAAATAGATGTCTCCCAGCAGCCGCCCTGAATCGGCTCGGTCTAGCATCATCTCGACCAACTGTCCGTCTTCCATGAGCGCCACCCACGACTCGCGGGCCGTGGCGCTCACGAGGATTTCTCTCCTCAATGTACCTTTCTCCTGGGCACCTACTCGTGGCCAATCCCGCCGGTGCGCCCAGGGGCTCCGGCTTCGTACCTCCCTCACGGAGAGGGGGTCGAAGCCGGCCGCTACCTGAGCCCGCGGTGGCGGGCCGACGGCCCGAGTGAGCGTCCCTGTTATGCCGGCGCTGTCAGACCAGACATCTCGTTGACGAGTTGTCGGCCGATGACCAGGCGCTGGATTTCGTTAGTTCCTTCACCGATTTCACATACCTTGGCGTCACGCATCATGCGTTCAACGGGGTAGTCGGCCGTGTAACCGTCCCCACTCATGATCCTCACCGCCGACTCCGTAGCACACATCGCCAACTCGGAGCAAAAGAGCTTTGCCATTGCCGCTTCCTTCGTGAACGGCGCTCCCTGATCCTTCAACCAAGCTGCGTTGTACGTGAGGTGCTTCCCCGCCTGAAATTCCCAGAGTTTTCGACCAAATTGTTCCTGCTCATTGGCGTACCGGAATGCCGCGTCGCATGCGCCTTCAGCTAATCCCAGCGACAGCGCCGCGATTCCGATTCTCCCAGCGTCGAGAGTCTTCATAAAGTTGACGAATCCCTCTCCTTCCTCTCCCAGCCGCTCCTCAGCCGACACAAAAGCATCCTCGAGGACAAGCTCTCGCGTGTCCGACGCCCGCCACCCCATCTTGTCTTCCTTCTTGCCGGCACGAACCCCGTCTACGAACGGGAGGCTGTCTTCGTGCCCGAATCCCAGCGCGCAGGCCTGATCCAAATCTACCGTCGGCTTACACACGATGAAACTGGAGATGCCTCGCGTCCCACGATCCGGCTCCGTCAGCGGCGTAACCGTGAAAATTTCTCCGGCACCCGCATGGGTGATGAGAACCTTGGAACCGTTGAGCCGGTAGCCGCCGTTTGCCTTCTCGGCTCTAGTCCGGGTTCCACCCGAGTCGGATCCAGCTTCCGGCTCCGTCAGACCAAAACCTCCGAGCACCTTGCCGCTCGCCAGCCACGGAACATACCGCGACCGCTACTCATCGGTTCCGAAGGTCAGGATGGGCGTCGTACCGAAGGTCGTGTGGGCGGACACGGTGATCGCGTGGCTCGCGTCCACCTTGGCGATCTCTTCAACGACCAGGATGTAGCTGAGATAATCCCGCCCCATGCCGCCGAATTCGCAAGGGACCGGCACACCGAGAAACCCTCGCTCGGCTATGGCTTTGACGGTTTCCCACGGAAACTCGCTCGCCTCGTCCAACTCTCGCGCGACAGGCGCGATGACCTCTTCGGCGAAGGCACGCACCTCCTTCACGAGCTCTATGTGGGTCTCGGACAGATATATCTGCATTTTCTCTTCGATCGACGTGATCCGACTCATCTGAGGCGCCGTTGACCGGCGGCGCATACGTCGCACCCACGGCACCCGTCAGGCTCGTCTCCAAAATAGCGTAGGAGAACGGCCCGCCTACACCGCCGAGTGACCGCGTAGTTATGGACCGCCCGAAGTCCATCCAGAGCCGCGCTCCGGAGCTGGGCAACGGTCGACCAATCGGGACCCAAGGATCGAACCCCCACATCCAGAGGTCCAGGATCCGCCCCCTCACCGTCTGAATACCTGTCGTTGGTCCTACCCAGGAGAGCTGGATCCGAGCCCTCGGATACGGATGCCGAGTAGATTCGGATCGCACCCAAGCGCTGCAGAGAAGAAAGGAGTGGCTCGAGTTCGTCGCGTGTGCGCCGTGTGACCTTGGCCAGATACGCCCAGTCGACCGTTCCTCGTTCTCCGGCGCCTATCACCCGCCGCAATGTCCGAACGACGCGCTTCAACTCTCTCGGGGGTGGACGCGAGCGGTCGATAAACGTCTTGTACAGGTGCTGATCGCGCTTTCCCAAAAGCGACACACAGTCGGCGGGCTTGCCGTCCCTTCCGGCTCGTCCAGCTTCCTGATCGTAAGACTCGAGGGTGCCCGGCAACTGATAGTGAAGGACGAGCCGCACGTCGCTCTTGTCTACGCCCATTCCGAACGCATTCGTGGCCACGACGGTACGAATCTTTCCGCCCAGAAAATTCTCCTGCACCCGGCTCCGCGACTCCGGGTCCAATCCCGCGTGATAGGCGGCGGTCGAAACTCCGAGCCGGGCAAGGTCAGACCGAATCGCCTCGACGACCCGGCGCGTTCCACCGTAGATGACGACCGCTCCCCGCTCCGACGCCACCATGTTGCGAATGCTCTCGAGCTTGGTAGCGTGACTATCCGCTCGCTTGACATGCCACCTCAGATTCGGTCGATCGAACGACCCCACGACACGGATCACATGCTGGAGAGAGAGGACATCGACGATATCCTTCCGAACCCTTGGGGTGGTGGTCGCGGTGAGGGCCATGAACGGTGCCGAGATCTCATTCCGTAGCGCCCCGAGGCGCCGATACGAAGGCCTGAACTCGTGACCCCACTCGGAGATGCCATGCGCTTCGTCCACGGCGACGAGAGACACGCATGTGCTACGGAGTGCCTCCACAAAGCCGGCGGTTTCGAGGTGCTCGGGAGCCACGAATAATATCTTGATCCGTCCACTCAGCGCGTCGCGAACCGCCTTCCGTCTCTGGGCGGCGGAACTTCCGCTCGTCACGAACGCCGCCGGAAGGTCGGCTCACAGCGCGCGCTGCGCTTGATCTTCCATGAGTGAGATCAGGGGACTGAGTACGAGTGTGAGCCCCGGCAAAGCGAGGGCCGGAACCTGGTAGCACAGGCTCTTCCCTCCGCCCGTGGGAAGCACACCCAAGGAATCCTTTCCGGTGAACGCCGCCTCTACGAGGGCTTCCTGGCCCGCTCGGAACGAAGGGAAGCCGAAGTGGGTGTGTAAGAGGCGATAAGCATCGGCGAGGTTGGGCGGCATCCACAAGCGTGGGCCGCTTCGCGGGGCACCTCAATGAGGAAACAGGTCCTCCCTATTCCTCGGTCGGTACCCGCCACCGAAGCGCAGCACCAATGAGGAGTACGATCACTGCCACGGTCACGAGCCAGGACGCATCCAGGAAGATACCCGCAAGCCCGAACACGGCGCCCAGCAGGAAGGCGGCAACCCTCCACTTAAGCATGGCGGATCACGTTTGCGGCAGACGCAAGACTCCCATGGGCACGCTCAGTCCTTCGATCCATCCAGGAACCCTCGAACGCCTTTACGGTGGCGTCGTTGGCTACGATCACAACCTCCCGACCGGCTACCACACCGACGCCGGTCACGACTCCAGCGCCCGGGGCCTGGCCCTCATACTGATCGTGAGCGACGAGCATGCCGACTTCGACCCACTCGATGTCGGAGTCGAGCAGCCGTCCGATCCTCTCCCTGGCCGTCCACTTTCCTTGGTCGTGCTGCCGCCGAATCCGGTCCTCTCCACCCCCGAGCATGAGCGCCGCACACAGCTCTCGTAACTCCGACGACAGCTGGTGGAGGCGGCCCGGTCCGGTCACCTCAGGTCATCTCCTCGCGCGTGGCAAACCAGCCTCTGACGTAGGCGACCGCCTCAGACGTCGCAGTCCCGGGCCCGAACAGCTGACCCACACCTAGCTTCGAGAGAGCCTTCATGTCATCCCCTGGAATGATGCCACCTCCGGTGAGGAGCACGTGCCCTGCCCCCTCCTCGCGTAAGAGATCCAAAACCCTGGGGAAGAGCGTCATGTGCGCCCCGGAGAGCACGGACAAGGCCACGACGTCCACGTCTTCCTGAACGGCGGCATTGACGATCATCTCGGGCGTTTGATGAAGGCCGGTGTAGATGACCTCGAAGCCGGCATCACGGAAGGACGCCGCAATGACCTTGGCTCCACGGTCGTGGCCGTCCAGCCCCGGCTTGGCCACGAGAACACGGATCTTGCGATCCTCTGATGACATCGGCTTGTCCTCCTCGAACGTGAACGCTCACCGTCAAGTATTATCGAAGTCACGTGAAAGGTGTAGCGCCTACCAGAAGATCAAGACACAGGCACGACCTACTTGCTCGCGCTACGGACCACCCGCGATCTTCCCTGCCCGAAAGGCAATCGTTCCCTTCCCAACGCCCGGCCGAGGGCCAATCTGGAGAAACGGATGAAGTGGTATCACCTCGTCGCTCGTTCGCTCACCGTTCCGCTCACCGTTGCCCTCGCAACGCTGATCGCCACACAGAACGCCAGCACTCAGACGTTCCCCACCGAAGACCCCGTCATCAAGGCGATCTGGGAACAGGGCATGGAGGAGGAGTCGCAGATTGAACGTCTTGCTCAGGTCCTGCTCGACTCCATCGGACCACGCTTGTCGGGAAGCCCGGGTCAACGGTCGGCCATCGACTGGGCCGTCCGGATGTACGAGGACTGGGGTGTGCCCGTCCGCAGAGAGCAATACGGGACGTGGCGTGGGTGGGACAGGGGGTACACACATATCGACCTGATCGAGCCGCGCCAACGCACGCTCAGTGGAACCATGCTGGCGTGGAGCCCCGGGACTGAGGGGCCGATCGAAGGTGACGTCATCGCCATGCCGAGTTTCGGGAGTCGCGGTGACTTCGACCGGTGGCTACCCGGCGTGGTGGGAAGGTTCGTAGCCTTGTCATACGCCGAGCCCACGTGTCGGGCCCCCGAGAGTTGGGCAGCCCTGGCCACGCCGGAATCGGTCGTCCGGAACCAACAGCGACAACGGAGGATCAGGACAGAGTGGGCCGAGGGCATCCGTAACGCAGGTGGCACTGCTCGCGTGATCCGCATGATCGAGGACGCCGGAGCGGCCGGAGTCCTCACGGCGCGTTGGTCGAACGGCTGGGGGGCCAACAAGATTTTCTCGGCGTCCACCGACCGTATTCCATCACTCCACCTGAGCTGCGAAGACTACGGGCTCGTGCATAGGTTGGCGTCTAACGATCAGGGGCCGCGACTCCGGCTCGACGCCGAGTCCGAATTCCTGGGAGACGTTCCCGTATTCAACGTGGTAGGAGAACTCCGGGGGCTGGAGCTTCCCGACGAATATGTCCTCCTCACGGCACACCTGGATTCCTGGGACGGTGCGTCCGGTGCGACAGACAACGGGACGGGATCTGCGATGATGATGGAAGCGATGCGGATCCTCAAGGAGGTCTATCCCCGGCCGAGACGGACCATCCTCGTCGCGCATTGGGGCGGCGAAGAACAGGGGCTGATCGGCTCCGGCGCCTTCGCGGAGGATCACCCGGAAGTCGTGGACGGTCTACAGGCTGCGTTCAACCAGGACAACGGAACCTGGCGCATCGACTACATCCGCATGCAGGGCTTCGCCGAAGCCGGTAAGAGCTTCGGAAGCTGGTTCGGAAAGATCCCCCTCGAAATCACGCAGCACATAGAATTGGCGATCCCCGGTGAGCCCGAACGCGGGGGGAGTGACCACATGTCCTTCATCTGCCGCGGTACCGCCGGCTTCCGCCTGCAGTCGCACTATCCGGACTATCGGCAGTACACGTGGCACACGGATATCGACACCTTCGACAAGATCGTCTTCGACGATCTCAGGAACAACGCGACGCTGGCCGCAATGTTGGCCTACCTGGCGTCCGAAGATCCCCAGCGCGTCTCCAACGTCAAGCGAACCTTACCGGCCGGTCAGGAGTGGCCGACTTGCGGTACGCCGCGACGAAGTTACGGAGGATAACGGCCAAATCTGGGAGAGTCGCTGGACAAAGTCGACTTGCGGGCCTACCATCGCCAAACTTAACGTCGTCTAAGGCCGGTTCGCCTGGAAAAACTCGCACTCTGCAGGCTGCTCGCACTCTGCAGGCTGGAGGAAACAGTCGATGGCGCGGATTCGTGTCACGTTGAAACGGATCAAGATTCTAGACAAGATGGAGCCCTTCTTCAAAGAAACGGGCGAGTTCCGTTTTAGCTCCAAGATCTCGACCGACAATGCAGGAGGGTTCTCTCGCGAAACCCGGTTCCCGGAAGAAGGTCATTATTCTCTTTCGGACAAACCGGGCTGGAATTTGGTGACGCTGAACAAAGTGCTGTTCGAGGGTGAGGTCGAGGATCACCTCGTCGTCGAGTTGATGGGGGAAGAGATCGACCTGATCAGTGCCAACGATCAACTCGACAAGTATGAGCGGGTGCACCAGGGCCCGGTGGACGACTGGATCGGCCTCTACGAGCCCGCCGACGAAGGGTCCGACAATCCCGAGGCCATGTCGAATTGGCGGATCAGCTACATCATCGAGAAGTCCTGAGGCACGTTAGCCGACACACTAGAAGAAGACCGGCTCCTTGTAGGACCCGAAAACGACTGCCATGGAGTGCCGGATCTCATAGAGCGTGCACCCCGCGCGTGCGCAGTCCAGGATGTCGGGTACCAGGTTGCCACCCGCTCTACTCGTTTGCTCCAACACTTCAAGCGTACGCGCAGCCGCGGGCGCGTCCCGGCCGGCCCTGAGTTCGGCCATGCGCCGGCACTGACGCTGCTCGACGGACGGATCGATCTTGAGTGTGTCGATTTCCACCCCGTCCGAGCCCTCCGTGAACCCGTTGACGCCGACGACGACCCGGCGCATCGACTCGATGTCGTTCTGTTGGCGCTGCGCTGACCTGGCGATCTCCCTCTGGAAGAAGCCCATCTCGATTCCGGGGACCACGCCACCCAGCTCGTCGACCTGATCGAAGATGGCCAGTGCCTCCGCCTCGAGCTGGTCCGTAAGAGACTCGACGTAATAGGAGCCAGCGAGCGGGTCTATCGTGTTCGTCACGCCGCTCTCATACGCAAGAATCTGCTGCGTCCGTAGCGCGATCCGGGCGGATTTTTCGGTGGGTAACGCCAGCGTCTCGTCCATGGAGTTGGTGTGGAGCGATTGAGTCCCACCGAGCACGGCCGCCAATGCCTGGTAGGCCACGCGAGCGATGTTGTTCTCCGGCTGCTGGGCCGTCAGGCTCACCCCCGCCGTCTGCGCGTGGGTCCGTAGCCTCCAGGCGTCCGGATCGGTCGCCCCGTACTTTTCGCGCATGACACGGGCCCAGATACGTCTGGCCGCCCTGAATTTCGCGATCTCCTCGAAGAAGTCGTTGTGGACATCGAAAAAGAACGACAGCCTCGGGGCGAAACGATTTATGTCGAGTCCACCCGCCACAGCCCTTTCGACGTACTCGAAGCCGTTCTTGAGGGTGAAGGCCAACTCCTGAGCCGCAGTAGCCCCGGCTTCGCGGATATGATATCCGGAGATCGAGATGGGATTGTACTTGGGCGCGTGCTCCGAACACCACTCGAACATGTCGACGATGCACCGGAGTGCCGGCTCGGGCGGGAAAACCCAGGCGTGCTGTGCCTGGTACTCCTTGAGGATGTCGTTTTGCACAGTTCCACGGAGTTTTTCGAATGGGACACCCTGGCGCTCCGCGGCCGCGAGGTAAAAGCAGAACAGGATAATGGCAGGCCCGTTGATGGTCATCGACACCGACACCTCGTCGAGAGGGATTCCCTCGAACAGCGTCTCCATGTCGGCGAGCGACGAGATGGCAACCCCGCAAACACCCACTTCCCCGAGTGAGCGAGGATGATCACTGTCGTAGCCCATCAACGTCGGAAAGTCGAACGCCACGGACAGGCCGGTAGTCCCGTGTGCGAGGAGATACTTGTATCGCTCGTTGGTCTCCTCTGCGGTGGCGAACCCCGCGAACTGGCGCATCGTCCATAGACGGGTGCGGTACATGGTCGAATAGGGTCCCCGGGTGAAGGGATACTCACCCGGAAAGCCGAGCGCCTCGGCGTAGCCTTCCTTCCCACGAATGTCGAGGGGCGTATAGAGTGGCTTCACATCGAGACCCGAACCGGTCCTAAAAGGAGCATCCCTCGTGGGCGTCGACTCGAACTGCCCCTCCCAGGCACGGAGTCGCTCAGTGAGCCGTTCGATTTCAGCTTCCTGCTTGAGGACTTTTTCGGCCAAGTCCCCCGCAGTAGTCACGTCCTGCTCTAGTATCGACATGCGTTTCTCCCAAACTCAGACCGAGAGAATCTACACGGCACCTGATAAAAAGTCCCTGCGCAGAGGACCGGAAACCAGCGTTCAACCAGCGGCATCGAGGAGCTCCGCCAAGATGGATGACGAAACCGAGTAAGGCGTCGCATCGCCCGCCTCGATACGATCGAGTCCGGCCTCGAGGAGCACACGGGTGCGCTCGTTCCTCCAGAGAACACCAAGCAGTTCCCGATTCGCGACCTCACGTACTCGCACCGCGGCTCGGGCTCTTCTCCGCTCCATGAGCCCCCCCGAAGTGTCGAGAAAGGCATAATGTCGTTCCACTGCCTCGAAGAGTTCTTCGACCCCCCCCCCTGACTGGGCCACGGTCTTCAGTACGGGAATGGACCAAGTAGCCGTCTCCGGAGATTCGGGGGATGGATGGGGCGGCGGATCTCTCCTCACCCGCGAGTGATCGACGCCGTGATGTGCGGGTATTCCGCTGAGTCCTTCGCCCTTTCGGAGATGCAAGGCGGTCTCGAGGTCCCTCACAAGGTGATCCGCGCCCGGTCGATCTGCTTTGTTCACTACGAAGATATCGGCGATTTCCATCATTCCGGCCTTCATCGCTTGTATTCCGTCTCCCGATTCGGGAACGAGCACGACAACCACCGTATCGACCGCACCCGTGATCTCCAGCTCCGTCTGGCCGATGCCGACGGTCTCGACTATCAGGCGCTCCATGCCGAAGGCGTCCATCAGATCGATGACCTCCTTCGAGGTGGTGGCGAGCCCCCCCAGCGAGCCTCGAGTGGCCATGGAGCGAATGAAAATCCCAGAATCGGTGGCAAGATCGTTCATGCGAATACGATCGCCGAGGAGGGCCCCGCCCGAATACGGGGACGTCGGATCCACGGCGAGGATCCCGACCTGCTCATCTCGGGACCGAGCCAGCGTCGCGAGGATGGCGGCCAAGCTCGACTTGCCGGCGCCCGGGGGGCCGGTCAGCCCGAGTCGTTTGGCTCGTGGGCCCGATTCGAGGGCACGATGCAAGAAAGGCTGGAACCCGGGCTGCTCGTTTTCGATGATCGAAATGGCTCGGGCGAGGGCCACCCGCGTTCCCGCGCGAAAGCTCTCGAAGAGTGACTGGAGCGGTGGAGGGATCGGTTCCGAGGACTTGGGCGTCATGTCGGTCACCTGAGACGTGCACCTGGCCGAACCCGTCTCGCGTGCCGAAGAGGATTCTCGAGCAGATGGGTCGGGATCAAGAAGACGAGCACGAACATGACCAGGGCCAAGAGCAACCCCGACCCCAACAGCCAGAGGCTACCAACCGAGATGAATAGGACGGCCGATATGACGGCGATCGCCGTAGCGAATATGCTCAGACTGATGCGCCGAGCCTGGAGGTGGAGAAATCGCTCCAACCCCTGGATGTCGCGAGGATGCACGCGGACCCGCAGCTCCTCGCGCTCCGCTCGACTCAACAGGTCCCGCATCGTTCGAATCGCGGTCTGGGCTTCACCCAGCAGGTCCTTGGCGACCGCGACTGGCTCTCGGGTAGCCGTCTTTACGATCTCACCCTTGAGACCCGAAACGACGCGCTTCAACACCCTCAGGCCGTCGAAATCGGCATCGTACCGTATTCCGACACCCTCGAGTAGCATCGAAGCTCGAAAGAGGTACACAAGCTCCTGTGGAAGCATGATCGGCCACGTGTAAAAGGTGTCGAGGATTTCCTGGATGACCTCCTCGATGCGATTTCGATCGGAATTTCGGGCGTTGCCGAGAACAGCGAGGATCTCTGTCGCTGCCTCACGAATCTCTCCCCTCGAGACTTCCGGACTGATCATGCCCAATCGATACATGCCGTTTACCATGGCGTCGATATCGTCCCGCTCCACGGCCAACGTAAGGTCGAGGATGTATTCCCGTGTCCACCGGGGCACCTCGAGAACCATTCCCCAATCCAGAACGACAATGACGCCGTCATCCTGGACAAGAAGATTTCCCGGGTGAGGATCAGCGTGCAGAAAGCCGTCGACCATCATCATTCGCAGATAGAGACCGGTCAGCCTCTCCATGACGTCGCTGAACCGGAGATCTCCCGACGCGAACAGATCGTCCAACTGGTCGATCTTGGTCCCATGGCAATGTTCCATGACCAGCACCCGCGCGCTCGTATAGCCATAGATGACCTCCGGGGCCCGTACGGTGGCGTCATCTCCGAAGTGTCGGTGGAAGCGCTCGATGTTCTCGGCCTCCCGGTGGAAGTTCATCTCCTCTCCAACCCGGTGGGAGAACTCCCGTACGACGTTGGTCAGCGCCTGGATGTGATGGTTGGGAAACAAGACGTTGAGCCAAAAAAGCACCGTGAGACCGATATCGATATCGAGGGCGACGAGCTCCTCCACCCCGGGGCGAAGCACCTTCACGACGACCGCACGTCCATCCACAACAGCAGTGTGAACCTGGCCGAGGCTCGCCGCGGCAATGGGTTCTCGTTGAAATTCCTTGAAGACCTCATCGACCGGGCGGCCGAGCTCCTTCTCGATTACGGCGATGAGTTCGTTCGCCGGATCGGGCGGGGCCTGGTCCTGAAGCGTACCGATCGCGGTCAGGTAGGGATCGGGGAGGATATCGGCCCGGGCCGAGAGGAGCTGAGCCAATTTGATGAACGTGGCCCCCAAAGCCGCTACCCTCGCCACCAACTTTTCAGCCCTACGCCGGTGATGACGTTCCGAGCGACGCGCGGGGCGGCCGACGATGATCCAGCGCCGACGGTCGCGCAAGAACGCCAGTACGAACGGCGTGAGGACCGTGAGGACCCGAATACCGCGGAAGAGGCTCTTCACAGGATGAACGAGGCGAGACCCAAGAGTAGAAGAAAGCCGGTGAGGTCGGTGAGCGCCGTGAGAAAGACCGTCGAGGCCACCGCGGGGTCCAGACCCCGGCGATCCAGAAAAGTCGGGATGTAGGACCCTGCGAATCCGGCCATCGCAATGTTCCCCCACATGGCCATCAAGACCACCAGTCCGAGACGAGTCGGGGTTCCCATCGCCGCAGCGAGGCCCGTGGCCGCAACCGCCACAACCGCCGCGATCGCTCCCCCATTGATCAGCGCCACAGAAAGTTCCTTACCCACCACACGATCTGGGGCCTCGAGAGGCCCCGCCGACATGGCCAATCGCCGCACCGTTACTGCAAGGGCCTGCTGCCCGGCGTTCCCGCCGAGGCCGGCCACCACAGGCATGACCACCGCCAGCAACGTTGCCGAAGCGATCTCATCTCTGAACCACCAAACCACCGCAGCGGCCAGGCTCGCCGTCATCGAGTTAAGAAGCAACCAAGGCAAGCGGGTACGAACGGCATCCAAAGAGCTGCCCTTCAACTCCTCTTCCTCCGAGACGCCCGAGAAGAGGAGCAGATCCTCCGTCGTTTCCGCTTCGATGACGTCGATGACGTCGTCGAACGTGATACGACCCAGCAGGAGTCCATCCTCTGTCACCACGGGAATGGACGCCAGATTGTAGCGGGCGATCAGGTGACCCACATCTTCTTGATCGGCCTCGGGCTCGACGGACGCCACGATCGGTTCCACCAAACTGCTAACCGGCTCTTCCGTGTCCGCTACGATCAGATCGTCGAGTGGCACCGTTCCTAGCAGATAGCTCTGTTCGTCCACAACGAAAACCGTATAGAAATCCTCTACTTCCCGGCCCTGGACTCGAACGGCTTCGATCGCTTCACCGGCCGTGACCGTCTCCACCACAGACACGAGAGCCGTCGTCATCATGCCCCCGGCCGTGTCCTCTTCGTACTGGAGGAGATCTCGGAGCTCTCCGGCTTCTTCTTCTGGTAGCTCCGCCAGGATTCGGTCTCGATCTGCCGGATCCAACTCTCCAACCAGGTCGACCGCATCGTCGTCCGAAAGCTCGTGTAGGAGTTCCGCCCCCTCCTCGGGGGCCAAGGACACGAGCAGCTCTGCTCGAGCCTCACCCTCCTCCATCTCTGCGAGCGTCTCCGAAGCGACCTCTGGGGGGAGCGCCCGCAACAGGGCCAGGCGAGCCTCTTCGTCGAGCGACTCCACCACATCAGCGATGTCGGAGGGATGAAACTCCTCGAGGAAGGCCTCTATGGCGTCCGCATCACCGGCGCTCATGAGCGCCGACATGCGCTCCCGAAGCCCGGAAGAGTCGCTTATTTTACCGGAAGACATGACCGGACAGTGGCGTGTTCAGAGCCCCTCGTCTAGTAGCATCCTGACCATGCGCTCCTGGATCACGAACATCTCACTCGAGCTGCGAGAGTCCCCCTCTGGATGATCGTACCCCAACACGTGAAGCGTCCCGTGGATGGCCAGGCGGGCGAGCTCTTCCCTGAGCGACACCCCTATGTCGGCCGCCTGGCGGGCTGCCTGCTCGTGGCCGACATAGACATCTCCGAGCACGGCCTCGTCACCCTCATGAAGTGCGAATGAGATGACATCGGTGGTGGCATCCAGGTCCAGGTGATCGCGACTCAGCTCGATCATGGATACGTCGTCGAGGAGCGTCACCGAGACCTCTCCATCGGTGATACCACCGGCCTCCAGGACCATCATAACGGCGGATCGTAGCAGATCCTCCGACACCCCGGTCGCGCTTCCTACCGAGACCTGAACTTCCAAATTTCAGCTCCGACCCCGGGCTTCATCCAACTCCGACTGCCCAGAGGCCGAAGACGCCTCGGAATCATCCGTTGAGTTGGCCGCCTCTCCCTCGGGCGCCGGCGCAGCGTCAGTCAGGTGTCGAGTCGTGGGATAGTCGATTCTGTGATGATGGATACCGCTCAAGACCTTTACGAAGGTGTTCTTGAGGACCGAGATCTCACGGAGGGTCAGTGGAGCCTCGTCGAGTTGTCCGTCTCTTCGTTTACCCTCGACGATCCCCTCGACGAGATCTCGCACCCGTTCGGGTGTCGGTCCCTGCAGCACGCGCGTGGCCGATTCGATGGAGTCGGCCATCATCGCGATCGCGGTCTCCTTGGACTGCGGTTTCGGGCCGGGGTACCGGTAGCTCTCCTCGTCCACCATGCCCTCCCCGAGCTCCTCTTCGGCACGACTGTGGAAGTAGCCGATGAGCTGTGTGCCGTGGTGCTCGGAAATGAAACTCTGCACGACGTTCGGTAATTTCTCCTCCTTGGCGAGCCGGAGCCCCTCGACGACATGCTCCCGGAGGATCGCGGCTGAAGTATCGGGCTTCAGTTTATCGTGCGGGTTTCTTCCTTCGGGCTGGTTCTCTACGAAGTAATGCGGTTTGAGCACCTTCCCCACATCGTGGTAGTACAGGCCCACGCGGCACAGCAGACCGTGAGAGCCGATAGCATTCGCGGCCATTTCGGCCAAATTCGCCACGTTGATGGTGTGTGCATACGTGCCTGGCGCTTCGAGCGAGAGCCGCCGGAGGAGACTCCGATTCGGATCGGCCCACTCAAGAAGGGTCTGGTCCGTCGTGATCGCGGTGAACCATTCGAATACGGGCACGAACCCCATCGCGATGACGGCCGAGAGCGCTGCGTTCGCCGCGGCCCAGGCGAGGGCCACCGCGAACTGGGCCGCCGTTTGCTCGTCGACGAGCGTGAGCGCCAGCAGCGTCACCGCATAGGCACCGGTGATGATGGTCACGAATACCCAAGTTTGGGCCCTGCGACGCACCACTCGGACACTCATCGCCGCCGCCGCCGCACCGATCATGACCGGAAACAGCACGTCCAGCTCTGCAAACGGAGGTTGGGCCACCGTCAGAGCCGCCACGACGAGGCCCATGATCAAGGCGAGTCTCGAATCCCACAACACAGCAACGGGTAACACGACGAACGCCACGGGCAGAGCCACGTTCGGGAGACCGTTCGACGCCACCACGCGGGCGGCCAAGAAATACACGAGGACGAGAGCGGACTGGAGGAGTAGCCAGCGCAAGGACTCGTAGATTCTGGGACGGACGAAGTAGATCAGTGCGCCGAATACACCGAGGATGGACAGGTTCAGGAGAAACGAGCCGACCAGTAGTCCGAACTGAAGTCCCGGCTCCTCCAGCAGTTGCAGGCGTCGGAGCTCAGCCTCGTAGGCACCAAGGCGAAGTAGATCCTCGTCGGTGATCGGCTCATTCGCTCGAACGATCGCCTCCCGCTGAACTACGTTCCCCGAAAACTCCGGCACCGCTTGGCGGGCCTGCTCGCGGTCCGCCTCCGTCACGGCCGGATCGAAAACGAGCGAATAGACCGTGTGGCGAATAATGATGAGGCGAAGCAGTTCACTCAGCTCAGGACTAGGCGTACGGAGCTGACCGACGACCTGCGCGTGAAAATCGCGGCCGATGAGGACGCTCTCGCTCGGGACCGAGCGACGACTTTCGGCAGGCGAATCCTGGATCAAGACCCTCTCCGTCGTCAGCTCACGAGCTTCACTCGCATCCGCCACGCCGATCGACGAAAACTCCCTCACACCGTCAATGGCGGTCCTCCGCAACAACTGGCGAGTCTCTTCGTCCAGCAAGAGCGTCGCCTGCTCCAGACCTGCGACGACAGACGCGCTGCCCAGGAATCCCAGGATGGCCTCGACGTCCCCCGCCGACGCGGTCAATCTCAACTGATCGAAGAAGCGGCCGAGGCGAATGGCCATCGTGTCCGCTGCCTCAAGCCTGTAGTCGAACGTCGGTGGCACGCCAGCGGCAGCATCGGCTCGTTCACGCTGTAACTCCGCAACCGACTTGGGCACGGTGAAGGGAACTTGAGCGATGACAGGCTCGATCAGCACCATCCCCGCCTCGTAACGCCCCACCGTCGACCGGCCAACCGGAGGGAACAGAGCGGTGATCGAGGCGGCCAAGCCCACCATGATCAGTAACCTCGAGCCATGGTACAGCACACCGTCCGGCCAGGGGGGAAGCCGTTCCTTCTCCTGGAAGTCACCCAGGACGCCACCTTGTACCGGCCCGTTAGAGGTCATGTGTCCCCCTTGGAATCTGCGCTCTCATAGGCCCGAATGATGTCCTTGACGAGGCGGTGCCTGACGACGTCGGTATCGTCCAGGTAGACGAACTCGATGCCCGCGATTCCCCCCAGGATACCCTCGATCTGAAGGAGTCCCGAATCCTCCCGGCGCGGCAAGTCGATTTGGGTCTTATCCCCGGTGATCACGACCTTGGAGTTGAGACCGAGTCGGGTCAAAAACATCTTCATCTGAGCCGTCGTGGAATTTTGTGCCTCATCGAGGATGACGAAAGCGTCCGAGAGTGTCCGGCCACGCATGTACGCAAGCGGAGCGATCTCAATCGTGGAGTCATTGAGCGCCTTCTGCATGCGGTCCGTCGGCATCATGTCTTCGAGAGCGTCATAGAGTGGGCGCAGATACGGATCGACCTTTTCCTGCATGTCTCCAGGAAGAAAGCCCAGATTCTCGCCAGCCTCCACCGCGGGCCGAGCCAGAACAATGCGCCGGACCCGCCTCTTGTAGAGAGCGTCGAGGGCCGCGGCCACGGCTAAATAGGTCTTTCCCGTCCCCGCTGGCCCGATCCCGATCACCACGTCGAACTCCATGACCGACTTGAGGTATAGACGCTGTCCTTCGGACTTCGGGCGGATCACTTTGCGCGACCCCGGCAGAGCGACCTCCACATTGCTTTCCGGGTGCACGACGCCCCCCGCCGCCAACCCCTCTCCAAAGCGAGCGATGTCGTTCGTGTCGAACGGCACCCGAAGACGGGACAACTCGATGAGATGCTGGACGAGGGGAACCGCACTCTCGACGGCCGCAAGCTCCCCGGAGAGAATGACGTGATCCCCCCTCAGCACAAATCGAACATCGAACAGTCCGGTGACCTCCTGGATATGGGCGTCATTCACTCCCGCAAGCAGTAGCGGATCAACTCCCTCGGCGTCGAGGCGATGTTCCACAACGGTTCCCTGCTCAACGCTCATTCCGTCTCCCTCCTCACCTCGCTCTGCTGCAGACTCGTCCCCAGCGAAAGCCCCAGGCCAGAGAGGTCCGTGTCGGTCACCGGGCTCGGCGCCCCCTCGTAGAGAGCCCGCGCCGCGGTTGTCTTCGGAAAAGCGATCACGTCCCGAAGACTTCCAGCACCCACGAACTGAGCCACCAACCGGTCCACACCCAAGGCTACACCACCGTGTGGGGGCGCGCCTGATAGGAGCGCCCGCAGAAGAAACCCGAATTTTTGATCGATTTCCGCATCGGATAGTCCTAGCAAACGCAGGATCTGTCTTTGGATGACCGGATCGTGATTACGGATGCTCCCCGAGCCGAGCTCGACCCCATTGAACACCAAATCGTAGGCGAGTCCCCGGACCTTCCCCGGACTTTCCTCGAGAAGGCCCGCATCGTCCGGGTGGGGCTT
>Ga0310121_10002677_pt1 | contig 16706 bp, 15 predicted proteins | sample CB27_Tmax_986_MG_FD_203504 | JGI IMG/M metagenome (GOLD analysis project Ga0310121, IMG submission 203504) | Marine microbial communities from Western Arctic Ocean, Canada - CB27_Tmax_986 | ecosystem: Environmental > Aquatic > Marine > Oceanic | place: Canada: Western Arctic Ocean | collected...
TGGGATCCCGCTTAGCCAGCTCTTATCGATGGATCGTATCGAAGCCCTCATTGATCGTACGCGGAAGGGCGGTGCGGAGATCGTGAGCTATTTGAAGACCGGTAGCGCCTACTACGCCCCCTCCTCCTCCGCGGTTCAGATGGCGGAGGCGATCGCGAGGGACACGAACCGCATCCTCCCGTGCGCAGTCTACCTCGAAGGGGAATACGGGGAGGAGGGGATTTTCCTCGGAGTTCCCTGCAAGCTTGGCGACGGCGGGCTGAAAGCCATCATTGAGGTCGAGCTTTCCGAGAAGGAGAGGTCAGATCTCGCAAGCAGCGCGGAGTCCGTCCGGTCTACCATGGCCGCCTTGGACTGAAACCCTAATTGATCCGCAGAGCAAAGGCCACGGTCTAGCTACAGCTTCGGTAGGGTTACCCCTATCTGATTCTGATACTTACCCTTCCGGTCTGCGTATGCGGTCTCCGGCTCCTCATCGCCCTGGAAGAAGATAAGCTGCGCGATCCCCTCGTTCGCGTAGATCTTGGCGGGGAGTGGTGTCGTGTTCGATATTTCCAGCGTCAGGAAGCCCTGCCAGGTGGGCTCCAGTGGTGTGACGTTGACGATGATGCCACAGCGTGCGTAGGTGCTCTTTCCGACGCAAAGAACCAGCGTGTCGCGTGGGATGCGGAAGAACTCGACGGTGCGGGCGAGTGCGAAGGAGTTCGGTGGAATGATACAATTCTCCCCATTTACGTCCACAAAAGAACGTCCGTCAAACTCCTTGGGGTCGACGACAACGTTGTGCACATTCGTGAAGACCTTGAACTCGGGAGCTACGCGAATGTCGTATCCGTAGGACGACACCCCGTACGAGATGGTCCTGCCGCGAACCTGATCCGATTCGAAGGGTTCAATCATCCGGTGCTCTTTGGCCATTCTTCGGATCCAACGGTCGTTTCGGATCGACATTGATTCTCGCGTATGAAGCAGGTGAATACCGCGGGTGCGGCGAGTTTAGTCACCCTCCCAGGGATGTAACGCGCCGATAAGCCTACTGTGGCGCCGGGAGTATAGGACGGTAGAACACACCCACGAAAGGGGCCGATCGGAAGCACTTGGTACGAGCAAGTCGGATAGGACGATTGCTTGTGCTCCTTGATTCCCGAAATCTCTTGAATAATGGGGACAATGGCTCCGTTATCGGGTTGACACTTATTCCAGTGCTCGGGTAAATTTCTGTCATCGTAAGTGAATGATTCCACAAAGTCTTCCAACGGATCGTCATGGCGCCTAGCTATCTGCCGATCCTGATCCTTCTGGGTGTATCGGTGCTGAATGCGGTTGGGATGTTAGCAGCATCCCATATCCTGAATCCGCGTCGGATCACGCCGGAGAAGGAAATGCCTTATGAGTCGGGGATGATCCCGCTCGGCGACACACGGGGCCGGTTCTCGGTCAAGTTCTACATGGTCGCTATCAGCTTCATTATCTTCGACCTTGAGGCCATCTTCCTCATCCCTTGGGCGGTGGAGATGCGGAGCCTGGGTTGGGCGGGATTCCTGGCGGTCTCCATCTTTACTGCGGTGCTCGTAGTCGGCCTGATCTATGAGTGGCGGAAAGGCGGGCTCGAGTGGGAATGAGTGAAAAACTGAGGTCTTCGACGGGCATAACCGGGGGTCTCTTCGGATCGGAGACGCCCACTTTCCTTACTACGAAGGTGGACTTCGTGGTGAACTGGGCTCGACGCAATTCTCTCTGGCCTATGCCCTTTGGAACGGCGTGCTGCGCGATCGAGATGATGGCGTCCGCTGCGTCCAACCAGGATCTTGCCCGCTTCGGTATGGAGCGCATGGCCTTCTCTCCCAGACAGGCGGACGTCTTGATTTGTGCTGGTCGGGTTCCCTACAAACTAGCTCCTGTACTAAGGCGAATCTGGGATCAAATGCCGCAGCCAAAGTGGTGCGTGTCCATGGGCGCTTGTGCCTCGTCGGGTGGCGTCTTCGATGTGTACTCCATGGTGCAGGGCATCGACACCATTATCCCCGTTGATGTATACGTTCCCGGATGTCCTCCTCGGCCTGAGGGGCTGATCTACGGGCTGATGATGATCCAGGAGAAAATTCGGGGTGAATCATTGGCCCGGCATGCCGAGCACCGGTTCGAGGATCCCGATCAGGCGGGGCACCCCCAGGCAGACGAAAAGGAGGTCCGAGCACTCTCGGGACCGTTCGGAAACTCCACCCGACAAGACCGGACCAGTGGTCTGATAACCGAGGTAGGTTGCCGACCCTCTGATCAAGTCATTCCGTGAGTCAGACAGGGAAGTCAAATGCAGCCGATTTGTCTGTCGAGGTACATCCGTCCGTTCAAGCTCTTCATGATTGGTTCGGGGTTGCCATTATTCGGGACGAAATCGTCGCGGGTGATGAGCACGTGGTTTATGTAGACGCATCGCGGATCACGGAGGTCCTCGGATGGCTCAAAGAGGTTCCCGAACACCTGTATGACTACCTCTCGGATATCACAGCCGTCGACTATGGGGGGGGGCGTCCGATCCAAGTAGTCTATCAGCTCTTTTCCATCTCTCACCGACGATCCCTCAGAGTTAAGGCGGAGCTCCCGTTGTCGGCTCTTGAGATTGACTCTGCCGTTCCGCTTTGGGCTTCCGCGAATTGGCTCGAGCGGGAGGTTTACGACATGTTTGGGATTTCATTTAAAGGCCATCCCGATCTTCGGCGAATCCTAATGCCGGAGAACTATGCTGAGGGATATCCACTCAGGAAGGACTTTCCCCTGAGGGGTAGGTTCACGAGGGCCGAGCAAACGCAGCGTGCCCTGTCACAAGAGCCTGAAGACTACTACATCCCCGCAGATTTCGAGTGCGGTCGCAAGCCACAGTTGGTTCAGTGGCAGGAGACGGGTGGGGAGCCCGAACCGGATGGGGACCCATCGGACCACTGATGTCGAAGCGAACCGTGGAATACGAGGTCTCCCGCACTCCAGAGCTAGGGATGGATTTCCGCCCGCGGGAAGGGTTGATGTCGCCGGCAGAGCTGCCCGAACCCGACTTTGGGTCGGACAATATGCTGATCAACATTGGCCCTCAGCACCCCGCGACCCATGGCGTCCTACGGTTAGTTCTGGAGCTGGATGGGGAAACTGTAGTCCGCTGCATCCCGCACATTGGCTATCTGCACTCTTCGTTCGAGAAGCTCGGGGAATACCGGGACTGGAACCAGATTGTCACTCTTACGGACCGGATAGACTATCTGGCCCCCCTGATCTACAACTGCGCCTACGTGATGGCCGTGGAGAAGATGATGGGGGTTCAGGTCACTGAGCGCTGCAAGGTGGTCCGAGTGATCTGCATGGAGCTGGATAGAATCTTCTCGCATTTGCTCTGGTTGGGGACCTGGGCAATCGATGTTGGTGCGTTTACCCCGTTCCTGTACGCGTTCCAAGAGCGAGAGAGGGTTTATCACCTACACGATGCCTTCACGGGAGCTCGAATCACGACTTCGGCCACCCGAGTGGGCGGTATGATGGCGGACATCCCCGAGGGATGGGATCAAGGGGTGCGAGAGTTCGCGAACACCCTCCCAGATACGCTGGATGAGATCGAGGCTCTGCTTACGACGAACGGAATTCACCTGGGCCGTAGTCAGGGAGTGGGTGTGATTTCGGGAGGAGAGGCGATCAACTCCGGTTTGTCCGGACCGAATCTCCGAGCCTCAGGCGTTCCCTACGACCTGCGAAAAGACAAGCCGTACTACGACTACGAGACATACGATTTCGAGGTCCCTGTCGGTGAGCATGGAGACTGCTACGACCGGTACATGGTACGCATAGAAGAGATGCGTCAGAGCTGTCTCCTCCTCCTTCAGGCACTCGATCGTCTTCCAGACGGGCCGATCAACGTGAACGATCCCAGAGTCGTGTTGCCCCGGAAGACGGACTGTATGAACGACATGGAGTCGATGATCCACCACTTCAAATTGGTTATGGACGGCCTAAAGACACCCCCGGGTGAGTCCTACTTCGCGGTCGAGGGGTCTAAGGGGGAACTCGGCATGTATGTGGTCAGCGATGGTGGCTCTAAGCCCGTTCGATGGAGAATCAGGCCCCCGTCGTTCATCAACCTGTCTGTGATATCCAAGCTCGTGGAGGGCGGGCTGCTTGCCGACGTGGTCATCGTGAACGCTAGTCTCGATATCGTCCTAGGGGAGATCGATCGGTGAGCGAGTCGGGAGTGGAAGCCCAAACCGGGGAGATCCCTTTCCGTAATCCTGGGTGGGCTGGGAACACTGGTGAATTCGATCTTACCGAAGCGCAGGTACGTGGGAGTGACTATGTGGGGGTGACCCCAGCCGATGGTGGGCATCCCTGTGCTGCCTCCGCCCATCCCTACCTTCTTCCTGACAAGGATCCTTCCGCTCCCCTTTTCGAAGGTCCGTACGAAAAGCGGCTGAAGAAGATCCTCTCGCGCTATCCGGATTTGCGTGCTGCCCTCATCCCTGTCCTCAATCTGGCCCACGAGCTCCGTGGCCACATTTCGGAAGAGACGATGGGCGAGGTTGGGGAGGTGTTGGGACTCTCGTACGCCTATGTCCGTGGAGTAGTGTCATTCTACACCATGTACAACAAGCGGCCCGTCGGCCGCTTCTTGATTCAGGTGTGCACAAATATTTCCTGCAACCTCTGCGGAGGAGAAGATGTCCTGTCCGCCTTCCTCGAACAGATCGGGACGCAGCTAGGAGAGACCTCTGAGGACGGTTTGTTCACGGTCATGGAAGTGGAGTGCCTGGCTGCATGCGGTTTTCCGACGGCGGTGCAGATCAATTCTCTCTACTTTGAAAACGTCTCGTCGGCGGATGTCCCGGGGGTTCTCGCCCGGCTCAGAGCGGAGGCGGAGTAGTGGCATATCCCTACACTCATGAGAAGGAAGTGCGGATTCTCAGCAGTGGCTGGGGAGATCCCCGGTCCCGAACGCTCGAGGGATGGAGAGCTTTAGGGGGATACAAGGGGTTGGTGAAAGGGTTCGAAATGGGGCGGGATGAGGTTATCGAAACAGTCAAGCAGTCCGGTCTACGGGGTCGGGGGGGCGCGGGCTTCCCAACAGGTATGAAGTGGTCGTTCATGCCGAAGGAAAAGAACGGCCTTCACTACCTTTGTTGTAATGCAGATGAGGCTGAGCCGGGGACCTTCAAGGACCGAGAGTTGATTCGCTGGACTCCTCATCAGGTCATCGAAGGGTGTCTGATTGCTGCCTATGCCATTCAGGCCGATCACGTCTACATCTATTGCAGGGGAGAGTTCTTCGAGGCCAATCAGGTCTTGGCACGTGCGGTGGAGGAGGCGTACGAGGCGGGCATCGCGGGAGAGGACATCCAGGGCTCGGGAGTCTCGATCGACCTGACGGTGCACCAGGGGGCGGGCGCCTATATCTGCGGGGAAGAAACCGCACTCATGGAGTCTCTCGAGGGTCGGCGAGGCCTTCCTAGGATCAAGCCGCCTTTTCCCGCGGCAGTCGGGGTCTTCGGTCAGCCCACCACGATCAACAATGTGGAGACCCTTTGCGCGATTCCTCACATCATCAGGCATGGCGGAGAGTGGTACCGCCAGTGGGGAACCGAGAAGAGCCCTGGGACCAAGCTCTTCTGTGTTAGTGGGCACGTGTGTCGGCCGGGAAACTACGAGCTTCCCATGGGCTTTCCAATGAACGACCTGATCCACGAGGTGTGCGGAGGTATCCGGGACGGCAGGCAGCTGAAGGCGGTGATCCCAGGGGGGGCCTCAGTGCCCATCATGGATGCCGAGGAGTGCGACGGATGTGAGCTTTGCTACGAGGGTGTAATTGAAAGGGGGTCGATGCTGGGCTGTGCTTCCGTCATCGTCATGGATGACACGACCAACATCGTAAGGCAGGTTCGTCGGATGGTCGACTTCTTCGCACATGAGTCATGCGGTCAGTGCACCCCCTGCAGAGAGGGGACGACCTGGCTATCGCGGATCCTGCGTAGGATCGAGGAAGGGAAGGGGACCGAGCAGGATCTGGACACCCTTCTCGATCTGGGAGAAAAGATGACTGGAACGACCATCTGCGTTCTCTCGGACTCCGCTGCTGCCCCGGTCGCCTCGTCGATCCAGAAGTTCAAGGAGGACTACCTTGCCCTGATCCGAAGAGGTGAGGCGGTGGGGGCCGTCTGAGGTATGAGTGATAACGGACTTGAGCAGCAAACGGTAACAGTCACGATCGATGGTCAAGAGGTCACCGTTCCCACCGGCACCACCATCTTACAGGCCGCTGAGGCAGTAGGGACCCGTGTTCCCCATTACTGCTTTCACGCAGGGCTCTCGGCTCCGGCTCAGTGTCGGCTTTGCCTCGTCGAAGTCGAAGGGGCACCCAAACTCATGCCCTCGTGCGTGACTACTGTCCAGGAGGGCCAGGTCGTCCTCACTGAGAGCGAACAGGCGAGGGCGATGCGAGAAGGCGTGCTCGAATTCTATCTGGCCAACCATCCTCTTGATTGTCCGATCTGTGATCAGTCCGGTGAGTGTGAGTTGCAGAATTACGTGTTTGCAGAGGGGCGCAAGCACGGACGGAGCCGAGAGCCGAAGAGGGTTTTCGGACGAGATGATTTCGGTGGAGACGTTTTGTTCTACGGAGACCGATGCGTGATGTGCACACGGTGCGTCCGATTCATGAACGAGGTGGCGGAGGAGCCGCTTCTCACTGTTGTCGAGCGGGGCGACCGATCGGTGATTGACACCTTCTTCGAAGAGGGTGTAGCAGGATCCCCCTACGCCGGAAACATCGTAGACATCTGTCCGGTTGGGGCTTTGGTATCGAAGGACTTTCTTCACAAGGCTAGGGCGTGGGACCTAGAGCACACGCCATCGGTCTGTCCTGGATGCTCCCAGGGCTGCAACATCGAATTGCACACGCGAGACAACATCGTGCAGAGACTGAAGCCTCGTCTGAACTTGGACGTGAACGGCTTCTGGATGTGCGACTACGGCCGGCACCGGTACGAGTGGTTGAATCGAACGGACCGGATCGACGAGCCCCTTTTGGTTGGCCCAGATGGTCGGCGTGCCTCTGCTTGGTCCAATGCGACTGAGGAGGTGTTGAGCCGGCTCCGGCTATCCCTCGGGGGAGAAGGTGCCGTGCTGGCAGTAGCCTCACCCTATGCTTCGAACGAGGACCTGGCCGAACTCCGGGCGCTCGTCACCGTTCTGGGGGGGAAGGAGATTGTGTACCGCTCCCCGAGGGCTGACGAAGAGATCCCGCTTCCCGGGTTCCCTCAGTTGTCCCGTCGGCATGATCTGACCCCGAATTCCGGGGGGGCAGACCGACTTGGAATGCACCGAGTGGGCGGTGATGACGGGACCGGAGGGCTCCAACATGCCGAGGAGCATGAGGGGGTCCTGATCGTCATGGGTGACGAACTCCGGGATGTCACCGAGAGCTTCGGAAGTCGGGCCTCCTTCTATCTCTATCTCGGAAGCTACCCTACCCATGGCGCAAAGGCCGCAGAGGCGATTCTTCCGATCACGACTTTTGTCGAGCAGGAGGGTTCCTTCACGAATTGTGAGGGTCGAGTCCAGCGGTTTTGGCCGGGTCTCCAGGCGCCGGGGTTGGCCCTTTCCGCCTGGAGGATTCTAGGCACTCTCGCCGCCACCCTGTCTGAAGAGGAAGAGGCACCAAGCGGCGCCGATCAAGCCTTCGGCCGCTTTGCAGAGCTGGCTCCGGAGTTCAGCGGTCTCAACTTCGGATCGATAGGAACCCTGGGAGCCAAGGCTAGTGGGTCAGCGACTTCTGCGGGAGGCTGAAGCGATGCAGGAGCTTACCCCGATCGTCTTCGTCATCTTTGCCGTGATCAAGGTTGTGACGGTGTTCACCTTGATTCTGCTGGCGGTGGCTTACATGACGCTCGCAGAGCGACGGGTGTCCGCATTTATCCAAGACCGGTTAGGACCGAATCGTGTGGGCCCTTTCGGACTCTTACAGCCGATCGCTGACGGGATCAAGAACGTACTTAAGGAGGAGACGCTCCCCGCGACCGCGAACCAGTTCTTCTTTGTTCTCGCCCCGGCTCTCTCGATCATACCCGCCCTGATTATTTTTGCAGTCGTACCGTTTGCGGCTCCCTTACCCACGCCTTGGGGTGTCGTTGACATGATCGTGGCGGATCTGCCTATCGGTCTCCTTTACGTTCTTGCCCTGTCTTCTCTCGGCGTATACGGACTCTTTCTCGCTGGCTGGTCGTCCAATAACAAGTACGCGTTCCTTGGCGGGGTACGGTCTTCCGCTCAGATGATTAGCTATGAGGTGGCCCTCGGCCTTTCTCTGATTCCCGTAATCATTCTGGCGGGGAATGTGACGCTGACTGAGATCGTCTGGCAGCAGCAGCAGATGGGACTCTGGTTTGTTCTCCCACTCTCACTGGCGTTTCTCCTGTTCGTTATCTCCTCCTTTGCTGAGACGAATCGACTTCCTTTCGACCTCCCAGAAGCGGAGTCCGAGCTCATCACCGGGTACCACACTGAGTATTCGGCCATGAAATTTTCGATGTTCTTCATTGCGGAGTACGCGCACATCCTGACCGCCTCTGCGCTGATGGCCACACTTTTCCTCGGGGGATGGAGCATCCCATTCTGGGATGGCGATCACATGTTCTGGCATGAGGGAGCGTTGATCTCTGGGTTTTCTGTGACAGGTGAGCCAATCGCGGCGTCGCCGTCCTGGTGGAAGACGCTGTTAACCTTCATAGCGTTCTCGATCAAGACATCCTTCTTCGTCCTGGTCTTCATCTGGGTACGTTGGACGCTTCCGAGATTCCGTTATGACCAAGTGATGCACCTGGGTTGGAAGGTCATGCTACCCACCGCCCTGATCTATGTCATGCTGATTGCTGGGACGGTCCTGACATTGGATCAGATGAGGATAGAGGGTCTCCTGTTCGGGGCGGTGCTGACTGGCGTCAGCGCCTTGGCCACTTTGGCATTCATCTTCGTAGTTGACCGGGACCGGATCATCACAGGCGCGGCTGGCGGCAATCCATCGGCCAGGGGTGGGAGGGTAAAGATCGGGGCGACCGATGCCCTCACCTCACCCCCTCGAACTACCCAGTTAAAGGGAGGATGACGACTTGGCTGCAACTGTGAAGGTGATGCGGAGACCTGACCGTGGAACGACGTCTTATCTTCGTTCTACACTTAAAGGTATGTCTGTCACGTTCAAGCATATGATTAACCCAAAAAATGTCACCCTACAGTACCCTGAGGAGCGTCCGGAGATCTCGCCACGATGGCGTGGAACCCATGTGATGGAGAGACACGCTGACGGCCGCCCCAAGTGCGTAGCGTGTGGGCTCTGTCCCACTGTCTGTCCAGCGAATTGCATCCGTCTTGTCGGGGGAGAGGATGACATGGGGAACCGATATCCCATCGTTTATGAGATCGACGAGTTTCGATGCATTTTTTGTGGAATGTGCCAGGAAGTTTGCCCCGTAGAGGCGATCCACGTCGGTGTTCACTTCGAAAATGCCGAGTACACTCGGGATCAGTTTGTCTACGATCTGGATCGACTCATGGAGCAGGATCACCCCAGTACGCTCCTGTGGGATCCCTCCGACCCGACCTCGGAATGACGCCCGCTCTATTTCTCCAGTATTTGTCTGATGGTTGAGATCTTTTTTTTCATCCTGGCCACCATAGCAGTGGGCGGCGCGCTTGGGGTGGTGATCCAGAAGAACCCAGTAGGGAGCCTCCTGTTCATGGTGGGGACGTTGGCCGCGCTGGCCGGCATCTTCGTCCTACTGGAGGCTCACTTCCTGGCGGCGATTCAAGTGTTGGTCTACGCCGGCGCGATTATGGTCCTCTTTCTTTTCGTGATCATGCTCCTCAACCTGGGCCACGACTATAAGGCAGATGTGAGGCGAGGTCTCGGTGCATTTCTGGCGTTCGGAGTCACGGGGGCGTTGGCCGGCCTGCTGGCGAGTCAGCTTCGAGGAGCTGAGGAGAACCCAATCTACCAGTACTTTCCAGGGCCGGAAGGAATGGACCTCCTCCTGGAAGAGCAGGGGGTTGTGGGAGCGATCGCCCGCCCGCTATTCACGGAGTACGTGATTGCCTTCGAATTGGTCGGGGTCCTTCTCCTGGTTGCGTTGGTCGGAGCGGTTGCATTGGCGAAGAAGAGGGCCTGAAGAATGCTCGCAGAGGCTTTGGTTCTGAGTGCCCTACTCTTCATGATCGGGGCCTTCGGCGTACTGATCCGGAGGAATGCGATCATCGTGTTTCTCTGTATCGAGCTTCAACTGAACGCGGTCAACCTCTCGTTCGTCGCTTTCTCAAGGTACCTGGGAATTGAGGGACAACTCTTCGTGTTCTTCGTGATGACCGTCGCAGCAGCAGAGGCTGCGGTTGGGCTAGCAATCATCATCTCCATCTTCCGTCATTACGAAACGGTGAATGTGGAGAACTTCAACCTGCTGAAGTGGTGAGAAAATGACCGGCCTGGCACTTCTACTGACGGGTCTTGCTCAGGTAGGGCAGCCTGGGGTGGGTGAGGTCTTTGAGCCGTTCCTTCCCGGGATGATTTTGATCCTACCGCTCGCTGGGTTCGTGGCAAATGGGGTTCTTGCCCTTGTTAGCGGATGCCGGAATGCGCGGATGATCCGGACGGGCATGGCCGCAGAAATCGGGAGCGTAACGCACTCTCTGTCCTCCTGGATCGGTCCGGGTGCAGTAGGTGCCGCCTTCGTCCTCACGGTGGTCAACTTCGTTGGGATGCTGGGGGCTCAGCCGCACGAACCGTTTGTCCAAGGCTACTGGACCTGGATAGCAAGTGGGAATCTGAGTGTGGAGGCTGCTATCCAGCTTGATCAGCTCTCCCTGATCATGATGATGGTAATCACAGGCGTCGGCTTCCTGATCCACCTGTTCAGCGTTGCGTACATGCGGGATGATCCGGGCTACTCCCGGTATTTCTGTTACTTAAACCTCTTCATCTTCTTCATGCTGGTGCTGGTGATGGGAGCGAGCTTCCCACTGATGTTCGTTGGGTGGGAGGGGGTGGGACTCTGCTCATATCTCCTCATCGGGTTTTGGTTCGAGGACCCAGAGAAGGCTGACGCGGGAAAGAAAGCCTTCATTGTCAATCGTATCGGCGACCTGGGGTTCCTGCTGGCGATCTTCCTCCTGTTCACGCATCTGGGTGCCTTGGACTATGTCGGTGTCTTCGAGGCGGCGCCGGAGTCTCTTCCTTATGGGGGAACGGTGGTGACTGCGGTAGCTCTTCTCCTGCTCCTCGGTGCGATTGGGAAGAGCGCTCAGGTTCCGCTTTACGTCTGGCTTCCGGACGCAATGGCGGGACCGACTCCGGTCTCAGCCCTCATTCATGCGGCGACCATGGTTACTGCCGGCGTCTACCTTATCGCTCGGGCAGGTGTGCTGTTCGCCCTGGCACCGATCGGTTCGGCCACGGTGGCAACTGTGGGAGCTGTCACGGCCCTGTTCTCTGCGACGATTGCGCTGCAGCAGTACGACATCAAGAAGGTCTTGGCCTACTCCACGATATCCCAGCTTGGCTTCATGTTCCTGGGTGTCGGGGCTGGGGCATATGCCGCCGGGGTCTTCCACCTGATGACGCATGCCTTCTTCAAGGCACTCCTTTTCCTCGGTGCCGGGGCAGTGATCCACTCAATGCACCACGCGCTTCACTCTACCCACAGTGATTGGGATGCCCAGGACATGCGAAACATGGGTGGATTGAAACGATTCATGCCCCTCACATGGGCGACGATGGTGATCGCCACCGTCGCCATTGCCGGAATCTGGCCTTTTGCTGGGTTTTTCTCCAAAGACGAGATCATCTGGTATGCTGGAGCAGCAGCCGGAAATGGTTACGGAGTACTTTTCACGGTTCTCTGGGGCATGGCGCTGCTCGCCGCCGCTCTCACGGCCGTCTACATGACACGTTTGATAGTCATGACCTTCCACGGAATCAACCGAACCGGTCCGGAGGAAGCGAAGCTCTTACACGAAGCCCCGCTCACAATGACGGTGCCTCTCACAATCCTGGGAATTCTCTCCGTCTTCTCGGGATGGATCAACGTGCCCGACTCAGTCCAAGATTCGATTTTCGGGGGATTTGGGATCCTGCCGATGTCGGAGTGGCTACACCATTGGCTCGATCCGGTCACCGAGTCGGCAGACGCCATCCGTCTGAGCGGACTTGGGCCCTACGCTGAGTCGGCTCCGCTCGGTGGAGGGCCCGTCGCCTGGGCTGCAATCGCGACGGGAGCGGCGCTCGTGATAGTGATCCTTACGGCCAGGGTCGTATCACGTCAGCAGATCCTTCCGGCATCGGAGTCTGAACAGCCCGCCGACGGCATCCGAAAGATCCTCTACAACAAGTGGTATGTGGACGAAATCTATGATCGGGTGGTCGTGCGTCCCATTATCGCCGCATCTCGGTTTGGATCCCGATGGCTCGATCAGGTCTTGATAGATGGAACGGTGAACGCAGTGGGATCCCTGACTCGCAGCTTGGGCTGGTTCGGCTCGCTTTTCCAGACCGGACAGGTGACAACCTATGCTGTGGTATTCACTCTCGGCGCCCTGACGATCCTGGGCGTCCTCATCCTCTGAGCAGGTGAGATGATATCGTTTTTGGAGGGGATTGCCTACGAAGCCTGGGTGCTCCACGCGCTGGTCTGGCTTCCGCTTATCGGCCTTGTCATGGTCCTGAGCGTTCCGGTCCGGCGTGCGAAGCATATGGCGTTCGGCTGGACCGCAGGCCTGTTCGTTCTGAGTCTTGGACTTTGGTGGGCGTTCGATCCGAGTGGAGACCTCTTTCAGTTCACGAGTCGCACCGAGTGGGTCGGCATGTGGGGGATGAGCTACTCGCTGGGCATTGACGGGATCTCGATATTCATGGTCCTCCTCACGACCCTGACGATGCCGTTGGCGATTTTAGGATCATTCCGCTACATCCGCGAGCGGGAGAAGGCGTTCTACGCACTAATGCTTCTCCTACAGACGGGCATCGTGGGCGTGTTCGTCTCGATGGATATACTCCTCTTCTACATCTTCTTCGAACTTACGCTCGTACCTCTGTACTTCATTGTGGGGGTGTGGGGAGGAGAGCGGCGTATCTATGCTGCGGTGAAATTCTTCCTGTACACGGCCTTGGGATCGCTCCTGATGCTCTTGGGCATCCTTTATCTCCATGCTCAGGCTCGAGCGACCCTGGGGGAGCCTTCGTTCCACCTGCTGGACCTACTCGGGACCCCGCTCTCGCTCGCGGAACAACTCGTCCTTTTCGGTGCGTTCGGCCTCGCATTTGCTATCAAGGTTCCCCTCTTTCCCCTGCACACATGGCTCCCCGACGCACACGTCGAGGCTCCTACCCCCGGCTCGGTGGTGCTGGCTGCCGTCCTATTGAAGATGGGTGCATACGGGTTCCTTCGATTCGGACTACCTCTGTTTCCTGAGGCGGCTACGCATCCCTCCGTCGTGGGACTGATGTTGACGCTCGGGGTTGTGGGCATCATTTACGCGGCATGGGTAGCCGCGGTGCAGCCCGACGCAAAGAAGCTTGTCGCCTACACGTCCGTGGCACATATGGGGTTCGTGATCATCGGGATATTTGCTCTGACGGTAAATGGCCTTCAAGGCGGGCTCATGGTGATGATCTCCCACGGCCTGTCCACGTCTGCTCTGTTCCTGTTGTTGGGCATGCTCTATGAGCGGAGACACACCCGACAGATTTCTGATTTTGGGGGCCTAGCAAGAGTCGCGCCATTGATGGCCACCGCCTTCGTTATTACCGCATTGACCTCGGTCGGGCTCCCGGGAACGAGTGGGTTCGTGGGTGAGTTTCTCGCTCTCTTGGGGACATTCCAGCGCTTCCCTCTCTTCACTGTTTTCGCGACCACAGGTGTGATCTTCGCGGCGTACTACATGCTTCCAATGGTGCAGAGAATTCTCTTCAACCGGCTGGATGACCCCGAGAACCAGTCCATTCCGGACCTGAGCCGGAGAGAGATGGCCGTGCTGGGCCCACTCATTTTTCTCATGATCGCACTTGGTGTGAGTCCGACACCTGTTCTAGAAAGGATGGAGCCGAGTGTGCGTGCGCTGGTCGAGTATCTGGATGAGGACCCGCGTGACTCCAGGGTAGAAGTGCTTCTGCGGCCTGCGGAGGAGTTTCCGTTTCCGGAGGTGGTGCAGTGACTCTCGACTTCACCTCACCGGTAGACTTCGTGTGGGCTCTCCTCCCGGAAATCGTCCTGTCCGCGTGGGCAATGGCAGTGCTCCTGGCCGGGGTGTGGGGAAAAGAGGGGACAGAAATGTCGCTGGAGAGTACCTCGGCGCTCAGATGGCTTGCGGTGGTCGGGCTGTTGGCCGCGGCCGTGTTGAATGGCTGGCTTTATCAGGTCACGGTCCTAGGGGAACCCGGAATGATCACCGTCGACCGGTTCCGGCTCTTTGCTAACTGGATCCTCCTCCTCGGAGCGACACTGACGATCCTGATCTCCGTGCCCTATGTGGTGAGGCAGCGACTGCAAGCCGGGGAGTTCTACACGCTGGTTCTGCTGGCTACGGTCGGAATGATGATCATGACCGGCACCCGAAACCTGATTCTCCTTTTCTTGGCGATCGAGACCATGTCGGTGGCAGCCTATGTGCTCGCTGGTTTTAACCGGGGGGATCGAAAATCTGCCGAAGCTAGCCTGAAATACTTCATTCTCGGGGCGTTCTCTTCCGGGTTTCTCCTTTATGGCATCGCGCTTGTCTGGGGTGCGACTGGGAGTGTGACCCTCCCACAGATAGCCGAGACGATTGAGGCCGGAGCGGGATTTAGGGGGATGCTCCTTTCGGGGATGGGCCTCTTGGGGATCGGCTTTGCGTTTAAGGTTGGGGCGGTCCCATTTCACATGTGGACTCCGGACGTGTACCAGGGAGCCCCGACTCCATCGACTACCTTCATGGCAGTCGCCGTAAAGACGGCGTCGATTGTCGTCTTCGTCAGGGTCTTTCTAGAGGCGTTCTGGAACCTGTACGCCTCATGGTATATGATCGTCTGGTGGCTGGCCGCCCTCACAATCGTCGTCGCGAATCTTGTCGCGCTCGCACAGAGCAATGTGAAACGAATGCTCGCCTACTCGTCAATTGCTCATGGCGGGTACCTTCTAGTGGGATTAGCGGCCGGCAATGAGATTTCGACTGCCGCTATCCTTTTCTACCTGCTCGTCTATACGGTGATGAACGTAGGCGCGTTCGGGATCCTCATGATCGTTGGAAACCAAGGAGAGGACCGAATGGAGGTGGAAGACTACGCGGGGTTCGGATGGGCTGAACCCCTGTATGGTATCATGTTCACCATCTTTCTCCTCTCATTGGCCGGGTTTCCGGGTACCGGCGGATTCATCGCCAAGATTTACCTACTTCAGGGAGCTGTTGGCAGTCAACTCTGGACCCTTGCCGTTCTCCTGGCTCTGGGAACGGTTGTATCGTATTACTACTACCTGAAGGTGGCATGGTACATGTGGATGAAGCCGGCTTCGGAGGGTGAAGTGGTGGAAAGGGCCTGCGTGCCCATCCCAATGCGGTTCACGCTAGTGGGGGCGGCCGGGCTAATCTTGTATTTGGGAGTGTTTCCGAGTGGATTGTTGGATGCTGCCCTCAGCTCGGCTGAAGGCCTCGGACTCTTCACCTCGGATGGATTCCTAGGGCTCACGCGCTGACGGAAAGCGCCCTCCCCCGCCTGATAGCGGCCGGGCCTTTCCTGGAGGCTAGACGGACAAGCATCGGGTATATGAAAGTTCCAGAGCATATTTTTCGGGAGTATGACATCCGAGGCATCGTAGGAAGTGATCTCAATCCGGAAGTCACTGAAGCAGTGGGACGAGCCTATGGGACGGTCCTTCGCCGATCGCTGTCGGGAATCGGGGAGGCTGAAGTTACACCCGTCGTCGCAGTTGGCGCTGATAACCGCCCATCATCCCCGGAGCTAGCTGAGGCCCTGATCTCGGGATTGCTGTTCGCTGGGATTGACGTTTGTGGGCTTGGCACCGTCCCTACGCCGGTGACCTATTGGGCGGAGAAGAAGCTCCGAACTGATGGTGCGATTCAGATAACCGGGTCGCACAATCCCCCGGAGTGGAATGGCATCAAGATGACCTTCCGTGGGAGACCCTATTATGGGGACAATGTGGCCTCCCTCCGGAATCGTATTCTGGTAGAGGATTTTGATAACGGAAGTGGAGAGCACAAGGGCATAGATGTTCTTGACGACTACGTGGAGGATGTTTCGGGGCGCTTTCGGCTGACCCGCCCCATAAAGGTCGCCGTGGACTGTGGAAATGGAACTGGATCTTTGGTTGCGGAGCGGCTTCTCCAGTCCGTGGGCGGACAGGTTGTGCCAATCTATTGCGAGTCCGACGGCACCTTCCCGAACCACCATCCGGACCCTACTGTAGAGGAGAACCTAGTGGATCTCATCCGGGTCGTTCTGGATGCTGGGGCCGACCTTGGCATTGCCTTCGATGGCGACGCAGACCGAATCGGGGTCGTGGATGGACAGGGGCGAATTATCCGAGGAGACATACTCCTTCTTCTGTTCGGTCTGGACCTTCTCAAGAGCCACGGCCCGAACCAGCTTCTCATATACGACGTGAAATGCTCGCAAGTGCTGCCGGAAGTGTACGAAGCTG
>Ga0310121_10002678_pt1 | contig 16699 bp, 8 predicted proteins | sample CB27_Tmax_986_MG_FD_203504 | JGI IMG/M metagenome (GOLD analysis project Ga0310121, IMG submission 203504) | Marine microbial communities from Western Arctic Ocean, Canada - CB27_Tmax_986 | ecosystem: Environmental > Aquatic > Marine > Oceanic | place: Canada: Western Arctic Ocean | collected...
AAATTCACTGAGCGGAGGGGACTCGTTCCACGCCAGGGCCTTCCAGCCCTTCGTCGGGAGGTTGGGAATATCATCCGCATCAGTGGCCGCCCCCTCGATCTCAATCCCGCTCTTTTCAAGAACCTCTCCGAAAACCTGAATGAAGTATTTTGTTGGATCGCCCATCGCCACCGGTTCCTGAATCAGTCCGGAGCCTGAGGGAATGGTCCCTCGCACCTCGATGTTATTTGAGTTGGGCTCGCGCTGAAAACCGATTGCCGACTTTCCTTTTCGGCGAACTGTCTTCGCTCGATTCTTGATTCCTATCATCCGTGTGTCCGGAGCCAGACCCAGGATGGGAGGTTGCCCAATGCTCTTACCCGGTTTGATAATAATGTCCAGGCAACTGTCGTTAAGGATAAGACCTCCGGAGGGGGCTGTGTACCAATGGCCGATCGAATCCGCCGGCCAACCCTTGCCCCAATAATCCTCATCGAAAACATTATCGTAACCAAGAACGTTCCCCGTGATGCGTCGAATTCCCAATTCCTGGAGGCGGCTCGCCCATCTCTTGAAGAGGGCGGTTATGTTCGTGTCGTCCTCCTCAAACCGTCCGCTGATGGTGGGGTCCCCGCTTCCTCGAACCAAAAGGTGACCTCTCCAGACCCCCTCACCATCCCGATACCCTTTCCCCATCAGGGGAGTGCGGTATTTGAAATCCGGTCCGAGTTCCTCAAAGGCGGTTGCCGACACATAGAGTTTCATATTCGAAGCGGGCAGTCTTGGCTCCTCCGCCCGATGTTCGTACACGATTTTCCCGTTGGAGGCCCTCGCTATCGCAACCGACCAACTTTTTTCCGGTTGGAATATACCGGCCAGCCTCTCTTGGACTCCCGCTGAGACCCCGGTAGGACACTGAAGCCCCAAAAGTAAGAGAGTCGTCACCCAGGCTCGACTTGGATTCTGTTGCCGGTGGGATTCCGGATACGGACGCGGGCGGGAAGAAGTTAGAAAGGAAATTGACATATTTGGAATAAAGGGTTACGTTTGACTGCCTATTATTATGGAATTATTAAATCCCGGCGGCAAGCGCACCGCCGCGTACTCTTCTTTTGTCAGTTTGGGCTTATCGGCTGGGAACCGCGCCATTTTCATATCGAATTTAGAGTCACATCCCTGGAGGTCAAGGTATTGAACCAAGAAGCAGTCACTGGTTTCGACGGTCTCATCCACAAAAGTCTGGCTTTGCGCAACCTGATTGCGCTGGCGAAGAAGGTGGCCTCGACCGAGGCGGTTATCCTCATTACCGGGGAGAGCGGTACTGGTAAAGAGCTGTTCGCAAAAGGGATACACGCCAACAGTACCCGTGAGGGAGGTCCGTTCGTTGCGATCAACTGTGCTGCCATGCCCGATAGTCTCCTCGAAGCAGAATTGTTCGGCCACCAGAAGGGTGCATTCACCGGCGCCATTGCGACACGCGCGGGAAAATTCGAACAAGCCACCGATGGGACTCTGTTCCTGGATGAGATAGGTGACATGAGTTTAAGCGCTCAGGCGAAAATCCTCCGCGCCCTTCAGGAACGTTCCATCCAACGTGTTGGCGGGAGCCAGAATATTCCGGTTGATATCCGCATCGTCTGCGCGACCCATCGCAACCTTGCCGAGGAGGTTCGGAGAGGAACGTTCCGGCAGGATCTCTTTTACCGGCTCAATGAAGTAAACATCGATATTCCCCCACTTCGCGATCGAGGTGAGGATCTGGAAGCGTTAATCCATCACTTCATTGATGTTTACAACGAGCGCTATGCAAAAGGAGTCCATGCCATTTCGCCTGCTGCGCTGGAGATTTTGAAACGGCATTCCTGGCCGGGCAATGTGCGCGAGCTCGAGCACCTGATCCACCATTCCATCCTGATGGCGGAGGGGGATACCGTCTGGGTGGAACACATCCCGAGCGCGGCCCTTTCGCAGAGCAATTTCCTGAGGTCGCCGGAGAATGAAGGGGGCGAGGACGGGCCGCTTGAGCTGCTTTCCTTGGACGAAGTCGAAGCCAGGCACCTAAAACGTGTGCTAAAGCACGCAAATTGGAATAAAACCAGGGCTTCCAAGATATTGAAGATATCGCGGCCAACTCTTGACAGGAAGATTGACAAGTACCTTCTAAAGCGGGAATAATAAGGAAATATTACAGGGGAGGGTCCTCCGGCGGAAATGAGTGGGATCAATTGATTCCAACGCGACGGAAGGGATGGGGAGAAATGATTCCCTCACCGAGAGCTGATTTTACAGGTGGTATATCCATGGAAAAGCTTGGCACTATATCTGCGAGCATTCGATATGTTTGTAGGCAGCGCTTGCTGCTGCCATTGTTTTTTATCGGGTTAGGGATATTCCTTTCCGGAGATTGTCCGCTCTTCATAGGGGAGTCTCAGGCGCAGGGCTTCGGAGCTGGACGATCCAGAGACTCAATCTTTCGAGGGCGAGGGCGTCGTGGCCGTCAGCGCTCCTCTAAACCAAGAGGCCAGGACAACGCGCCGCCTCCGCAGCAGGGAGGTGCCCAGCCGCCCCCTCCAGTTCGACAGATTCCACAAGTGCTTCCTCCGCAGGCCCGCCCCGCTGCCGGACAGAGACCACAGGCGCGACCAGCTCAGCCAGGCCAGCCAGCCCCACCCGGTGGGCAGCCGGGGAAAGCGGGATCAGGCATCCCCCCTAAAGGTGAGTTAGTCCTCCGCTTGGTTCCGCACGAAAGGATGGTCAAGGTGGGCGCGGAGTTTCCCCTACATGTCTGGTTGGATAACCCGAAGAAGAAACCGTTCGACGTGATTTCCTTTGGACTCTTGTACGATCCTCAAGTCCTTGAGTTTGTGGACGCGCCTGGAGGATCCGGAGGATTGCCGAATTCCCATGATATTGCCGAGCGGATTACCGCAAACCTACCACTGGCTCGGGATAGTAAATCCGATCCTTTCTATTTGAATTATGCTAATACGGATGAGGGGATGGTTTATTATAGAGCCCGCTGTGCCCCCTCGGAGAACGCGAAAGGAGAGGGTTTTGTTATTTCGATGCGGTTCAAGGCTTTATCAGCGGCGCGACATACCGGGATTCGATTCCTTTTTTCGGCTTGGCCGCGAGGGTTGGAACCGCCCGTCCAATCAGATCAGACCTGGGCCTGGCCGGAATCCCTGACCTTTGTGGGCGCTACCAAGGATGAGAGTGGAGAGAAATCCGTATGGTCCAACTTGTTGGGTAGCACAGCATCCCTCGTTGATGGAGTTATCCACGGCAGCTTGGCCGTCAAAGGAGATGGAGCTGTTGAAGAAATCCTCGAAGAGGAAGAACCCCCCGTGGGTTTGATGGGTACCCGCATCTATATCGAACCCTCGCAAGTGGCGTTGACAGCCGGCGAGACAACCGATCTAAACCTCAAAGTCCACAATCCCGGCGGAGTTGCTTGGGACAGGATTCGCATGGATTTGCGCTTCGATCCAAGGTTTCTTGAAATCGTCGATCAGGATGAGGGCAACTGGATCACCAGGGGAACGAACATTCTTGACGGTCCCTATCACGATCGTTTTCCCTTTGAGTGGATGAGGACCAACCAGGTCGAAGAAGAGGAGGGCATCATCCATTATCAATGCGGTGTTTTTATGAGCCCCTTCAAGAGTCAGGGGACCGTTGCCACTGTACGGGTCAAAGCAATCCGGCCGGTACCTGAAACCATGCTGCGATTTGTGACCCCCACTAAAGCCGGCAGCCTAAGAGGAACGGTTTTGGAACGATCCCGTGTCGACGTGCTAGGTCTAGCCGGTGAGCCGCGCGATGGGGCCAGCGGATGCACCCTCACGATTGTGCCGGCGAGGAGTTTGACGGCTGCCAAGGACCCGGGAGAACCAGGAAGATGAGGATAGATTGTCTGGGGAGAACACTAACTAGGATTATGCGCTTTGCCCCCCGAGTCGAGGAAACCAACAGACTCATCCATGCGACTTGAAAAATCATGGGTCAAATGAAATACTTTACGATAAGATTATCCAAGGGTTCATATGTGCGCGGTTCGAGCCGCCAACTATGTATGACTTCTAGCAGACAGGCCTTGTTCTTATGAGATTCGGATTCGGGGGACAATCTTTTCTGGCCATCGATCCTGGTCGGCACACCCTCAAGCTTGGTGTTGGCCAGATCGGACCAAAAGGTAAGTGGGCAAGACTTCACTCTGTCTATACAGTCCGAACCGGGGCGACCCCGGATACCACCGCCGACGATCTCATTGACCGGACCGGCAAGTTAATCCAGGAAGTTATCAAGCGACACTCCATTTCCGCCAAACAGGTCTCCTTTGCTATTCCCGGTCGCGCCAGTTTCGTCCGCCAACTGCGCATCCCACGAGTCTCCGGCGATAAACTAGAGCGCCTGATTCAGTATGAAGCACGGCAACAAATCCCGTTTCCGCTCGAAGACATAATTCTTGATTCCCATGTTTTTGATGGAGATGACCCGGAACTTGGGGTGACCCTCGTTGCCATCCGGCGAACGATCATCGATCAGTTCTGCACTATTTTGAGGTCTGCTGGGTTGGTGCCGGATACGATTGATGTCGGCACCCTTTCTCTTTTCAACGCCTTCTACCCTCAACTCAAGGAAGATCCGGAGGATATGGTTGCCCTCGTCGATATCGGCGCTTCCACAACAGACATCGTGGTTTGTCGGCGAGGGAGGGTCCAGTTCATTCGCCCGGCTCCACAGGCAGGGGATTATTTGACCAAGACCCTTGGGGACCAGATGGGATTGGAATGGGAGCAGGCCGAGGAACTGAAAACGACTCTCGGGGAACTTGATCCCTCAATCGATCGGCAGACCGATCCGCTGACCTTTGGGGAAGAGGACCAGGCTGCCCGGGTACGTGTTTTTCTCTCGAAGACATTTGACGCCGTGGCGAATGAAATTCGCCGGACATTGGATTTCTATGTTTCCCAACCGGAAGGGGAGCCGATCGGCAAGATTTACTTAACAGGCGGCACGGCCCGTTGCCCGGGAATCGACGATTTTATTCAGAAACGGCTCGGAATTCCTTGCGAGGTGACGAGTCCATTTGATGGAGCCTTGGTCGACGTCAAAAGCCTCGAAGTCGAACCGCTCAAGACAACAAGTTCTGTTTTGATTGGGCAGTGCCAACGGGGCATCGCCGATGTTCCACTGCGGATGAATTTTCTCCCGCACACAATCGTTCGCCAGAAAGAATTTGAAAAACGCCGCGCGGTCTTGTTCGCCGAAGGCGTCCTGCTGACATTCCTGATTGGTTTTTCTGTCTTCACCATGGGGCAGGACATCAATTATTTTCAGACTGCCACCATGAATTTAGAGGATAATATCTCGGGAGAGAAGAAAGTTCCCAAACAGATTCGCCACTCCATCAAGGAAACTCAAAAGCTGGAAGAACGAGTGGCCTCATTGCGCGAGATCGGGCGGAGCCGCGGGGTTGTTTGCCAAACACTCGCCGAGATCGCCGACAAGATTCCACTGGGCGATACCTGGATAACTGACGTTGAAGGTGATACCTCCGGCTTGCTTTTGAAACTTCGCGGCAAGGACGAGATATCGGTTGGGAAATTTACCAGTCACATGAAAGAGGTGACACGCCTTCGTGGATTACAGGTCAAGGATTTGGAACACACTCCGGGGGGCGGGGTTTCGTTCTCCCTCGAGGCGGGAGTTGTCAAAGTGCCTTCCCTCGAACTGGCAAAACTCCGGGAGAAACTCGAGACCCGAGAAGTTTTTTTCTTTGATGTCAACTTGGATCGCAGTAGCAAAAATACGGCGCTGATCCAAATAGATGTCGAGAACCCCTATGATGAAGCAGAAAGGACCGATTTGGTCATGTCGATCCTGCATTCCCTCGCCGATGCCGATTTGGGCTTTTCTAACCGTGAAGTCGATATTGTTTTTCAGAATGAAAGGCGTCAAGTGACTGGGAGTTACACGATTTTGGAAAAGGACATACAGGCGCTCTTGCAGGGAAAGAAGGATGTTAGCCACCTGACCCTGAAGCCAAGTTGATCTCCAGGAGAGGGGGATAAAAGATATGAAATCGAAACTTCAAAAGATCCTAAAGCTTTTCTCGCATTACCGCGATTGGGTATTAATTCTCCTGGGCGTCGCGGGCGTGGTTTTCTTTCTCCAGAAGAGTCAGGCAATCGAGAAACAAAACCCGGAGGACCTTTGGAAGAAGAAATATGGCGAGATTAACACCACTTTCGACGCCCTCCCCGGTGGTGAAGGGATGCAGGGTGGCATGGGCATGGGCATGGGCATGGGCATGGGCATGGGCATGGGCATGGGTGAAGCGCCTCAACCTGAAACTCCCGCACAGAATCCTGAACCAATTGAGGACGACACGGGCGAAATTTTTCCGAATGTGGGTATAAACGACATCGATTCTATTTCTCTCAAACCCATCTTTACCAAGGCGGACGATTACACCGCCCTCCGCATTCGAATGGAAAAACTTCGGGAGGAATACAGCCAGGCAACCGAGGAAGGAGACACCGCGACTGCTGTTGAAATACTGATCCAATATTGCCGTGACGATCCCAAGGGGACGATCACCAGTTGGGAAACCGAACCGCAGCAAGTGCTTCAGAATCTTGTTTGTGAAGAAATTACTAATTCCCTTGCCGCATCGGTCGCGGAGGCAAGGGCGGTTCGCGAACAATTAAGCCAGCTGGAGCAGGGCGACCCTGTGCAAGCCCTCGAGAAAGTGGATCTCAGTTTGGCTCGGTTGAATCATGCTCTCGTTGATGCAGAAAATAATCCGGATTGTGACGCTCGGCAGGATGACGCCAAAGATTTAACGGAGACTTTCTTACTGGAACGGCAAGGATTAAACACTCGACTTGTCCAACTGGAATATGCGGATTTGATAATGAATATGGGTGATATCGACCCCGATGCATCGGCCGAAACAGTGGCGCAGGCTGTACAAAAACTACGCTCGTTCAGACAGCTACTGGCGGACCGTGATGCGGAGAAGACGATTCTCAACCAGTCCCAACTCGACCGCCTGGATGAGTTGGAAAAGAAAGTGGAAAGCAGTAAAGAGTCTCGGATTACTCAGGTTCGCCAAAGCATCGCAACGTTGACGGCCGAGGTCGGTTATGAGGAGAATAAAGAAAGTCTTGAACAGATTCTTCGAAAGTTCGATGTACTCATCATATTGGATGACCCCAAAGCCCCCCAGGAACGGAAGAAGTACGAGGGACTGCTGAAGAGCCTGGTGGCTGCGGAAACGGTCGCGAAGATGGCTGGAATGCTTGATGACCTGGAAACCAACCTCGACCGTCTCGAAGAAGCGTTACAGGACGGAATCAACCCCCGAGAGATTCAGAAGACAGTGACGGATACATTCCTGGCCCTGGAATCTTCCAAGAAGGACATGGGGCGGGTCAGCAGAGGAGATCCGAACGCCTCCGCTGTCCAAAAGCGGCTGCGAAAGGCAAAGCGGGCGTTCAGGCACATGACGAGCAGGCTTAATAAGTAGTCTTTGTAAGAAAGGCCTACTTGTGATCACCCTTGATCTTAAGATGAGTCTCTGGCTCGAAAGTCAGCGGCTTTAGACCAAGTGGGAGGTAGATTGACATAACTGGTTGTCTGCGTTAGTTTTGAGCCGACTTCCAGATTCTTCTTATAAGGGCAGCAACAAAGCCTCTTTAATGGGTACGTGTAAAGGGTACTGCGTCGTGAGAAATCTTCCTTATCGACGTGGTGGGATTCTCGAAGGAAATGTGTAAAAGGTCGAAGGTGTCCATCCCCGAGTGGTGGCGGACGTCAAGACTATTGGAAATCGAGCCTTTTCTGGGGGTAGAAAAGGCATCGGGGTTGTGAAGCGGTACTCAAGTTAGAGTCCGCGCCCCGCGATAATTTACAGGGGGTAGGCTGCTCGCACGGTGGTGCTGCGCCTGTTCGGTAGAGTGAAATTAGTCGTCTGTTATTGTGGTGGAATCAATTTAATACGAATGTGTGTCCGCAAAGTTACTCATAAAGATCGGCATCTGGAGCGACATCAGTCCCGACTGCTCGTGGGCAGAAAAAGCCTCGGAGCGGCGCTGACTTTGCTCTTGGTGTTGACTGGATTTGTTTCTGCCGAGGGCGACCCTATCAGACTGGCTGCTGAACAGCTTCGCAGCACCGAGAATGAGGTGAGGCAGCAAACTTCAACCTCGCCTCGAAAAGCGCCCCTCGCGGTCATCCAAGACCTGATCAAGTCAGGCCACTTTCAGGATGCCGACCTGGCGCTTTCATCCTGGGAGAAATCCGATCAAGAACGAACCCGAGTTGCCCAGCTGCGGTCGGACCTGAAGAAATCTCAGAAGGCGGCGGATATGTTCACCCAAGCTCGGGGGGATGCCTCCCTTACCGCATCCCGGGAGCATGATCGGAGGTTGACTGAAACCAAAAAGACCGACGGTTCCAACCTGGCAAGCCTCCTGTTACCCGAGGAAGAGCAGAAAATCACCACAACCGAAGAGGTCGCGATAGCAGAAGCCGCTGGCCTGTTTACCAAGGGCTTTGAGGCCGAGAAAGCGGGAGACCTCGACAATGCGGCAAGTTACTACCAGCAAGTATTGAATTTGGTCCCGAATTCCGAGTATGCCCAAAGACGGCTTGTGGGGGTTCATTCCAAACAGTTCGAACAACCTCAAAAAGAAAATGGCTTGGCGGCTAGCAGCTACCGAACGGATAAAGTCTTGGAAATTGCTCCGCGCTATGATCTGGGTGTGAGGGCTTTCAAAGCGGGCGATTACGCCTCAGCTGAAAAGGCTTTCAAACAAGTCCTCGAAATCGCTCCGGACCATTCGCCTTCCCAGGATTACCTTGAGAAAAGTAATGAGCTCAAGAAAAACGCAGAGATTGAGGCGCTCGCTTCCAACAACCATCGGGCATCTGAGACTCCTCCCACAAGTGTTGAGGATCTGAATTCCCAACTCGGTTACACGGATGATGATTTATTGAAAGCGCGTGCGATCTTAACCGAAGTCGATCCGACCGAAGGTGAAGGTTACCAGCGTGCGCAGGATTACTTGAATCAGATTGATAAGATGCTGGTGAAGGGCAGTTCACCATCGGAAGATTTGAGACCGATTGAGACGGAAGCCGGGTATGACGATCCGTGGCTGACCGGGACAAAAGCCACATCTTCATCCTCTTTACCGGACCCCTGGCTTGCGGATAAAGGGGCGAGAGTTGCCCCGAAACCCTCCTCTTACTCCGACCCTTTCAGTCCAGCCGGTTCCCGCCAACGACCGCGGGGTGACCGCGGTTACCTGATCGCCGACAACCACGAACCCACTGAAGAAGAGATGGCTGGTTCCGCATCAGACCATCCAACGGACCATCCATCAGACCATCCAACGGACCATCCAACGGACCATCCAACGGAGGAATGGGGAGCTAATACGGATGAGGGACGGGTCATCGAGTATATTGATGCGGGTGTGCGCGCCAATCAACGCGGAGATCTCTTGATTGCCGCGGAGATGTGGGAAAAAGCCCTTGAAATCGACCCTGATAACCCGACAGCCGAGGCTTTTCTCGAGAAATACGCCGATGATATCGCTTCGGCACAACGTCGCACGGAAATGGACGACCGAAGCAGGACAATCGATGAACAAATTGAAACGCTATTAAATGAAAAGAAGTTTGTCTTCGAGCAGGAAGCCAGTGTCAATATCAATTCAATTCTGTCCACAATGGGAGCGGTAGCAGACCTTCAGATCATCACGGGCGAGGGAGTGGACGGTGACATCCACGCGATGAGGACAACCGAAATGAGTTACCGTGAGGTCCTGAACAGGGTCCTCCGCTTAAACGGTTACGATTGGAAACGCGAGCCCGGCACGAACATCATCGAGGTCACGCGCGATATCCGGGCGAGACGGTTTCCCCTGACTGAAGAGCAATACCAAGCCCTCAAGCGGCTGGCAATGGGTGTGAGTGGAGGCAGAGAAACGGATGACCTTTCCGAGCCCTTGCGCGAGGTCATCCTGGGCAAGGTAAGGGACGATAACATCGATGCAACAATTCCGGGGCGAAAGTTTATTCTAAGCAAATATCTCCTCGAATTGATCGTACGAGACAGCCAGCACAACGTTGGTTTGGTCGAAGAATTTCTCGATCTTTACTCGAAGGACTTGATCGAAGGGGTCGATGAACCACTGCTTGTTGAAACATTCCGGTTGCCGAAAGTCGGAGGGGAGAACCTGGCTCGAATCATCAGTCTGCGCCTGTTTGGGACATCCGATTTCCAAAGTGAATATGTGGATGACGATCCTTACATTGTCCACGACGAAGAAAGCGGGATCCTCATTATTCGTCACACACCTGACAAACTGGAACTGGTCAAGCAACTGATGGAAGATCCGAAATTCATCAAGGATGTGGCCGAAAGAATCTTGAAAGCTCGCAAATTTACCGTTGTTCCGGCGGAGGACCTTAAGAGCAATACGCCGGACGCTACGCTCCGCAGGCAGAAACAAGTCCAGTTCACTAAACAGGTTTTCCAGAGCCTGCTGTATGGCAGCGAGAGCATTGAAGAAGCGGCAGCCGAAGGACGCGTCATGTACCCGGATCCCGACGAGGGGACGATCGATGTAGTCGACACGCCGGACAACCTCAGCAAAATTGAGGAGTACCTATCAGGAATTAACGAGTCCACGAACTTGATGCGGGTTGTGCCGGTTAAACGGCGCGATATCCAGAATATGGCGAACGCGCTTGGTGGCTTGGTACTCTCTGCGCGGGCAGTGGGCGGTGGTGGCGGCGGCCTTGGCGGCGGTGGTGGCGGAATTGGTGGCGGCCGACAGGGTGGTGGTGGCTTCGGTGGTGGTGGCTTCGGTGGCGGTGGCGGTGGCGGACTTGGCGGCGGCCTCGGTGGTGGTCTAGGCGGCGGCCTCGGTGGTGGTCTAGGCGGCGGCCTCGGTGGTGGTCTAGGCGGCGGCCTCGGTGGTGGTCTAGGCGGCGGTGGTGGTGGCGGAGGCCTCGGTATATTGGGCAGTATCATTATCCCCGTATTTATCACCGGCGATATTGCGACGAAACAGATGGTCATTACAGGATTCCGGCTCTCGGACATCGATCGAGCTGCCGATCTGATCGAACGCCTTGATGTCGCCCCCGAACAGGTTGAAGTCGAAACTCGGCTGGTGGAACTATCTTATGATTCCACAGACTCCTTAGCTATCCAGGGCATCATTAGTAACCTCCTTGAAATTGATCAACTCAATACAGCAGGTGCAGTTATGAACCTGATTACTGCTCCTAACACAGCACCCGGAAGTACGGCGCGTTTGACGACACTCGGAAATAGCACGATCACTGCAACGCTGTCCATGTTGGCGCAATTCACCGACATTCGAATTCTGACCGCGCCTAAAGTAACAGTCGTATCGGGTGCTCAAGGTGAGATTATCCTTGGGCAGGAAATACCTTTCATATCGGGCTATGATCTAGTCATTCCGGATGGCAGCAATACGCCAGTTATTTCACCTGAAATTTCTTCCGATTTGTATGGATTTGAATTGCATGTTCTGCCCACAGTCACCGGTGATGGCCACATTGAGATGGACCTCAATCCGGACCTGGAAGTTCCTGGGGCTAGACTCGGAATTCCGAATCCCGTCACGGGCGTCGTAGACCCGGTCGGACAGCCTACTGTAGACACGAGGGAGGCTACTGTGAGGGTTCGCGTCAAAGATGGTGAAACCCTGGTCATTGGTGGGCTATTGCGGCGTCAGCTTAACCATTCCGAGGGTCGCATGCCCCTCTTTGGTAAAATCCCCGGTTTTGGCACACTTTTCACGGACAAAACTGAGACTGAAACAGTGCAAAACCTTCTGATTTTAGTGACGGCTCGAATTATCAGCGACGAATGAGCCGCTCTGACTCACTTCCCTCCACCATCGAAATTTGATATAACCCCTACTTTCGAGCTGGATAGGTGACAGTGGACCTCTTAACTAGCAATAAGGAGACGATTTAAATGACTTATGTTGTAACCGAGCCTTGCGTTAAGTGCAAATATGGCGACTGCGCTGAGGTTTGCCCGGTTGAATGCTTTTACGAGGGCGAAGATATGCTTTATATTAACCCGGAGGAATGCATTGATTGTGATGCTTGCGCCCCTGTCTGCCCCGTGAATGCTATTTTTCCGGATTCAGAGTCAACCGAAGATTGGCTCGAAAAGAACACGAGTTTCGAATTCGATGAAGACAAGCGGGTGAGCGAAAAGGCTCAAGTCAATCACGGCCCCAACTGGGACGAGAACGTGGCTAATCCTGATTAGCGAACCTCCCCCAATAGATTATTTATTCGATACAAAAAGCCCCCTTTCCTCCCAGGATGGTGGTGTTGCATGTTGACTGGCGTAGGGTCCCCAGTGCGGGCCACTATTGTGACCTCCCCCCCCATTATAGATGTCGGTGTCGGAATTCCTTGTTGTTCAGAGTTGATCAGTGATTTCCCAAGACGGGCAATTAACTAGCTCTTTACAATGAACGTTTCCGTCTATAGGTTAACCCTCAGTTATCCAACAATGTAGAAGGCTCTGCAATGATGAAAGTCGTCCGTGGTCTAGTCTTCCTGCTGTTAATCGGTCTTACACACGTGTGTGCGTTTTTCGGTGGTCTGATTTATGAAGACCATTATGCTCCAATCAAAGTAAAACAAGTATCTATTGAAAAACCCCGACCTGAAACACCGATGGAGTTCAAGGAGGGTGTCATTGAGCGAATCGTAACAGTTGACCGAGCTCTTGATGGAGATACGCTACGTCTAAAGAGCGGTGAGCAAATTGAACTCATGTGGGTAGATACACCGGAATTAAAAACGCGGAGCAAACCCGATCAACACTACGCTCGCAAAGCGTGGAAATTCGTGGACGACTCGGTATCCGGTAAGGATATTCGAATCGTTTATGCTCAATCAGGACGCGACCGCGACGGGAGGCCGATAGCCTTTGCATTTCTTCCGTCGGAAGAACTACTAAACAGAGAAATTATCATTTGGGGTTATGGGTTTGTTTCCCTTAACTACCCAGCAGCTAATGAGGAATGGAAACCATTATTCATTGCTCAGAAGATTGCTATGGATTCAGCGGTAGGTCTCTGGGAAGATCCCATCAGGCTCGAACGCCTTTTAGGTCAGAAGGGATTGGCTAAGAAGGAGGTCCCAAAACCCCACAAGCTGACTTACCGAGAAGAATATGACGCTCTCTGGGAGGATTATCAGATTGAAAAACAAGCTGTTAGTGCTATTTCTGATTTCGCTCGTGTTAGCGTTTGCCTGGTTCCCGTGTCAAGATCTAGTCAAGGAGGGGGTACTTATTCAGGATTCGGGAGCCAAGCTGTTGGACCATGCTTCCTGACTGGCGGTATCCACACAGTTTACTCGTCTTACGAAGGCCAAGGTAACTTCATCGTGACACTACTGGACCACCATGGGGAACTCTGTGATTTATTAGCCAATGAGGTAGGAAGAAGTGAGTCAAGTAGAGCTTTTTCGGTGGGCTACGATGGTGAATTCGTGATAAACGTCGAGTCCGAGGGCCGTTGGCGAATTAAGATAGATTGAGGCAATGTTCATTGCCTATCTCTTATGCGCTGTTTGAGAAAGACCTCACCACGGACCCAAGAGACTTAAAACGGGTCCGCACAGCGGATTCTACCCTCAATGGAAAACATGCAATCAGAAAACATAAGACGGTCGGTTGTCGAAACGGTATCCAACATTCTTGAAGTGGAATCAAGTGAAATCGAATCCATTCTCGAAGTTCCCTCAGACCGTTCCATAGGAGACCTGGCGCTCCCCTGCTTCAAACTCGCGAAACTCCTGAAGAAAGCACCCCCGGCAATCGCCAAATCCATCGAGTCAGTACTTTCCGAAAAACTCGCGGGCCTTGTCGATTCCGTCCAAGCCACGGGACCCTATCTCAACATACGATTCGATTCCAATAAACGCGCCATCGATCTTTTCCGCGCCATCCGATCAGCAGGAGATCGGTTTGGGGCATCGAACGAGGGAGCCGGAAAGACGATTGTTCTCGATTACTCCTCCCCCAACATTGCCAAACCCTTCAGTGTCGGCCACCTGCGGTCCACCATTATCGGAAACGCGATCGCCAACATCTTAACATTCATCGGATACGATTGTGTTCGGGTTAACCATCTGGGCGATTGGGGCACCCAATTCGGAAAATTGATTGAGGCTTACAAACAGTGGGGTTCCGATTCCGACCTCGAGGGCGACTCGCCGATTAAGGCACTCCTTAGTCTCTACGTCCGATTTCACCAGGAGGCCGAGAAAGATCCCTCCTGGGAGGATCGCGGCCGGGAATGGTTCAAGAAGCTCGAGGATGGGGACGAAGAAGCGGTCCGCATCTGGAAATGGTTCAGAGACCTTTCCTTGGATGAGTTTAACCGCATATACAAGCGTCTGGGCGTCGATTTTGATTCCTTCGACGGAGAGTCCTTTTATAACGATAAAATGGGGCCAGTCATTGAAAGATTGATCGAGAAGGATCTTCTAGTGGAGTCGCAGGGGGCCAAGATCGTGGACCTCGAACCGTACGGATTAACCCCGCTCATTATCCAGCGTAGCGATGACGCTTCTCTTTATGCCACACGAGACCTGGCCGCCTCTTTCTATCGGCACGAGACCTATGAGTTTCACAAGAACCTATACATCGTGGCAACCCAGCAGAACGAGCATTTCAAACAGCTCTTCAAAACCATCGAGCTGCTGGGAGAAGACTGGGCGCCTGACTGTGTTCATGTTGGATTCGGTCTCATCAGTTTGACCGCGGGCGTCATGCAATCCCGTACGGGGAATGTGATCTTTCTGGAGGACGTTCTCGACCAGGCGGTAGAAAGGGTGGACAAAATCATCGCCGAAAAAAACCCAGATCTTTCCAACCGCTCGGAGGTTGCCGAGGCTGTCGGGGTGGGAGCTATTATCTTTTATGACTTCTCCAGGAGGCGTATCAAGGACTGGACGTTTGACTGGAATCGCATCCTGAATTTTGATGGTGAGACGGGACCTTACGTCATGTACAGCCACGCCAGAATCAGAAGCATCCTGCGAAAGGCGGAGCAGAGCGGTTTGCAACCGATGGATAGAGTGGAGGATATCGACTGGGAGGCCCTCAACAATAAGGAAGCCTTGGAAGTGATCAACAGCCTGGAAGATTTCCCGAGCAGGATCAGTAGCGCCGCTCTCCACTACGAACCCAACCTCATTGCCCAGGCGCTGGTGGACATCGCCGACCGCTCAAATCGGTTCTACAACGCCCACCATGTGCTTGTGGAAGATGAAAAGATTGCCCAAACCCGATTACTTCTCATTGATTGTGTGGCAAGTGTCCTGAAGACAGGTCTCTCTCTCCTGGGTGTCGCCGCACCCGAGGAAATGTAGGCAGGGCTGGAAGGATTCCTTGACCTCTTGGAACATCGCGGCGGATGCGCGAAACTCCCTGGAAGCTTAGACACGCCCATCAACGAACTCGGATAGATTTATTACCGCAATGGCCATTCGATTTTCCTCGGTTTACTCTTTCCTAATTGGTTTTCTCCTATTTGGAGCGTTGATGCATCCCACTTGCGCGGAACTGCGTAAGGTTGACTCTCGTGACCACGGGCGGTTGCTGCGTATATTTGGAGAGGAGGATGGCGATCGATGCGGCATATCTGTCGTGACCGCGCAGATGACCGGCAGTCCCACACTCGATGTTCTGGTGGGTTCCGACCTGGCTTTTGATACTGCGGATAACAACCGTGTTGGCAGGGTCGATATCTTCGATGGGGACGATTTGATCGGAAGGGTGGGCGCGATCGATTTGAGAGCGCCTTTTCCGGCGCCGGCCTGGACCCTCTATGCCACTCGTGAGTTAGGAGATTTTGGATCAAAGATAACGGTTGGAGATTTTGACGGGGACGCGCTGAACGATGTTGCGATCGCCGCTCCTCGTGCCGACACGGTTCGTGGAGACGAATCCGGGGCTGTCTACCTCTTTTTTGGAAGCAGCCTACAGGGGAAGCAGAAGGACGTCACGGTAACCGAGGCAGACGTGACCATCCTTGGAATGGGGGACGACGAGCTGACCGGTCAGGCCTTGGAGAGCGGAGATTTTGATAATGATGGAAAAGATGAGCTGGTGGTCTCCGCCACAAGGAGAGACGATAACGGCCCCGGCACAGTTTTCGTTGTCCGAGGACGTGACCCTGCTCTCTTTGCCGAAGACCGTGTCATTGATCTTTTTCTCACCAAAACCAATCCACCCAGTGACCCAGCCAAGCGAATTCAAATCTTTACGGGCGAAAAATTGCGTGACCGACTGGGTGAATCTTTAGCGGTCGGCGACATCGACGGGAATGGCAGCGCCGACCTGTTTATCGGGGCGGACCACGCCGATGTGGTAACCCTTCCGAACTCCACTCACCTTGATGTGGGCCGTGTTTACCTCTTCCACGGCGAGACCGTGTTTACCTTCACGACAACAGTTGACTTATCTAAGCAACAGGCCGATTTCACCTTTACCGGCAAGTCTGAATTAGACCTCTATGGAGACGGCATTCACTTGGTTGATTGGGATGGACTGCAGGGGAAGGACCTCTGGATTGGCGCTCCCTTCGCCGAACCCGCCCCGTTAGGCGGATTTGTGGATGACAGGGGA
>Ga0310121_10002679_pt1 | contig 16695 bp, 17 predicted proteins | sample CB27_Tmax_986_MG_FD_203504 | JGI IMG/M metagenome (GOLD analysis project Ga0310121, IMG submission 203504) | Marine microbial communities from Western Arctic Ocean, Canada - CB27_Tmax_986 | ecosystem: Environmental > Aquatic > Marine > Oceanic | place: Canada: Western Arctic Ocean | collected...
GTACACTTCACACAAGCAGCGCTATCAAGACAATGGACCGGATTGTGAATGTTTTTCCACCGGAGCAGCAGACTCAAATCCGGATGCAGCTGGCAGGAACCATCCAGGGGGTCATTTCGCAGACACTCCTGCCTAAGGTCGGAGGCGGCCGTGTCGCCGCGCTGGAGATCCTGATCGCAACCGATGCAGTCAGGTCGATGGTCCGGGAGGGGAAAACAGCGCAAATCCTCACAGCAATGCAGACAGGCCAACAATACGGCATGAACATCCTGGAAGATCATTTGAACAAACTGATTGCAGGAAAGCAGATCACCTACGAGGACGCCATAGCCAAGGCGAACGCACCACAGTTGGTTAAGAGACCGGGTGGGGGTTGAGCAACCCCCCTTTTGAGCCTCAATCAGCCGAGGTAGGAATCCTTCCCCACATCGGGACCATGTAGATGGAAGCAGGCCGCCACAATGCTTAAAGGAAAGTCCTTTCTTGTGAACGGCCTGCTGGTCATTGTCTCAATAGGTCTGACATTCGTCATCTCAGAGTTTGCTTTCCGCACGATCTTATTCGGGAATTGGAAGGTTGCCGATTCCTTAAGAGATCCCGCCCTTTATTCTGATTATTTTACCGATACCGAGTTTGAAATTTTCCCGGATGAATATTGGATGCTGTATGACCTCCTTAATCGGGAATACCGCTCACCGGAGGATCCTCACCCATTACTGGGTTGGGATGGGGCCTTTCATCCTGAGAGTTATGAACATGAGGACGAGGACCAGATCAAAGGGAGGAGACCGGTCTTACTTTTCGGTGATTCTTTTTCGCAGTGTGTGGAAGCAAAGTGTTTTGAGGAAATATTGAATAATGACGGTGCATTTTCTGAGCAATACTATTTTTTGAATTACGGAGTCGGTGGATATGGGGTGGGGCAGATCTATCTCCTGGCCCAAAAGGTGATCCCTCTGTATGAGGAGCCGATCGTATTCTTCGGGTTCATGACCCGGGATCTGGATCGCAGCCTGTTGAAATTCAGAACAGGTCAAAAACCCTACTTTGTTCTGGATGGAGAGGAACTGGAACTTAAAGGAGTCCCGATCAAAGAAAATAACTGGGATTATGTCTCGAACAATCGGCCGTTTATTATTTCCTATCTCTACCGGTACTACAGAAACGGGAGACCCTCATTTCGCGCGCGCGATAAACCGGAAACACAGCGTTATATTAGGAAAATAAAATCACTGAACGAGAAAATTCTGGTCAGTGCCCACCATTTTCTGGAGAGTGCAATTCTCGATTGCCGGTTCCTTGTCTTTTCGGCCTTGTACCGCGGAGACCGGGAATGGAGGAATGGATTTGTCAGGGATGTCCTGGAGCGGAATAACGTTCCTTATCTCTGGACAAAAGACCTCATTGAGCAGGATTCCAATTATGAATTGGAGGGCCTCGGCTTTTACGAGGATGGAAATAATGGGCATCCAACGACTTACCAGAATGAATTAATCGCCGGGGAAATACTAAAATGCCTTACTGACCCAGATTATCCTGCAACTTTGGATGAGAAGAATCACGAGCGCTACACGGAAATAAAAGACCAATTCGATCCGACGAAGCGGGCTTATTATGAGTATCGGATGGGAAAGAATCCTGACTGGTTAAAGACGCTGGAAGAGAAGGCCCTCGCTGAAAAGGTTCCTCTTGAGGACATTATTAGGGAAGATATTGAATTCCTGATTGGGCAGTATAAGGAGTCGCAATCTTTGTCTCATTGAGACCGGTTGGGGAAATGTGCGGTGAATACTCGGTTTCGTGGGGCGTTGACACAGCGGTATAACTTAAGTTATACTTCCAAATATGAAAACAGCAATCTCGATTCCGGATGAACTTTACGAAGCAGCGGAGAAGGAAGCTAGGTTGCTCGGTTTGTCTCGAAGTAAACTTTACACCATCGCCGTCACGAATTTCCTGAAGGCTCGCAATGGGACAGAAATTACTGATGCATTGAACCGTGTCTATGCCGAGGAATCCTCAGAGCTTGATCCAGTCCTTGAGGAGATGCAGTTCCGGTCGTTTCCCAAAGAGGACTGGTGATGAGACGTGGTGAGATTTGGTGGGCCGACCTTCCGATCCCTACCGCCTCGGAACCTGGCTATCGTCGACCTGTTCTAATCGTTCAATCCAATTACTTTACAGAGAGCCGTATTCGCACAGTGGTTGTTGCTGCGATAACCACCAACACAAGGCTCGCCGAAGCTCCTGGTAACGTCCTTCTTGAAAAAGCGGAAAGCCCGTTGGAGCGTGATTCAGTAGCAAATGTCTCGCAATTGATGACAGTTGACAAAGGATTCTTGATCGAGAAGGTTGGGGAACTGAACACCACAATGATGGGAAGGATTTCAGAGGGTTTACAGTCATTGCTTTCGCTATAAGCGGGAGGGAGTGCATGCGTCCCACGAAGTGATGCAGCGTATGTGTGGATTCCCGGTCGTGGGCTGGAATGAGTGGCGTAGGCGATTTACTGGACGGGTCCCGCAAGATCACTCACAACATGCGCAAGGCCACGAACGGCCCGGCATTTTCAGGAGGTAACCTCCTGCCGAAAGTAAACCCAAGAGGGGTGCGAGATAGAACACAGCGAACCTGATCCAGGCCTTACGGCCTTGGGGTAAGATTTTCATGGATTCCAACTATCCATCTTAGCAAAACCTCGGAAGATTTGTCGCCGGTCGCCGCGCTATCCGTTCGAAAGCCATCGATCGACTCCTCGTTCGCAATCTCCGGATTGGGAACGGTTTTTTCTGGACTCTCTGCTTCGTGCAAACCGGAGGTTCGCGAAAGTGGGTTCCCAATCCAGAGATTGGGAACCAGATGTAACTATTTCCTCCAACACCAGAATTGGTGAAGGGATAAGGTTGGAAAGTGTTCGCTCAGCCAGTGTCCATGTCGGTTTGAAATGTTTTGAAGGCGATAGAGAAGTGATTCGGGGAAACCGGGGAGTGCGGCCCAGGGGAGGAGGCCGAGGTGGATCTCGCCTTCAAATCCGACGAGTTTCCCTGAGGAGAATCCGGCGGTTTGGAAGGTGCGGCGGACATTGCGGATGGTGACCGGGCGCTCATGTGCCTGTCTGACCCACCCTCCAAAGGGGGCCCATGTGTCTTTTTCGCACCCACCGAATTGTTCCATCCACCACTTTACTATACCGGCGACATTTCCGTAGTTGGGTGTGGAAAGGAACATTTGGCCGCCTGGGGAGAGGACCCGGAAAAACTCTCGGACAGCGTGATCGGGATCGGGGAAATGTTCGTAGGCATCGATACAAATGAGTCGATCGAAGCAGGCATCGGAGAATGGGAGGGGACAAGCGTTCCCATGAATGTCAGGGACCTCGCCGCCCACGCTTGTGTCAGGAATCACCAGGTCAAGGCCGATGTACGATGAGCCCTTGTCTTGGAGATAACCCCGGAGCCAGGCTCTGCCACAGCCGACTTCCAGGACTTTTGTTCCGCCCCCCACTACGAACCCGAGTCTGTTCCAGACATCTTGGATCAACTCATAACGGTAACCGCTCACTCCTCCAAAGGGTGAGGAGACCATATTGGGGTTTTCCTCATAGAAGGAGCGGACCGAATCGCCGGGTTTCAATGGTTCCAGGTGGTTTCCTCGCGGCCTGAATGGATGCAGAGCCAGCGAGAGAGGACAAAGAGATAGTCGGAGAGCCGGTTTAAGTAAGGGATGACCTGATCTCCCACTTGTTCCTCGCGAGAGAGGGTCAAAACTTCCCGCTCAGACCTGCGGCAGATCGTCCGCGCAAGATGAAGCGCGCTGGAGGAGGGGGTCCCGGTGGGTAGGACGAAATCTTCGAGTGGCGGGATGTCGTCGTTCAGGGCATCCATTGTTTTCTCGAGCGCATCAACATCTTTCTTCTCAACAACAGGCATTCCATCCCATCGATCTTCCATGGGAGTGGCCAGTTCCGATCCCACGGTAAACAAAAAATTCTGTAGATCGGCGAGTTGATTCAAAACGTGGTCACGCGAGTGTTCCGGAAGATCCGAACTGTCCTGTTCGAGAAGAGCCCGAGCCATGCCGACTGCGGAGTTTAGTTCATCCACAGACCCATAGGCCGAGATCCGTGGGGAATCCTTCGGCACTCGGCGATTTCCGACCAAACCGGTAGTCCCATCATCGCCTTTGCGGGTGTAGACGCGGGTGATTCTCAATGGATGCGCTCCAGATACTTTTGAATTGGCGGAGTGATTAGAGCCAAGCACGGGGCAGTGTAGGATTTCGTGGATTCCCGCTTTCGCGGGAATGACGTCCAACCGTGAATTGGCCTAGTACCCCAAATCCGCCAAACTTTCTTTATAAACCGCCGCCGATGAATGCAGCGCTTTGCGTTCATCTTCCGTCAGTTCGAGTTCAATGATCTTTTCAAGGCCCTTACGCCCTAACTGGCAGGGAACACCAACATAAACGTCCTCCAGGCCATACTCTCCGGTGAGATAGGCACTGCACGGGAGTACGTGGTGAGTGTCCTGAATAATGGAGGCGGCCATCTTGACGCTCGATGCGGCGGGGGCGTAGTAAGCACTGCCGGTCTTGAGCAGACTGACGATTTCCCCTCCGCCCTTTTGGGTTCTTTCAGAAATCGCGTCAATACGATCCTTGGGAATCAGTTCGGTGATTGGAACACCGGAGACGGTCGTGTATCTGGGCAACGGCACCATGGTGTCGCCATGACCGCCGAGGACCATCGCCTGGACATCGGTTACCGCGCAGCCCAGTTCCATGGCGACGAAGGCGTTGCACCGGGACGAGTCGAGGACCCCCGCCTGGCCGATAACACGCTCAGAGGGAAAGCCGGTGACCTTCATCGTGTGAAAGACCATGACATCAATAGGATTGGAAACGACGATAACAATCGAGTCGGGGGCGTGGGTCTTGATCTCCTCAGCGATCCCGCCACAGATATCCGCGTTCTTCTTCAGCAGGTCCAGCCGATCCATCCCAGGTTTCCTCGCCAACCCAGCGGTTACAATAACAAGGTCCGATCCTGCGATGTCCTTGTAGTCATTCGTTCCGATGATTGACATGTCCTTCCCGCGGGGCGAACCCGATTGGAGAATGTCCAGCGCTTTCCCCTGTGGCAAACCTTCCACGATATCGGTCAGGACGACATCGCCGAGGCCATCCTCCGCTAAGTAGAGCGCGCAACTGGCCCCGACATTTCCGGCACCGATGACTGAAATCTTTGATTGCATTAAAATTCCTCCGTGGATCTCGATCTGTATCACATCCGGCGGGATCATACAGGATGGAAGATGAGAAAGTTAAGTGTGCCCGACGCCCACTCCCATGCCGCATGTTAAAGAGCCGCCGGAGGCCGGAATAGCGCCTGGAGTAAGCGGATCTTCACTCTAAATGCTTGACCATCACAACGCTGCCGTAATTGGTGCTATCCCAGTCACAATGGTCCACAATTTCGTAACCCCGCTTGCGATACATGTCAATAAGCTGGTGCGCATTCTCCGCCGTATCAAGCGCGACACGTTCTCCGCCTCTACCCATTGCCTCTTGTTCGGCGTATTCCAGGAAAGCGCTGCCATACCCTTTTCTCTGATAGCGAGGTTCCACCGCAAATTGGCCAATGGTGGCACCCTAGTACTCTGTCAGGGTTTAGAATCTGTGTAGGTGAATTTGTGAAAATTCAATTTGTACCGCTGATCGTTCAATTTGTACCGTTGATCGTCTGAATTTTCACAAATTCAGCTACACTCAAAAATAGATTTGACAGACCACTATAATCCGGCTCGGACGATAGCGGCAAATGATTCAGCATCCAGGCTCGCCCCGCCGACAAGGGCGCCATCAATGTCCGGCTGGGCCAGTAGAGTTTCGGCGCTTTCCGGTTTCACGCTCCCGCCATATTGGATACAGACTTTTGCGCTGGTTGATTCGTCGGTCATGTCCGAGAGGACAGTTCGGATAAACGCATGGACCGATTGTGCATCCTCCGGCGTAGCAGTCTTCCCGGTTCCGATTGCCCAGATGGGTTCGTAGGCGATCACTGTTACTTCGATCTCCAGCGCTGAAAGATTAGCCAAGCCACCCCGGATTTGAGTCTCCACGACTTGCTCGGTAGAGCCCTCCTCCCTCTGGGCCTGGCTTTCCCCGCAACAGAAGATGGGAACCAGGTTGGACGCCAAGGATGCGATGACCTTTTCGTTGATGAATTGATCCTCTTCACCAAAATAGGTCCGTCGTTCGCTGTGCCCCAGGATGACATGGGTACAACCCAGCGATGAAAGGAACGGGCCGGAGATCTCCCCGGTGAAGGCGCCCTCATCCTTGGGGTAAAGGTTTTGGCCTCCGACGCCTATCCCGGTACCCTTACAGACCCCGCATACAGCGGCCAATGCAGTCGCTGGTGGGCAAACTGCCACTCGGACCTGCTGCTCCTGGCTCCCGCAGGATTGGATAACAGCCTTAGCCAGCGAGGCGGCCCCATCGGGATTTCCCTGGTACATTTTCCAATTTCCAGCGATGAAAGGCCTTCTAGCCACGGGTGATCCTCCCCCTCGTAAGTAACGATTTTGGGGAACTTAGTCGATGGAAAGGCGAAATCAAGCCTCGAACCGACCTGGATGCGTCCGGATTTTTCCATTCAACTCCGATTTTATGGGTGTTTGGACGGGGACCGACGTGATAGGGTAGATACCTGGAGTGTTTAGATTATGCGTCGCGTCGCGGTTTTTCCAAACATCATCACGACCGGGAATATGGTCTGCGGCCTGTGGGCAATTCTTTATTGCCTGGGGGGTAATCCGGACGATTTCAAGCGGGCCTGTTGGCTGATTCTGTTGGCAATTCTTCTTGATGGCTTGGACGGGATCATTGCTGTACTAACAAAGAGTTGCAGCAAATTCGGCATCCAATATGACTCACTGGCGGATTTGGTTTCGTTCGCGGTAGCGCCGGCCATTCTTCTGGTAACCGATTTCCAGATCCACACAGAAGGCTACCTCAAGCAATCACCCGCTCATTGGGCGATGACCGTGATCCTTGTGGTGTGTGTCGGATTGCGGCTGGCGCGGTTCAATCTGCAAGCAACCAGTGACGAAAAAAAATCATTTCAGGGGCTTCCCTGCCCAACTTCGGCAGGATTGATCTCGCTCCTGTTGCTTAGTTTCCATTATTATGACTACCGGATTCCCTCTCAGATCTTACTGCTTTTAGTCATCGGTCTCGGGATATTGATGGTTTCCAGTATTCCTTATCCCAGCCTGACAAGGGCCGATTTTTTCAAGACCCAGCCAGTCCCAACTCTTTTTCTTGTGGTCCTTTCCTTTGCGGCGGTTCTTATGGAACCGATCGGGATCCCACTCCTCGCTGTCTTCGCCTACATCCTGTTTGGTCTTGCTCGCCGCTTTGCTCCGCATTCGTTGAGGCAACCTTTGGCGCGGTTTGTTGAAACGAAGAAAACTTCCGCTTACCGTCGCTTCAAGACATAAATTTCTTTGAGGTTTCGATACCGTTCCGCGTAATCGAGACCATATCCCACGACCCATTTCTCCGGGACTGTAAAACCAACGAAGTCGGGATTGAGACCGGTGCGTTCAACCGCTCCTTCTTTGACCAGGAGCATGGCCCAAAGAACCCTCTTCGGCGAAAAGGGAGCCAAGGCCTCCTGGACTGCCATTGCTGTGCCTCCCTGGTCCAGGATGTCATCAATAACAAGCAGTTCGCAGTTATTTATCGCGAAGTCTCCAATCACTTGGAGTTGCGCCTGACTTCTGGCTTTTTCATTTTCGGGGTAATTGGAAGCACGAATCAATTCAAGCCGGGGATCGGTTTTCATGGCCCGAAGCAGGTCGGAGAGGAAGTGGAGTGAGCCCTTCATCACTCCGATGGCAACGAATTCAGAGGCGTCCTCGAAGGCACGGTCAATCTCCACAGCCAATTCTTGCACGCGGGTTTGGATTGCGGTTGAATCGATTAGCAATTCGAGCCGTTCCGGCTCAGGCATGGGAGGATTGTGCGAGAGATACAGCCGCGCGCAAGCCGAGGAGGTAACTTTCAGCGCCAAAACCGGAGATCTGACCGCTGCAAACCGCCGCGGTGAGAGAATGGTGACGAAACTCCTCGCGCTTATGGATGTTGGACAGGTGAACTTCGACAGCGGGTAACCCGGAAGCGGCGATAGCATCCCGAATGGCAACCGACGTGTGGGTGTACGCAGCGGGATTGATCAGGATGGCATCCACCGACGCTGAAAGCTCCCCAATCAGAGTGACGATATCGCCTTCACTGTTCGTCTGGTGGATTTCGACTTCGACGCCGAGTGAAGTCGCTAATTCTCCAACGGACTGATTGATCTCTTCAAGGCTGGTGTGCCCATATTGGTCCGGTTCTCTTTGCCCGAGCAGGTGAAGGTTAGGTCCATGAATGACAAGGATGCGTGTCAATTGCGCGCCTCCCTTTCTTGAATTAACTGGCCTCCTACCTCACTGCTGAAGGACCAGCAATCTGCTGTAAAACGATCGGAGCATCGTCAAGTCGTGTGGACTTGATAATTAAATGCCCGTCGCGATCATTTTGAAGTAGGGCAAATAAGCTGCCAGTGCAACGCAGAGCACAATCCCTCCCAGCGCGATGATAAGCAGCGTTTCCAGGACCTTCGTAAAAACTTCAATAGCCAGATCCACCTCTTCGGTGAAGGCTTCAGAGATTTTGTCGAGGACTGTGTCCAGTGTTCCGGACTCGTCACCGACGGCAAGCATATCCATCATCAGGGGAGGATAGATTCCGCTTTCTTCGAGTGGCGCGACAAGGCTCCCGCCTTGTTCAACTTCATCAGCTGTCTTCCTGAACGACCTGGAGACCAAAATATTGGGCTGGGTTTGGGATACGATCCGCAGGCAGGAGATGATGGGAACTCCGCTATGGACCAATGTGGCGAAGGTAGTAGAGACTTGGGCAGCGACGACCCGGGTTCCAAGGTAGCTCCCAACCAATGGCGCCTTCAGCCGAAGATAATCCTCGATCATTTTTCCAGGAGAAGTGCGCCTGAAGAAAGCCAATCCGACACCGGCGAGGCCAGCTAGGACCAGTATGCGAAACCAATGCTCGATCATATACGTCCCTACGGTATCCACAATTCTGGTCAATACAGGCAGCTCGCCGAAATTGGGGTTTGATTTGATGGGTTCGAGGAGTATCGGGAAAACGACTACCAGGAGAACGGTTAGGACTGCGCCGATGACAATCACGACCAAAAAGGGATATATGGAAGCAGTGATAATTTTTCCCCTCAGACGTATCGACCGCTCGAGGTGAACCGAAAGGCGGCGGAGCGATTCGTCTAGAATACCGCCGGTTTCCCCCACCTTGACAATGCCAATCGTCATTTCATCGAAAACCTTCGGATAGTTCGCCATCGCGGCTGCAACCGTATTACCATTTTCCACACTCGTTCGAATTTCTCCTACGATGGCGCGGAGGCGGGGGTGACTGACACGCTCCGAGAGGATCTTGAGCACCTTAATCAGTGGCAAGCCAGCGTCCAGCATGATTGACATCTCGCGGCAGAGAGTCATGAGCTGGACTTTTGAGACATGGTAATTCGACCAATAATAGAAGGCAAACCCGACAGCCACGATACCGGCTGCGATGTACAAGAAGGTAATCATCATATCCATAGTGCCCATCGAAGAATCTCCTCGTTGCTAAATAGTTGTGCGTAAAGAACTATGCTTTACTCTTTTGCAGCCTCTGAATTAGCGCCATCATTGCCCAAAATCACAACACGCGATAACTCCTCAAAACTAGTAACGCCCTCGAGGACCTTTTGCTTGCCGGCTTCGGCCAAGGTAACCATCCCTTCCTTAACCGCTTCCACCAAGATTTCCCTTTCGGACCGGTTATGGATGATGGCATCCTGGACACCCTCTGTATTTTGAAGGACCTCATACATGCCTGTCCTACCTTGGAACCCAGTGTTAAAACAGGCTTCGCAACCTGTGCTCTTGAAGATCTTGTCCTTTTTAGTCAGACCGAGAACCTCTTGAGCAATTTTCTTAGGTTCGATCTCCTCTTTACACTCAGGACAGAGGACACGGACTAACCTTTGAGCTACCACTCCTTGGAGCGCGTTAGCGATCTGGAAGGACGGAATCTTAAGATGCTGGAGAGCAGTCAGAGCACCAACCGCATTGTTTGTGTGGAGGGAGCTGAACAGGAGATGTCCTGTGTTAGCAGCTCGGACAGCGGTGGAGGCGGTCTCGGCATCGCGGATCTCGCCCACGAGAAGGACATTGGCGTCCTGCCGGAGAACCGAGCGCAGGCCGGTGGCGAAGGTAAGCTCGATCTTTGGATCGATGTTCACCTGAATGATACCGGGTAGTTCATATTCAACCGGATCCTCGAGTGTGACGATATTGCGAGACGGTTGGTTGATTTCACAGATGGAGGCATACATCGTCGTGGTCTTACCCGATCCGATGGGACCGGTCACCAGAACCATCCCATAGGGGCGGTGGATTAGGTCTTTCAAGACTTTCAAGCTAAGTGGATCCAATCCGAGGTTAGCCAAACCGCGCAGAATCGCGGAGGCGTCCAGGACGCGGAGAACGATCTTTTCTCCCAGGTTTGTCGGTAGCGTTGCCGCCCTGAGATCGACGTGATCGTTCTCGAAGTCATAAGAGACATGGCCATCTTGGGGCCGCCGGCGCTCAGTGACGTCCATACCAGCCAGGACTTTGAATCGGGAAACAGTTGGGATGCCCATATCCCGTGGAATCGTCATGATGTCATAAAGCATCCCATCGATTCGGTACCGGATTCGGAGACCCTTTTCCTGCGGTTCGACGTGGATATCCGTGGCCTTCGTGTTCAAGGCGCCTTCGATGATTCTGCTGACCATCTTTACGGCGGAATCACTCCCAACCAGGGCCTGGAAGGATTCGTCATCCCCCGCGACCCCGCGGACTCGTTCGGCTCCCGGCGTCGCCTCCGTAGCTCCCGGTTTCTCCGGAACCACCACGACCTCCGCCAACCTCTTCATAAGTTCCCGCCGGTCCGCATAATGAGGGACAACTTCCAGGTTTGTCATCATCTCAATTTTCTTGATCGCGGAGTGATTTCTTGGATCACTCATGGCAAGGTGCAGTTTTTTTCCCTTCTTCCGATAGGGGACGAGTTCATTGGTTTTCATCAGGTTGTCTGGGACGAGGTTGATGACATTAAATTCAATTTCCATCCCGGAGAGGTCCACCGAATCGATGTCGAAGTGCTTCTTGAAGACTTCCTCCATTCTCTGGAAGGGAACCAAGTCCAGCGAGACAACCGCCTGAGAGATGCGAATGCCCTCATCGCGCGCTGTTTCCAGGGCTTTATCAATGCCTTCCTGATCGAGGACCCCTTCATCCTTGAGAATCTCTCTAATAGAAGCGCCGCGCGTGGTGCGCTCCTTGATTTCGACTTTCAATTGATGCGCCAACTCTCCCAATTGGTCCGGCTGGACGAGGCGGTGGTTGACCAGGAGTGTTGAAAGAGGGGTTTGGGATTCTGCCATCTCGTTGAGCAACTGTTCCCATTCGTTCTGGGACACAATCCCCCTCTCGATGAGGATGTCTCCCATGTGCCTTCCTTGTTCCTCAAATTTTTCCAGGAGGTTTTCGAACTGGAGCGAGCTTTCGCGAAGGCGGTCCTCTTCACTCAAGAATGCATGACCCAGATCCAGGGTCATCAATTCCTTGAGAGTCCCGGCAGACATGTCCGAACTCAAGATCTCCTTCAAACTTCTCTTACTGGGTGAAATCAACATGATAAAAGGGCTTCACTTATAGGGTTGTTGTCTTAAGATTCCGGGCCAGGAGGTCCAGATCTCCGGCCGGTTGGTTTCGTTAATGAGGTAATACCAAATCGCCCCCACTTCCCCGTCGCCTGTTGGTGTGGCGGCTTGAGCGCAGACCATCTGAAGTTTTCCCTTGGCAGGTTCCCCGCCACGGTCCAGCATAATCTTCAGTAAGGATACGGGCGGATCGAGCACCAGAACCTGGACATTAGTACCATAGTACGGGTAATAGGTGGAGGTATCGGGTGGGTTCATTGAGGCCTGCACGGCAGCGCCATAACAGGCGTAATCGGCTTGGACTTGAAAGAGCGACAGCCTGCTTCGATGAAGGCTGTGCGCCTGAAGTTTTTCCATCACCGCAATTGTCAGAGTAACACTCATCATGACCCCGAGGACGAGGATCAGGGCGAATCCGCGCCTGGTTGTCAGGGAACCGGCCACAAAAGTTGGTAGATTTTTTTCGGAATTCATGATTATTTCAATTTCCGAGCGATCCGACGATGAGTGTGTCGCGAATCACTGGCCAGTTCTCGTGGTCTTCGTTTTCAAATTGGAACCTCAGGTGGATCGAGGGGGGACCGATAGCAGTCGCCTCGGGGGTCGCTTCCCAAACCAGGGAGTCACCCCTCTCGAATAGAAAAAGGGGACGGGATTTCGCTTCGGGGCCGGGGCCGATCTCGAGATCCGGGTCGACAGTCCGGATCAATCCGGTTCGGCCACTGCCTTGTGAGTTTTCCTCTATTCGGTAGAGGAGTTCAAGCAGTTCGACCTGGGGGGTTTCGGACTGTTTAAGGATTTCGGTTCGCAGGACGATTTTCGGATCGGCATCAGATCCCGGTTTGCCGATCATGATCGGCGCGCTGCCCGCGTTGGGATAGCGACCACCCAGGTCTTTGTGAATGTATCCTAGAAGGATTCCGAGCCGGTCAGCGCGCGAGGCGCCGGAAAGATTTCGTTGCGACGCTGTTGTAGTTGAAATGAGAAGGTGGAACGCCATGCCTCCCACGATTGTCATCGAGAGGAGGACAGTGATCAGTTCCAGGACTGTTATACCACGCCTGTTTTCCAGCGAGCCGAGCATGGGAAGAGCGCCGCTCATTCGACTATTCCTCCCGCGGGACTGGTGCGGTCGTCTCGGTCGAACACGGTTGTGTTGAACACCCACTGTTCGGACCTTTGAGCGCCGGTCCAGGTCAGAGTCAGTTCAAGGTGTAAAGTCCCTTCCTGGGGAGCGGGTTGGGGTAAAATCTGAACATCGTAGCCGTCGAAATGGGAATTGGAGTCGACGTAATCCTGGATCTGGCTCCAGGCGGTCCCATTCTTGATCTGTTCGAAGACTGCGCGGGCAATCTCGGTCGCGCGGTCCATTTGGTGAATGTGTGATTGGACCCGGTTCGAGTAAATAAAAACATTCATGACAAAAGCGGCAAGGAACGAGACAACCAGGAGCGAAACCAGGGTTTCGACTGCGGAAAACCCCCGATCCGAGGTCCTCTTACCGCGAGCAGGAACTTGAATAGTCAGTGCTGTATCCATCGAGCTGAAACCAAACATCGTTCCCCCTGGTATATCCGAGGGACGGCCTCCATCCTCAATTCAATCTATGTGGAAGAACCTGTATAAGCCCACACTCGCCCACCCGATCCAGTCCCGGTCCCGGAGGAAGGGTACTGGGCGAGAAATCAATCTATCCGGAAGGCTGCATAATACGCATTTCCTCTCCGGGCCGTCAATGCCTATTTTGCAGTTTCGCCCTGTCGGAAAGTCTCAGCGTATTTCAAGCCACCAAGTATCATTATGATGGGGAATAATTCCGGAACGGCCCCCAAACAGGAGGAAACGATTTCCGGAGGGATCGAAAGCCCACCCCATGAAACCGCCTCGCGGCCCTGGGGATGCTCCCGAAGGGGGAATGAGCCGCCACTGGGACTGACCTTCCAGGTCGAACTCCCAAAGATCCTCAAATCGCCTGCTATAGGGGCCGCGAACTCCTCCATACAGGACCAGACGATGGGCGATTGAGTCATAGGCGAGGGCTGGCCGAACCCGGGAAGACGGATGCCCTCGGGTTACAACCTCCTCCCACCTGTAGGATGACAGATCAAGGATCCAGGTCTCATCGAAGTACTTAGGATGGTTACTTCCCCCAAAAAAAAGAACTCGGTGGTTGATTGGGTCATATGCGGCAGAGAAGGATGCTCGCGGGGAGGGACCGGGTCCTGCTGAAATTCTTGTCCAACTCTTATCGGGAAAGGATAACTCCCAAAGGTCTCCTCGAGAGTACAGGAGGAATCGATTCCCTCGAGAATCGAAAAATAGACTCGCATCGGCCTCGGGTGGGGGCGAGTTCTCGGTCTGAATCTGATTCCATCGCATCAACTCGGTGTCGAACTGCCAAGTGTCACTAAGCAGTCTAAACCGTCCGTCTTCGTTAAGTGTAGCGCCTCCCCACAGCAGGGCCTTATGCTGTTGGGGCGCATAGGCCATTGGTGTATGGCAGCGAGGCAGGAGTTCAACGGGCGTATCGACCTGGCGCCAATCCTTTTGACCGGGATCGAAAACCCAGGTTTGGTTGTCGAGACCGAGACTTTTACCACTGTTCACAGGATCGTAGATTTCACCGCCAAAAACGAGGACACGGCGCTCATCGAGTTGAAGGGTGGCATGGGTGGTTCGTGGGTAAGGTTTATTCTTTGTGTAAACTCTTGTCCAGATTCCCTGGGCCAGCGATTTCTTAGGGACAGTTGGGAGGGGATCGCCACGCAAGGAATCGACCAGGAAATCGACCGATGCAGGATCATCCGTGAGATGTCGTGGGCCATCGGCGTCGCAGATCCACGCTAAGCTACGCGGCCCGCGAGTGCTGGTCCAAAAGAGCGTATCACCTCGGCAGACTAGATTGCTGACTACGGTTCCTGGCAATGTTATCGCCTCGGTGCGGCTAGGGATGGTAGCTCGCACAACAACGTCCATCAAATGGGATTGGACCCAGGCGATTCCCGTATCACCGACGACTGGCACGACATCGTCGGCTTTCTGTTCACCGTAGCGAGTCTTCGAGACCCCATCCTGGAAGACGACATCCCAACTCCCATCCTCGAACTTTGTCCAGGCAATACCCGCGCCGCCGACGGCAGGATCCAGGAGATGACCTCTTTGTGTTTGGTCCAGGATTCGACCTTTCCCATCACAGTAATCGCGAACCCGAGCCTGATCGGCCTGTTCCTCGACCCAGCAGATGCGAGAACCGTGAACGGCTGGAGTCCCCCGGAGGTGGGCATTACCGGTGAGTCGGTGAGGGAGGTTTTCTTGAAGGATCCACAGTTCGCGTGTGTTCCCTTCAATCCTTGTCCACCAGACGAGGGGGTCCATATTCGCGGAAGCTTGAACTGTGGGCATTCCAAGGATTAACGCTAGTAATTGGGCCCTGAAACAGATGCAAACCAAATGTGTTATTCGGCGAGGGGGCGTGTTCATTACTTAGAAAGATGATAAGGCTCACCATCGGGGTCAAGTCCGGACAGGCCGCAATCACTCCCTTACGGTCGTGGCTCTGATTGGACGCTATAAATCACTCCCTCACGGTCGTGGCTCTGATTGGACGCCGCAAATCACTCCCTCACGGTCGTGGCTCTGATTGGACGCCGCCTGCGGGCGGGTTATGATGGGTATCTTATGCGAGTCGCTCACTTTGTCTCCGGTTTCCCTGTTCTGAGTGAAACCTTTGTCCGGGATGAGATCGAGGCCTTCGTGGAGGAGGGGTTCGAGAATATCGTAGTTACCCTCCGTCCGCGGCCCAAAGAGGCGGATGAGGAAATCCAGGGAATCCTCGAAATCCTCTACCCTGCCCCGTCTCTGAAGGATCTTCCGCTCTCGCTTGTGAAATCCCCTCGAGTATCCATGCGGGTCGCCGCATCTATCGGTTCTTCAGCGCTGAAACATCCCAGCGAGTTCTTCAAGCTGCTCGCTACGGAGGAACGAATCTTTGAGGCCTGGCCGAAATTGGCGGAAATGGGGGTTGACCACTGCCATGCGCATTTCGCCCATTATCCGGCTACGATGGCCTGGGGGTGTTCGCGGATGCTCGGAACAACCTTTTCCTGGAACGCTCATAGCTACGACCTGTACCGATACAATGCCCACCAGAAAAGACGGCTCAAGGATTCCGACCTTGTATTTCCGATCTCGGAACGGAACCAGTGGGACCTGCTTCTTAAAGCTCCGGGCGGCGCAATCGCAAATCGAGTCCGAGTCATTCGTTGTGGGATCGATCCAGCGTTGTTCCCTTTCAACCCGAAGAAGGAGGTTTGTGACCCTCCCCTTGTCCTTGGGGTGGGCCGTCTGGTGGATACAAAGGGATTCGACGCGCTCATCCAGGCAGTCGCAGAGATACTAAAGAATGGGAAACAGATCCGGGCAGCGATTGTCGGCGAAGGCGGGGAGCGGATCGCGCTGGAGGAACAGATAAGATCGCTGGGCATCCAGGACTCAGTTGATCTGTTAGGCGCCCTGCCGCGGCCGGAGACACGCAGGCTGCAAGCCGAAGCCGATGTCGTTGTTCAACCCTGCCGGGACGGAAAAACCGGATTGGATGGCATCCCGGTGGTGCTGATGGAAGCAATGGCGCTGGGGACCCCTGTCGTATCAACGCGGTTTGCTTCGATTGCTGAGCTGGTCGAGGATGGAGTGACCGGCCTTCTGGTAGAGCCGGGAGATGCGGAGGGATTGGCTGCGGCTATCGAGGCCTCACTCGCTGATCGGGATGGTAGTCAGGAGAGGGCGGAACGGGCAAGAAACCGGATCGTTGATGAATATGATGCGAAAAAGAATTATCGAGAAAAGGCCAAGAT